>JAAUXT010064387.1_pt1 | contig 14371 bp, 8 predicted proteins | sample 7278171 | NCBI WGS metagenome assembly JAAUXT01 (sample SAMN14350112, study PRJNA611818) | marine sediment metagenome | isolation source: surface marine sediment (1.8m) | place: French Polynesia: Moorea | collected 2018-08 | reverse complement strand
AGTCTATAACATTACATAAGTAATGAACATCTCTCTCTCTCTCTCTCTCTCTCTCTCTCTCTCTCTCTCTCTCTCTCTCTCTCTCTCTCTCTCTCACACACACACACACACACACACACACACCTTCTGTCCAAAAGCAGGGAGCTTCACGTGTGTGCAAAGCGTACGAGACGCACCTTTGCTGAAATTTTCTGCTGTCAAGGCCCCATTGAGACAACGGCAATTTTGTGCCCATGTGTCCATGTTTTGGGCACATAGATGCGTCTTGTACGTGGTTTGTCCATGAATTTCCCGTTTTAGCATAACTGGTGAGGCTGGATTCACCACACCAACTGGTGAGGTCAGATCCACCATACCAACTGGTGAGGTCAGATCCACCATACCAACTGGTGAGGTCAGATCCACCACACCAACTGGTGGGGCTGGATTCACCACACCAACTGGTGAGGTCAGATTCACCACACCAATTGGTAGGGTCAGATTCACCACACCAACTGGTGGGGCCAGATTCACCACACCAACTAACAGTCAACTTTCAGAACACTCAGAAGCGGAAAATTTGTGGACAAACCACGTACACGGTTGGACACGGCATGTGTATTGATGTGGCTGGATGTGGAGGTGTGGTGTTGTTTATCGTTATTGCAATCCTGATGCTTTACAAAATGTGGCAGATCTACCAATTTTTCTGAGGCAAACGAGAACTTGAAACTTTCGCGTTTCTTGTTGAAGGAGATACGCACGCCACGACACTAAAAAAATTGGATCGATCAACATGGGACCAGTTGGGAGAGGCCCAGGCTTTGGCCCAGTCAATCCACAGAAGCAATTTGAACTTTGGCTGCAAACATGTGCAAAAATTTGCTTCTCGACAAGACTTCTCGTGGTTTCGGAGCCATGTTCCTTGGCGAACCTGTTGAAAATGATTTGGCCACCTGCCGAATGACACAGTTTGTCACTTTTCGAGGTCCTTCCACACGAAACTTATTTTTCCTCGTCCCACACATTTGACTCCATGTGAGGCGGTCCGCGTTTGAATGGGAACTGAAAGAGAAAATTCTGTCATTCTGCACGCTACTTCTGATGTTCTTGCTTGTCTGCTCTGGTCGGGTGTCCTGGGGCTCAACGGATTCACTTTGCCCAGGCAATTGACGGACCTCATCTTTTCCCGGGGTGTATCAATGAAAGTGAGAGGCGAGGCGTCAGGTCTCCGGGACTCAGTGAGTGTATCAAACCGAGGCCTGAGGCCTCCGAGTGCCCGCTTGCGATTGAAATAAAAAATTCAGACCTCTCAGTTTCACACACACACACACACACACACACACACACACACACACACACACACACACATGAGGCTTCTGGACTCATGCGTTGGTGAGGAAAACAAGTGAATTTAGTGTTTCACAATTCCGTCTTGCGTTTTCTTTGCGACCCTTGAAAAAGTGTGGGACACTGACCACAGCAGTTTATGTGTTTACGTTGAAGGAGCGATCAGCAACGAAGACCAGAAAACTTTTTCGCCAAATTTATTATGACACAAAACCCACACAGAAAGCTTCAAGATATTTTGCAATGAAAAAGCCAGTTCTGTGAAGTTGAACTGCAAGGAAACACCCCAGGTTGCACAGCAACCACGCGCCAACATTGTTCACACGCTGACGTCAAATACAACATCACGACATGACATCATACGGATACGTCACGGCATCATGACGTCATACGGGTACGAGTACGCGTATCTATAACTCAGAGGGAAGACTGGGCGCGTCCTGCCAGAAGCCAGAGGTTCCGGATGTCTGGGTGTGGCCGGCCTGTCGGGCAGGTAGATGAGGGAGGTAAGAGACGGCGCGAACCTTCTCGCCTGAAAAACAACAACGCGTAAACCTGCTTGCATGTGGATGGAGGAAAAGCTTCTCCATTTGAGAGGTAGAAAGGCTGGTGCAGGCTGACTGTTGTCACACACACGCACACACACACACACACACACACACACACACACACACACTGAGTTACACCACTCAAACGGTGAGTGAACCACACCCAAAGTATTGTGCACAGACGCAAATCTCATGACTTTGGTCCAGCTCACCTGGTTCCTCGCTGGTAGGCCCGGATACACTGATCTGATTGGTGGGAACCCCTGCTGAGCCTGAAGCATTCTCTGTGACTTCATTCTCTGAAGCTGTCTTGTTTTAAGAGATATGAACAGTGTCACAATGATAAACAGCAGAGCGACTCCACATGCAGTTATGATGAAGGGAACAGGTCTGCAGTCCAATGGGCCTCCATAGTCCAAAGTGTAAGCGATAAATGTCAGGCATCCGGTGCCAATTATAACCTGAAAACCAACAAGAGTACACTATGTGAAGTTTAGTTGCTCTTGCGTTTGGCAAGCGAAGCACTGAAACATATTTGCTGTGTTCACCTTGACAAGAGTGTGTTTTGGAGGCTTTTCAGGTGGTGGTTTGCATGCAATTGTGTTTGAAGAAACTTTGACATCTGAACAAGGCTCATCTCCAACCGTCACAGTAAACAGATCAGAAGTGAAAGTTTCAAGCAGATTTGAGCCCTGAAGAACAACCAATTGAAAACAACATTGTGGTCCAAATCAAAAAAGCACAAGAACTGAGACAAACACACAAGCATATAAAATACGTTTGAATACGGAAGAAGCACAAACGTACTCACAAGTACCAAGAACAAGAAGTACATGCATGTACCTGAATCACAATCAACTGTTCACTGCATGGAGGATGAACATTGAATTCAACTGTTGTTACATTACTGTAAATTTGAGGTGAGTTTGTTACTTCTAGTGACTGAGCATTTCCTTCTGGAAGTTCAGTTTGGATTCCGTCCAGGATAAACTGGATGTAAATTTCTACATCTTCACCAGAATCAATCATTGCACCCTGAAATGATCATTGTTGCACATTCAGAGTGTATTTCGTCTTCCTCAAAATACAACAACACAAAAAGCAGTTTCCCAAGTCATCCCAAACCTGTTCATCGTCTGCAAACTGGTGAAACTTCATTTCATGTTCACACGATTCTGAAGACATGCTGTTTGTCTCCAAGACACCAGGAAGCCTCCCGGATAAGTCTGGAGTTGGGCAGATCATTTGTGTGGAGCTTACCACATCACAAGCCTGGAAAACAAGTCATGACAGGCATAAATATTTTTCAGTGGTTCAAAGGCAAACCACAAAACATTTTGTGAAGCAGAACTGTTCAGAAACCAAATGTACCTGGTAGAAAGTGAAGACATTCCCATCCACAATGACAACAACAACCATGATCGGTTCGGCCACGTTGTCCAGATTCTGACCTCTCACCGTCAGTTCAATACCACCCCTATCAACGAGAACATTGCTGTGTTGGCACCAACAGGGTACGCATCATTCGGTGAGAATTCATTGGTGTCATGAATCTCAAAAGAGAACCTCGTCTTTCCCAGAACCGAGCACCATGGAACCTCCAGAGATATATCGTTTATTTTGTTGAGATTCTGAGACACTCACCTGACGGTTGTGAATTCCGGTGTCAAACCTGTCACAACTGGATCAGGTTTGTATGTAAATGAGAATCCAGTGAAATATTCTTGCATATCTGAATTTATCCATCTTATAAACACAGGCTGAGGCCTATTTATTGTCAAAGCTGATTCATGCAATGCTTCTGATCTGCACGATACCTTGTCATTTTCACTGAAAGCAAAAACAAATGTTGTAGGAACAAAATTGGCAGAAAAGCAGAACCATGGTGTTCTTTTGGCACGAATTTCATTCACTCTCCTCACATTGACTGAAGAGAGCATATTTGTTGTCCAAGTCGGATTTCAAACACCCCATACAGTTGCAGATTATTTCCATGCAATGTGATTGGAGTACCTGAAAGAAAATACATCGCACACAAAGTTATTTGCAAGCAAATATCCCAAGCAATGAAGAGCAACAGCAGCTTAAATGGATGTGTTTTACCTCCAGACCTTGGCCCAAAGTTGGGTTCAATATCAGTTATGTTAAAAGTTGAGGAATCTGTCAAAAACATGGAAACAGAAATATATGAAAACACGGAACACTTCAGTGCAGTTTTTCGATGAAAGACAACAAATAAAAAACCATACAATTGGCCAATGATGGAATCAATGGTCCAGAGCCAGGAAAAGCTCTGCTCAAATTCAGATTGGCCAGATTGGCAAAGAATATGGGTTCAGCCTGTGCATGGTTCAGCAGAGAGGCAGCCATGTTGGCGATGATGCTTCCAGATCTGAGCAAAGATTGAAACACAGTGAAGTTCAGAAAGAGTCAAGGACCATGTGACATGCAACAGGACAAACGTTTTGTTATTTGGCTGAAAGAAACAATCCATGAGAAAGAGCAAGAGAAACCTGTAGTTCCTTATGATAATTTGGATAAAAAATCTTGTCCCTGACAGTTCATTTTGCAACTGAAACCAGAAAATTTCGTCAATATGTTTTCATACAAAAAAGCACAAGAGAACAGACGGATCTCAGAAGAAGACTCACTGTTGTTGTGATGAGGCGACTTCTGTTTCTATGCATCTCTGAGGTAAAATTCATCAGATCATTGTCAAACACTTCGGCCTCGAATATCATGGTGAAGGGTACTTCCAAAACATTCTGCAGCTCAACTGCGCTCGAAAAAAAAAGAATGCTGAACCAGCTGTTACCAAAGCGACAAGCGACAACGTATGTACACAGGCAGCTCACCACAGCTGTCTACAGACACGGCTCCAGGTCCACCTGTTGTGCCACCCTCCGGGCAAGGAAAACACGAAGGCTGAAAAGAGCAGGGAAATTTACATCAATGGAACAACGTTTTACTGCTTGTTCTTTTTGCTTTGCTTTTCCCTGAAGAATTTTCCACGTATCACCTGTGAAGCCTTGGGTTGAAATGTTCCATCAGGGCATTGTGTGCAGTTTCCATTTGTATCCACATAACCACCAGGAGAACAATGTGTTGGTACTGAAGATAGAAACATCCAAACAAACAAAAAGGTAGAAACCTTAAATATTGCAAAAAAAGCAATTCAAGAAAACATCAATCAAAACGTACACATGCATTGCAAGTTGGACACACTTCCAGCTGCATCAGTCACATATCCAGGTGGGCAAGGAAAACATTGCTGCAACACAGATTCCTCCCTGTCATTGTAACTGTTGAGTGGACAAGGTGTACAAGATCCATCTTGGGATAAGTAGGTTCCAATACCACAGACAATTACGGGTGAACAGTTTTCTCCATTTCCAACGAAACCATGTTTGCAGGTGCAGAAATACGAGCCCTCAGTGTCATTGCAATCAGCAAACGGTGAGCACATGTTGTCACCTGTTTCACATTCATCCACATTTACACATGACTTTTCACTGATTGTAAAACCTTCAATGCAAGTGCATGTGTAAGACCCAATGGTATCTAAACAACGTGCGTGAACAGAGCAAGAGTCAAGACCTTGGTTACATTCGTCAATATTTTCACATATTTGTCCAGATCCTGTGTAACCCGTATGGCATTTGCACTGATATGACCCCAGAGTGTCAATACAGTCGGCATTTGCTGAACAATTGTGCTGAGTTGGTTCAGAACATTCATTTGTGTTGATGCAATGGGTTTCGTTGCTGTGGTAACCAGGGTTGCACACACAAGAAATAATATCACCCAGTGCGCACAAAGAGCAGTTTCTGCTTGTGATTGAACATTCATTCATTTCATCACATCTCAATACCACTGAGTTTGCTACAACAAAGAGAAACTCTGTGGCAGAAAAAGAAATTGAAAAGAATCATGCCAAACAACATGAAAACTTTGTGCAGATTTTACTCACCGGGGTCACAGTGACACTGATGAACAGTGTCAATCGAGATGGAATCAACGGGAACAACATCCTGACCCAAAGCTTTGCAAACCTCTGGAAAAACAATTGTGTTGGTTGAAAACCTTTTCACAGAGTTGGGCCTTCTTTGAAACCGTTCTTGTTCAGATGAGGCGAAACAAATCTTCCTTTTCGTTCGGAATGGGGACAAAAAGTGATGTATGAAGGAATCAGAACACTCATTCCCTGGATGCACAAAACCTGGCAAGATCGCTGTTTACCTGTAGCATAGAAGGGGAGAGTGACGTCAACCGCTGTTCGCCCGGGCAGGTTGACGCACTGTGGCAGAATCAGGTGCAGCCACCCGGCGGCGGCGCCGTCTTGGAACCACTGGACACGACTGTCGCATTCCAGTGGGTTTCCCTCCAGGATCAGTTGCAAAGCGGACATCCCTGAAACATTTCCGTGTAATAAGATTGAATCAGCCAGACCCACCCACAACGGGAGTGGGGCAGGCAAGTTGATGCGGTGGAGCGCAGAGATATGTGAGGACAACAGAAAGGGTGGAGCAGGGGCATTGGAGGAGGCCAGGCAGAGAGCAGCTGGGGCAACGTGTTTTTTTTTGTCACCCAATCACAACAGAATACTTACCTTCTCTTGCTCCGAGGACCCCAGCTGTCATGGTCATGATTTTGTTGTTTGCAAGACGAATCGTTTTCAGGTTCTCTTTCGAGGCGAAGGCTCCAACCTCAACCTCCGAGATTTCGTTTCCTTCCGCGTTGAAAGCAAAGAGGTTTGGGACATTTATAAAACTGTTTTGCCGCAGAATGTCCAGTTTGTTGTCTTTCACAGACAGGACAGCTAGGTTTTCAACTCCAAGAAACATTTCAGAGTTTGCGACTGTGAGAGCATTGTTGTCCAGGATCAAAATCACCAGAGATTTCGGGCCCTGGAAAGCGTTTGGCTGGATCGTGTGAATTTGATTTGACTGCAGATCCAGTGTCCTCAAGGCCCACAATCCCTGAAACGTTTGCGCTTGAAGTTCAGTCAGGTTGTTGAATGAGAGTGCCAAGGCAGTCAGACTGCGCATGGACTGGAAGGTGCCTGCTTCGACAGAGGCGATGAAATTGTCTTTCATGTCCAGCACTGGCAAGGAGCTGAGGTCTGCGAATGTTGTCATGTTGAGCCTGTGCAATTCGCCATTGAAAAAGAGGAGATCTGAAAGGGAAGCTAAACCGAACCACGCCCCTTCCTCTATTGTCTTCAGCGGATTAGATGCAAGGTTCAACGTCTTCAGAGCTTGGAGCGAGTTGAAGGCTTTTGTTTTGACAACAGAGATTAAATTTTCATTGAGCCGCAACACGGTCAGCCGGACAAGGCCCCCAAACGCGTTTGTGTGAAGGACACGCAGTTGGTTGCTGAACAACTGGAGTATTTTCAGCGCAGACAAGCCTACCCAGGCTCCAGGTTCTATCGTCGTGATTTTGTTGTTATGCAACTCAAGAGTATCCAGAGACACCAGATGATGAAACATTTCACTTGATATCACGGAAATATTGTTCCAACTTAATCTCAATGACTGAAGAGAAGTTAATCCAGCAAAGGCATTGAGTGGAAGTGAGGTCACCAGATTCCAACCCAGATCCAACCTTTCAAGTTGCGAGAGGCCCAAAAAGACTCCTTCCTGTATGACATTTATCTTGTTGTTTCTCAGATACAGTTGCAAAAGTTCTGTCGAGTCTCGCAGAAAAGCTCTCGGCAACTCTCTCACGTCAGAAGCTCTCAGATGAAATCTCTTCAGAGAGTACAGATGGAGGAATGAATGTCGTTTAATTTGTAATCCACTTGCATACACAAGATCAAGATACTGCAAGTGCACCAGTCCGAACCAGGTGTCAGGCTCAATCCGTGAGATCAAATGAGTAGATCTACAGTATAGCGACAGCTTCATACATTGAACAAGGTGTGAAAAGGTGAACGCGCATAATACACTCGTAGTCCCACAGTGTCCTTGAATATTAACATGGGTAGCATCGGAAGGGATGGTCCAGGGCCGGAAGTCGTCATGGAGTGTGAAGAATTTACTTCTGAAGAAAACACCTGCCGACAGCGAGAGACCCATTGCTGCCAAATAGAAGCAAAGCATTTCACTGCGCCATGGTACCTTTTTCGTTCTGAGCCAATTTGAACCTGATGCTGAACATTATGTCAAAAATCCACACGCATCCGCAACAAGAAATTTTCAACCAAAACTTTTGACTCGCTTGTTTGTTTACCATTCAAAGTGTGGTTGGTGTCCACAGGTGCTGACCCGTACATTCGATCAGCAGCCAAAATAGGCAAAGTTTTTCTTGTGGTGCAACTTGGCTACTTACCGATGAAGAGGACCTGCAGCACTTTCATGTTGCTGCAGTGTGTCCTCACTCCACCAAGGAAAAATGTCACTTGGGAAAAGACGCGCGTCTGAATATGTTTCTGTTGCCGAACAAATGTTTTGCGTCCAAAGGTATGGGCTGAACTTTGACAATTTTCGTCGAACACTCGGGAGCGTCCATCCAATTCAAAAGCAAACACGTCCCAGGGGCAACTTTAATCACTGCTGTTTGGGAGTGGTTCTCACACAACACAAGCAGGGCCAGGAGATCCAGGGTCCTGGGGAGGGGGCTTGCCGCACTACATGAACAAGAAGTTTGCTCCCTTGATTTTGCGCTGCATGTGAAATCTGCTCTGTTTTTGTCACACAAGTACGCTTCAGGTTTGGTGCTTGACCCTTTTCCTGTCGATGTCCAGAAATCAATCCTGGATCCGCTGTGCTGTTCGTCTCGGAGAACACAAGGACACAGTGCGGGACAGAACCCAGGCATTGCCGGCAACGCCCCTCACACCAGGTCTCTGGCCCAAAGGGGACGAACGTTGGCAAAGTTGGACGAACGTTCTCAAAATTGCCCATTGGTACAATGCTCTGGTATGTCCCTCCAAAATTGAATGTCTGCACGCAAATTTTGTGATTTGGAACGCGATCGCTTTGGGCGACACTTTTGTCGGACCTCCCAAAACACAGCCGTCGAGTTTTGCTCGGAGATGACAATTCAACCGAAAACCAACAGTGTTCTCTGGCGGGGTGTCGGCCCTACCTCTCTCTTCGCCAGGACCGTTCCTCAAAGACTCAAAACTGGGTTTCTAACATTTGATAGATCAAGGAATGACTCAACCTGAAGTTTGCCAGGGTGACAAAAAATGATTTACCCCTGAGGTAACTGAATCCGTGGATGTACTCACACAACATGGGAGGCTCTGGACTCTGGGGTGCATGGATCCACTGCAGAGTGTTGGGATGTCTGAGAGAAATCACTTTGGCTCTGGGTGTGGTGGTTCCCGAAGGCGACAAGAGGAGACGAGCGGTCTCCAACTCTATGGGTGGTATACCCTGCGGGGACTGCGCACCGAATTAGTGAGACCTCGACTGCGAGTTTTGGGCATCACGGAGACGCCCGAACCTGGACGAGAAGAAACGTGAGTGTTGGAATGGAAATTTCCGTTGAATTGTCCAAGTCGAGGAAATTTTGCCTTTTGCGTCAATTTACAAGCGGAAAACTGAACAAGCCAACGGCACGAGGAAACCGTCTTCGATGACGTGAACGCAAATGCACATCTCAACTTTTGTTTCTCGAATGTACTTTCAACAGTTCCCTTTTCTGGCAACAGAATGTTTTCCATGATCAAGAAGGAAAGCTTCAGGAGAAAACCAGTTTTGGTTGGGTCAGCAAATCTGCATGGGGGGCCTTGGGAAAAAGGTTCAATTTTGCACTGTGTTACTTTGCACTTGGTTCTCCCACTGAGGTTCGGAGCTCACTGAGTTTTCTGAAGATGATCAGGAGGTTCAACATTCCCCGGGCTTTGGTTGCAAAAAAGACTGCGAATCCTAAAGCAAATGTTCCGAACAGGCAGGACGAAAACAAAGCAGTAAAGGAAATGGGCAGAAACATCAGAAGTTAATGCTTGCACTCTCCCCTCTCTGTTGTCTAATGAAAGGTCAATTGAGGCATGCCATCATCGCTGAAAGGAAGTCGTGTTTCTTGAAAAGACAAACACTGCCATGTTCTGATGATAATTCAGAGACGAGAACAATTGAAATAAAAACACCTGCTTTTTCCAAAGTGGCCAGGACTCAAGTTCTGAAACCTCTGGGACATGCAGAAATGTCAATACTTTAAAATATATGGCTAGGTTTGGTTGTGCTTGTTGCAACTTTTGCCTCACAACTTTTATCATTTTTGAAGTGCTTGGTGATGATACATTGAATCACATGTCAAGGAACACAGACATACACAAAGACATGTCAAAAGTATGGCTTGGATATGTCTATAACTTTTTACATCAGCATTTCAAAAACACTATCAACCAATGTTTCCATTTCCAATATCATCTAAATCATGTTTCAAACAAAGCTGAACAATTTGTGAATCAGGCAAGTTACACTGAAATTGTGAGCTACAATGTAAAGCCTTGTTTGGGTACATCATTCCACAAATCTGATATGTTTGACTTGCCTTGTTTCAAACCTATCAATAAACCCACAAGATATGTCTCACTCAATGCTTTTGCATTTTGTGTGTCATGTTCTGAACAATTGCACTTGGCAGTGGACTTCATTCATGGCAGTATGTACTCAGGAAAGGCTGACCTGTATGAGACAGTTGGTTACAATAAAGGGTTTACCATCTTAAATTCTGAGAAACAGCTTTCATTGAATTTTACATATGAAAGTGTCAATGTTCCTGTGAGATCATCCACTACCTGCAAAGGTCATTTTTTGAGAGTTTTTCAGGTTTTTAATAAATCATTTATATTTTGTGGCAAGCTTCCAAGATTCAATTTGTATCTCCCATTCAATCACAAAACTTATGTTGCAATCCATTTTTCTCTGTATGGCAAATGTTTGGTGGATGCATTCTATTCTGTTATGGACAGCAATGTTCTGCAGAGCCATCTGCCACCAAAACAGTTGACACCACACCAAATAATTTCTGCATTAGATATCAAAAATGTTTATATCTTTGTGAGGTATCACATCAAAATAGGCAAGGCATATTGTGTTCTGTTGTTTCTAAATGACACACTTGGAAATGTAACCATGTTGAAAGTCTTTGATGGTCCTGGCCCATTGTCTGACCAAGTTCAAATGAAGAACAAGAGGTTTCAGCTTTCCAGTTTTCAGTGTTTAGTTTTTCTGCTCACATATGCAAAAGTATCAGCAGCTTTGAACTCAGAAAGTGTATCAGTGGTGCTGTATTTCACAAGCACAAGTCTCAAACCAATATGCTTTGTAACTGTTACAACACAATCTGTTCAGATTTTGTCTTCTGTTTGCAAGAGCACTGATCCTTGTTTGTTGGTATTGGCTGGAACAATTGACAAAGTCATTGATATCAGAATACATGGTCTTGTTTACAAGGGTGAAGAGTCCAGCTCCTGCCATTATGGTGGTTTGGCACTGATTGAAAACATAAATGGCTCCCATGTGGAACAAGTATTGCTTTGTCACAGCACACAAAGTGATGAGACTCAAATCATTTCAACTGCAACATCAAGTGTTTGGCTGCTGGGATTTTGGTACAACAATTACAGTGAGATACATTTCAATATTTCTGTAAAAGACAGTAATTGCACAATGGTTCACATAAATCCTTGCATTGTCAGAGAAATGTGTTCTGATTTGTACACATTCAGTTACAAGAATTGTATGTCATATTTAGACAGAATAAGCAGCTTGTCAGGCATAAAACTTCAACCAGGTAACCCTCTTGAAACAGAAATACTCTATTCATTGAAGGAACACAGATGTGCATCAATACAATTGAGACAAAGTAAATCCACTACTGAAGCAGTGAATATGGACTATTGCCATTTGAAGTTGTCACTCAACAGACACAACACACCCGTATTTACCATCAACCACCAGATTTCTGGATACATGTATGCAACTCCCATGGTTTCAGATCTTGTTGTGTTTTCAGGATCAATCAAGTCTTTGTACCACAAATCAACCAACAAATCTGAGAGAATCCACAACTCAGAAAATTGGCTATTTGTTTGGATGACAAAGCTTTACATGCCCCCTATTGACGACTTTTTCTTTGATTTTTTCAAATTCAAGTTTTTTCTTCACAGAAATTTCTTCCTGTCCTTTCAGGCTTCAGTTCGAGATAGATCATTTGCATTTGAGCGTATTTCATTCAGGGGAGTCTCAGACAGTTGGATGACAATAGGTGTGACTTTTTCCACAATCTTTTCCAGAAAAGACACCATTGATCAGACTGCCAACTTGGAAAAGCTCTATATGAATTTGGGCTTCTCACAAGTTCACAAAACACTTGTCATGAAAGTGAAAGTACGTCACTCTTCGGAAACTATAATTTGCGTTTCTTTGCAAACTGACCTGAGGAATAAACTTCCTCACATGCTTCTCAAACAAAAAGCAGCAAAAACCAAGCCAACAATCGTTTTTCCATCAAGTGCAATGAATTGTATTGAAATAGATATGATACTGAAATTCCCTTCTCTGGAAATGTGGCATTCAGCAGCCATCCCTGGAAGCTATGTTGCTTTAGTTCTGAGAGATGTGACACCTCTAGTCTCATTTCATTCAATACTGACATTGATCTGGAATCAACCTACCTCTCACCAAATATCCCAAAAAGCCTTCAGTTGTCAAAATGTAACCTTAACTAGGCACATATACAGTTACTGTGGCAAGTTTTACAGCACACTGAATGCATCCTCAGGACAACCAAAGAAATATATGTTTATAAAGCCCATCAAAATGGAAGGCATTCCTTCTCTGCTGTATGTGACCTGGCAGGATGCATTCCAAATGTGTGAAGAAGCTGGTGGCACATTACCTCTGTTCTTTAGTCAACAAGAAATAGATGATTTTATTGCCATGATGTTACATTCAGATTTCCTATATCCAACAGAGGCAATCTACTTGGGTCTCACAGTGACCTCCTCAAAAAAGGTAACACAATTTTGGGATATTGTTGTTGTTTGTTTGGTTCTGAGACAGCTGTCAGTTGGAGGTTGGGTTTCAACCAGAAGGGAGTCCAATACATCTGAAAAGGACACCAGACGCTTTGCAAACACATTGTCTCTCAATTATCAATTTCATGTCCTGCTTTCACCAAACACACTGTATTCTTTTCAGCATTTTCACTGGACAAACAGTGCACCACTCACTTATCAACCTTTTAAAAATCGGTATTATAATAAATTATCTCTGATAGACAAGATATTCATTGAAATGAGAAGTTTCAAAAGAAAAACTAATCCTTATTGTACAGAAAAGTCCAAGTTTGGAAAGCAAATTTTGAAACATGAAGCAGATCTTATTCCATACAAAATGGGGTTGTCAAGAACACTTCTTCCTTATCACCCTGACCAAATAATGTGTCTCATGATGTTCCTGGCAAATCTGGGAGAGCCTGATTGGCTGTTTGTTTTCTGTGATCATGTCACTCCAGATGTTTATTGTTCCATGTCAAGCAACTCAACAGACAAAATTAAAAAGGGCAGCCATCATCAAAATACTTGTGCACAAAATACAATTTATCACATGGACAAATGCTACACTTTTTCAAGACATAACTGTGTTGGGAACCACACGTCAAAGAAACAAAATTTACAAACATTAGATAATTCCCACCTGAGAAAGGTGAAGCAGTTTCTTTCTACATCAACAAGTGGGCAAATTTCCCCTCTTTTCATCAAAAGTGAAAAATTTACTTTTGAAATTGCCTTTTCAGTGCATTTAGGAACTTATGCACAAACACTATTGAATTGTTCTATGAGGCAAGAGGCTTTTACAGTTCATATTTCAAGCAGTGAACATCTTCTGATGTCTGAAAGTGCAATTTTCAAGTGCAAAGCACCATTGTTTCTGTCACTGCTTGCTATTTGTGACAGCAAGAGAGACTGTCCACTGTATGATACATCTGATGAAGAAATTTGTAATTGTACAGAAGTCACAACCTCAACTAAACATTGCAAGATAATTGTTAAAAGCACAAATGATAAACCTTTGTGCTCTTCTCTTTACAAAATGGGAAAAGATGGGATTTGTACCCACTACAGAAGGAAAGAACCTTGCACAACAAAAACTTCCCCAAGCAATATGGTGAACAAAAGTCATGTGGAGGTGGTGGAGGAGGAAGAGGATGAGGAGGACCTGTTTGTCTGCAAGAATGGACTTGCATTGGACTCAGCATTAGCTGATGATCTGTTTTCTGACTGTGCACCCAATGGAGAAGACGAACCTTCTCTTCTAGCTCTTCTGAACAATCAATATCAGTTTCCTTGTACAAATCCTGTCAACATTCCTTGTATGCTGGGTCATCCCAGGTGTTTCAAGATTGAGGAGCTTTGTACTTACAGACTGGACAAATCCCATCACATGTTGCCTTGTAGAAATGGAGGTCATCTCAATTCTTGTAACAAATTTGAATGCAACATGATGTCAAAATGTCCTGGTTATTACTGT
>JAAUXT010025687.1_pt1 | contig 14374 bp, 17 predicted proteins | sample 7278171 | NCBI WGS metagenome assembly JAAUXT01 (sample SAMN14350112, study PRJNA611818) | marine sediment metagenome | isolation source: surface marine sediment (1.8m) | place: French Polynesia: Moorea | collected 2018-08 | reverse complement strand
ATAATTTGTGATGCTTTGACGCTCAGCATCAGAATCTGGACAGAAGTGCGCCACTATCAAAATTATCCTAGTCAAGGCACCCCCAATTTGCAGGTTATTCACGGCCCCAGTAGAAAACCTTCGCAAAATCATGTGTCCGCCCCCCCTACATGGAGCCTGCACAATGCCAACGTGGCTTTGTCTTGTGTATCCAGCTCCGGCGGGACTTCCCCACCTTCTTCCCGCGGACTCTTCCTGCATTCTGATGAGGAATGATGAGGAAGAATCCCTGGTGCTTTCCACGGGTTTCCGACAATACACAGGCGTGGAAGGCATGCAGTGTTCCTGATGAGGCAGGAATGCTCCAGAAATTTGTCGGTGTTTGTCAAGGACGTGAAATCCTGAGTCCTATCCGGTCCGTCACCTCTCGTCTCTGAGCTAGGTTGTGTTGTGGATACTCTTCTCTCCCAAAAATTTGTTCTGCATGAGACTCCCAGGTGCCTCGTGCTGGATGTTTCTGGGACTTGTGGTAAGATGTTTGACCCATTAATTGTTCATCGTGTGGTTTTGGTAAGTTGGGTGCAAACGAAGAGGGCAACGCTCGTTGAGACTGACGAGCCGCAGACCACTGATTTGGCTTGAATTCAACGTGCAATAACAATTGTACATGTGGGGCCCGCTTTGTACTGAACACAGCCACAGGTATTCACTGAAAAACTCTTGTTCACTCACTGTGCTTCAGCAAAAGGACAAATGTCCTGCCACGTTCGAGGCAAAACGAACCTTTTTGCGGAGACGCCATTGTCGCAAGTCAAGCGAGTGCGCGTGTGAGTGATGTGCCTCTGTTCTCGGCATACTTGGATACTTCTCCATACTCGCCAGGTGCGGATCGGGTTTCCTCGGCCATAAGTCGTGTCGAGGGGAATGAGACACTTCGCATGTTAATCACAAGGAGCGTGACACTTGTGCTCGGTGCGAAAGAAATCAACGTAACTTGAAGAACATGTCCCTTTTCACGAAAGCAAATTTTTGCAGACTTTGTCCTGTTTGTGAGGGAGGAAGTGAGGGTGTCCCTATACTCTGCCAGATTTACTCAAAAAGGTGAGGGAGAATCGAACGTGAAATCCATAGACTTGAGGCACGCAGGTACGATCCCGTGACCCTCGTCAGCACTTCAGGTCGCATGAAAACAGCCAGCGAGTAGACACCACTCCAACCAAATCCTACCGTAAATTGGCCTCTGGGTCCCTCTCCATGAATTCCAGACAAAACACACGCGTTCATTTTGAACGGTGTGCTTCTTGAAAACTTCCCACGTGGATAGATCCACCGGTATCTGGGGTCAGGACTCAATCCACTTGTGGTGCATTTGCACTTTTCACGCACAAATTGCGCAAGTCACGTCTCTGCAGGAGCTGAAATAATGACGGAGATAAGAGGCGGGAGTTATGCAACTTCGCAGCTTGAGCAGAAATAATTGCGCCCGACGGTCCCGGCGCATCCATCGTGACGGCTTCGTGCGGCGCGCCGCGATAAGGGAGCAATGCGCTGCGAACGGACGTGAATCCGGGGTTCACACAGGATGCGCGATGCGTCAACGTGAGTTGAGAGCCTCACGTACGTGAGACGTGTAGGTGTGTGCGCTCATCGGAAGTGAGTAGGGAGCCTCACGTATTGACGTGATGCGTGGCGCGTCAACGAGCATTTTCCGAGCGGTGTGTTGCACTGGTTGGAGGGTGAACGTGATGCGTGTGTGTGGAGATCCAGCGAGAATAGATACGAGTAGGATGTGAAACTTGTCCTGTGTTCGTACCAGCGGAAGTGAATTGGGAGCCTCATGTATCTGTGCTGATTCTTACAAATTCACTGTGAACTGAGGATAAGCCTGGAATGTGCAGGGACGAGACGAGCGTTTTGCCCTCACGATTCATGGCCACGCACGTTCCTGCGCATCAAGACAAGATTCTCTCATTCATAAATTTACCGCACAACAATTCAGATGCATTCCTGTGCAAATCGCTCTTGCGGCGATGACCGTTTGTCATCCGGATTGCATTGCATGCAACTCCGAGGAGTGAGTAACAGGGGTCGCAGTGCGGGTTAAACGCGCTTTTTATCAGGACATTCAGCACCGCACTCAAATTAGGACTTCCATTTGCGAGCGTTTCTCGAGTGGGCAACTCGAAGATGTGGTTGGTGCCTGGAATTGCTCGTGTCAATCATCTCACATGCACGTGCGCAGGACACGCAACGTCAGCGTCGGCTCGGCGAGCGGAGTTCGCTCGTCAGCGGAGGGGCGGATTCAGGATTTGGTCGGGGAGGGACTCGACCCTGCATGGAAACTCAACCCTGTTTGAAGGGGCGGGGACCCAAGCCCAGGAGTTGAGAACACTCTCACGTGCAAAGCATGACAAAATCACCAACAACACAACACAGGAAGAGCGGCCCATGTTGTCAGTGAGCCCAGTCCTTGAATCTCTTCTGTGGAACTCACAAAAAATGTCAAATGGGTGCAGCCTCAAGCTCTGAACACAAACACAAGTTTACATGCATGAAATTTGTCCACAACACAATCACTAATCACGCAAAGGTTGTTTGGAGACGTGTTTTCATCAGCCCTGTGTCACAATTTGTCGCAACAATAGTTTGTGAGTGACTGGGATGACCTGTGCATGAGAGCCACACCTCGCTGACCAAACGGACACGTGACCTGTGACCCCGGCGGACTCGGGACGGGACGCGGGGTCGACGTGTGGCCCGCGACACGGACACGAACCGCTGCCAACGTGTCACGAGTCGACAGCGTTTTGTGCAAACAACATGACGAGCTCAACTTTGAAGTTTGGATGCTGTCTGGGTGGGAGTGTCATCGCAAGACTGATCGGTGACACATTGGTGTTGCCAATGAGAAATGAGAGGAATGGGACATTGTGACCTGAAACTTGTTCACCTGTTGGCACGAATATATATATATGTGTGTGTGTGTGTGTGTGTGTGTGTGTGTGTGTGTGTGTGTGGTGCTAGCGTGCGTGTGTGTGCGTGTTGAATGGTGTGCGTCAGTGCGTCTGGTATGAAGACACATAGTTGGCCTGTGTCCATCAACACAGTCTTCCTTCGAGTGTTTTGATCTGGTTTGTGTCGTGCACTGCGTGTGTGTCTGTTGCGTGTGTGCGCATGAGTGTGTGCGTGTTCGCGCATTATAAGTCTTGACGCGCGCTGACGTGGTGACGTGTCGCGTACTTGCAGGGTCAGGAGTACGCGGCGCAGTACATGCTCGAGTACCAGCGGCGGGACGGGGACCGGTGGATCCGCTACAGGGACCGCTTCAAGAACGAGGTGAGTACGACCGTCCGAGCCGTGATGCGACGATGATGCTCTGCACTTTTGAGTAACAGAACGTAGCCGCTTTAGAGGCACCAATTCTACACTGCGCAATGTTCCTGTGGACACGTCAGGAAGGTTTAGCCGTGCTTTAGGTTTCCAGTTGTGATTTACCAAATCATTCTCTGCCAAGCCAACTGTGATGTCCACCAGGAAAAATTGCCCACGAATTGGAGTCGCCATTTGCCCGACTTGTCCCCTTGACAGAAAACTTCTTTTTTGAACAGTCATTTTCCAAAAATGACTTCAAGTGAATTCAAATGCGGATGGAAAGAGAGCAGCGGTATTCATGAGCGCACTGAGTCAGTAATCCGCTGCAGATAAGGCTCCGATAATTTGAATATTGTGATCAGCGCGATCGGATGAGCCAGATGCGCGAGAACAAGGTTGATCCGCGGATTATCTCGGATTATCTCTGATCCCATTATTCATCGCGTCGGCCCCGCCTCCTGAACCCGGGGCACGGATCCGCAGAGGGGGGCGAGGACCATGGGGAACAATGCAGAATTATTCCGATGCTTTGCTTTGATGAACTGTCAGCGATGTGCGAAACTCGTTCTGAGATGTAAGGGTTCACCTGTGGCTGCGTGGGAACAAGACGCGATGACGTTGGTGTGGCAGCGGCGCGACGCAGAAAGTTCACGCAAAACAAAGAAAATTGGCGCTGAACACAGAATACATGTATTGTTGCTTTGCGTGGTAGACAAGCAGAAACCTCAGTCAGTGTTGGTGTGTACAATTGAAAGTTCCAGTGGAAAGAAATTTCTACGTTCTGCACGAAGCGCTTCAGGGCAGCTAGAAGTCTGCGTCAGACAAAAGCGCGTTTTTCACTGGGGAAGCCGTGTGCTCCGACCAGGTTGCGTGTTCTGTGACAAAAATGCGAAGATCCAACCCCCAACTCGAATAATGCAGCCCCCAACCCCGATGGACGTTCGTTAATTCGGTTCCTTCGCACATTTTGCGCCGCGTGAGTCAGAAAAATTCGGCGATGATGAACTGCTGGAAGCGCCGCAGTGATGGGACGACGGGGGAACGGGGGCGGATCAGCAAATAGTCAGGGGGCTCCACCCCCCGCAGAGGGGCGGACCCACTAATGGATCAAGTCCGCGCCCTCACGGGGGCCCTTTTCTATGCCGCAATGGTAAGGTATACACACACACAAACACACACACACACACACACACACACACACACACACACACACACACAAACAACGTTGGCGCCAGTGGTGATAAAGTTTGGCGTGTTTGGACCAGTGAAATATTTATGTGTTCGTTGGTTTGGACACGGGTGGGGGCTGATTTTGGGAGGACTATGCCCTGCACCCTCCTGCATGGGCAGCCGCCTCTCGCCCTGGATCCGCCCCTGCATGCAGAGACAATGCGCGCATTGTTGTGTTGCGAGAATCTCGCGCGCAGATTGTGCAATTAGCGACGACATTGTGCGCCGCATTACACGGGGCTGTGAATATCTAATGGATGATGACAGCTCTGGGAAAAGTTTGTCACATTCTAATTAAAAAGTAGAAATTTAGGAAATTACCCAAAATTGTACCACATGCAGTTGTTTTGTTGTTATCAGTTTGTGGCATCAGCAGAATGGACTGAATGACTTTCACAAGAAAGGGACGATGCAGAGTGAGGAACAGTGACGCTGCAAACGGACTTCAGTATCCCAGGAAAAATGGAAACTTGACTCTTTCTGGCTCATTTGCACGTGTGTGTGGTCCACGTTCATTTTCCCGCTGGCTCCATGACACGTACGAGTCTTCTGGCCATCCAGCTTGGTGCAAAGTGTATCAAGGCCGCCCCACCCCAGCCTTGAAATTTTTTCTGTCGATATGTGCAGCTTGTTTCCACCTCACAACCCTGTGGCAAAGAACCGCGTGTTCGGACTGATGAGTGTTCATCACCTGAGCAGGACCACGGGACCACACGCGCATCCCGCGCGCAGGCGTTCCATCACGGAATCAAAGGCGCGCTATTTGATGGGGGAAATGCATTGTTGCAGGGAACAGGCATTCTGTGCCGTTATGAGCTTCTGAGACGAATAATTACGGACTGTTCCATGTAGGGATTTCTATTGCATTGTGATGGGGTAATGGGACAAAGTGAGTTAACCGCGACAGCGTAAATCAGTTTCTCCGCCTTGTCACAGGCTGTAATTGCAATTCAAAAACCACTCTGAAAAATTCGAGGGAAGCAGTGCTGCCAATGGTTTGAAACGTGGCAGCTGGTGCTTTGGGTTTGACCAGAGGCGAAGGCAGCTTTGTTCCCGCCTGATTCAAACTCAAGTCATCTGCCAAATTTGAAGCAGTTTGGAAAACAGGGCAAGAATCACAGCTCTTAAACCCCCTCTGATCTTTCCCTGCCTGACTCGAACGTCAGTCCTGCGAAAGCCCGTTAAAGCACACAGACTGACCGGTCAGCCAACGGCTGACCCACTTGTCTCCGTAGTCTGTGTGCAAACATGTCACTCATTCGAACCAAATTCTCTTCGGAAGATCAGTTCGAATTCGATGTGGACGAATCCATGGTTTTCACAGGGCCATCCTGATGAGACCTGTCCCCATTGAAAAGTGCCTATACCCCGCATAGGTCTTTTTATTAAGGAGAAAAGAGGCGATCATCGGGGAAATGTGCATTGTGTGTGTTGGATGCCGCGGTGACTAATTGACGCATTAATAGACGAGTGAGTCACGGGGACGAGCTGATCAGGGCCGGTCTGTGTGGTCAGGGGGCTGAGGCAGATCTGGGGGCGGGGGGAGGGCAAGGGAGTGGTGTGAAGCTGCGTGGTCAGCGATAGTCCAGGGCTGAGTACAGAGGAAGGGTCGATCGTGTGGTCTTTGACCTGGGTACCTGGCAAGCGACAATCACGAAACGTGGTGATTGACGTTTGTGAGACGAGTTGGCAGAGGAACATGTCTTGGACTCCGAGAGCTGTGACGGAATCCGCGGCTCCTCGTCTCACATCCGCCCCGTGATGGCACTGTCGGCGGTAATGGGGGCGTCTTCAGCACCCCCGAGGGACCCGCGCCCGGACCCGGCGCAGCGCCGCCGCCGCCGCCGTCGCGCCTGCGCGGTGACAGAGGCGTGCGCGACGTGAGTGCGCGGCGTTGGGGGACCGGAGTCACACGCTGCCAAAACGCTGGTCAAACTTTATTGAGAAAACACTTTCCCCTGTAATGACATCAAGAAAAGGTGCATTCACAGCAAGAAGAAGGAACAGACGTCTGGATTTGAAAAAATGTGGAAATCGAAATTTGTTCGGCAAATGTTTGACGTGTCCAGATCGAGCGGGCTTGGTCATTCGATCATCCCTGAAGATGATGATCAATGCCTCGTATTGAGGTCTGTCAGGGAGGCATCATCCTCGGACATCGTCAATATTCATCAGCTCGTCCGAGGGCCCGATCCCTCCGTCTCACGCCTCGTCGCATCCGACGACGTTTGTCGGAGTTTATCGCAGAGGCAGCGTCGCCATCAGTGTTGAACGGCATTGCCGGGGGTGGATCCGTGACTTGGGTCAACATGCTCCTGAGGCCGAGGGACGACCCCATGTTGAAGCTTCAAAAGCCAGGGGTGGGGTGAATTGGTCGCGGGCGCCCTGAATTTGTCCGGGCCCTCCCCCGGATTTGCCTCTGGCCCAACCTCAGGATCCGCCCCTGACCCTCCCATACATCCGCCCCAGCTAGATCTACTGCGCGCGTTGCGTGATTATTCTCCGGCGAAGCATATTGCAACAAAATTGCTTTAACGACGTCATATTTTCTCATTAATTTCATGGCTTCCGTCCGCGGACAGGGGAGGCTTGTCCCCTCCGCTCCCGACGGGCGAGGCTTGTCCTCCTCTCCTGAGTGGGATCAGGCGTGCTCTTCCCGGTCGTGTAATCCTTGCTGAGGTGCGGTCGTGTCGTGCTGCTGAAGCGCATATTTTACTGCAGGAGACGTGCTGGTCCTGCAAGGAGGGTGTGATGTTGTGGTGGCCCTGTGAGGAGGGTGTGTGGTCATGTAAGGAGGGTGTGGTGGTCCTGTCAGGAGGATTTGGCGGTCCTGAAAGGACCCAAGATCTCATTGTCAGCACTCGGATCATGCGAGGTCTTGGTGATCTTTGCTGCGGTGCTTCTCCAGATATTCAGCCGTGGGAGGGTGTGGTGGTCCTGTGAGGACCGAGATCCCTTGATCACCACACAGTGGAACCCTGTCCCACGGTTGGCCAGACGCAGGCACGTCTTTTTGCCACGCAGGGAGCAGAACAACCCTCGCTCCCTGAGGGGGTCACCTGGAGCCCTGGGGACGGACTCGCATTTGGCAATTTTTGCAGTAATGAGCTCAGAACCCTGACAAGGAAATCTGAAGGATCAGAGGGATAAGCGGCTCAGCGCTCCTGACGCTGCGGCCCCCATTACACGAAATGCGCTTTGTGCCTCCAGGGGCCGGATCCAGGATCTGCTTGAGGGACCAGCCCCCAAAGGAGACTCGGATTCAACTTTGAAAAGTTCAACAAGGAGGATGCAGGTTTTCGTCCGCAGCGCCTGTGGTGGAGCGCTATTGGGGGTTTGTGGTGCCCAGATCCCAAAGACCCTGTGGCTCCGCCCCTGGCCTCCGTGCTGGGAACTGGAATCCGGCTGCCTGAGCAGATTCGCCCCGACAGCGACAGGTAGAGACAGAGATGAAACATGACAGATGGGACTGAAGCCTCCAAATGCTCTGTGTTTGTAATGGGACGAAGAGGCTTCGAGATGGACACAGAGACTCTGCGTGGGAATGTGGAGAGAACAACAGGAGATCTTGCAACGAAGGGACAAGAGCAACCGGAAGTTCCACCACAGAACAAAGTCTCTGAGGGACCAAACGCATGAGACCAACACGAAGGACGAGATTGCACGAGACCCAGAATGAAACACAGCCCGTGCAATAATCTGTGCCAAGATCCAAAAGATTCTGTCCCTTCATAAGTTTGACCTTGGCTGCCGAGGTGGTCGGAAATGTGGGTCACGAAATGAGCAACCGACCCAGACTCCCCTAGATCCGCCACTATCGCTGAAAGAAGACCTTGACTGCATTGCGCTGGCTGTGATCGCTCCCCAGAAGCGAATCGCTCCTAATCTGCTCCATCTCGCTCATCTTCTATGCATTAGAGGCGCATACGGAATGTGATGAACGGCGGCGGATGTTGACTTTGTCGGCGACGCGGTCGCGTCCAGAAGCCTGTGTTTAATTATTGAGAGGAGACGCAGATGATGGGAGGGGGCTGCTGTGCACTGGGTGCGGTGTGGTTTCCGCGTTCAACGTTGTCGGGTCGTTGCTTTGCCAATCTGCGCAGGGACGAAACTTACGACGTTCGAAAAAGTAGCGCCCCATCCAGGACACAGCTCCATGTGCGCAGGGACGCAGTACCCACAGACTTGCACAGAGACGCAGCCCTTGTTGGCTTCTTTCGGAACGCAGTGTCCGCTGACTGGTACATGGACGTCGCGCATGACGTCCCCAGTGTGAATCAGACCTGGACGACTCGCGTGCGGAGCCTGTGAGACGCGCGGCGTCTCTCGTCTCTGCCAAGAACGCGGCGATTTGGACGCGTCTTCGGAACCGCGCCAAGAGCGCTATGAATTTTGATTCTGTGCGCACGACACCCTCGAAATGAACGAAGACAGTTTGACGCCTCTGTGAACGCCTCTCTGGTGTGCGGGGATCAGGCTGTGCAGGCCTCCCCGGTTGATTTGCGCCCAGTTCCTTGGTGTTTCTCAGTTGGTCGACCAAGACGACTCGTATGAAAGTATTTGCACTGTACATGTACATGTACTCGAAAGTCTCCATTGTATTCACCACACGTGCCTCCGTTGTTTGCGATGCACTGTGTTTAGCTCTGGGAACGTGCGTGTGGTTCACGTCTTGGCTGGACGCGTCGCGGCGTCTTGTCCTTGGCTCGGCAGACCTCAAATGGACGCATACATCAGTGTGTGTAGCAATACGAGTCTGCGCGGAATCACAAAGAGACCGACGACGATCGGTGATAACAAATCCTTGTGAAGTACATGGAAGAGACTGTTGTGCGTCGTGTATAGCCGTATTAATACACACCACAAATGTCCAATAAACATCAGCGTTGTATGTATAATGTAAACAGTGAAGTGATATCCAAACCCTAATGTGACACTAATAGGCCTTTACGCTTGTAATGGCTTTTAGAAATGGGTCCCATTGAAACAAAGCGAAGTGTAGCGGGTCGGCGGGGTCGGCGCCGCGCATGAAATATGGATGTCGTGCTGTGGGCGGAGTCGTCGCCCTTTCTGACCGTGTCGACAGCGATGAGCGTCTTCTGGCGCTCACCGTGGGAACAGTGTGCGGTGGGGTCGATTCAGTCTCACAGAGTAACCTGTCTCCGCCTCACGGGGCGCACAGGGTGCTCTATTTCCTTTCAGGGGGGGGGGTCCACGCACCCACGGACGTGCACGTGTCCGCAGAGAGGCCACGCTTTGGGGGCACGGACATTTTAGACGAAGCGAGAGTGCGCACAAGGTGCGCACATTCAGACTCACCTCGAGGTGCGCACAAGTATCTGAGGGTACGAGAGTGAAAGAACTGCCATCGCCAATTCTGCAGTTTGGCATCGCGTGCGCAGCGTCGTTACCAGGGCGACGAGGTGACCCACTTCCGCAGAAATGCGGGCGCTGTAACGTCAATCACGCCATCGTTTCCCCGCCGAAGCGAGTGACATTCGAGACAGGAGCCGGACGCGTGAAGTACAAGAAGTGTTCGGGGGAGATTAGCAGCTTTCAGTGGCTTAGCTTACCGTGCAGCGCGCAACGCGGGCGGGTCACACAGGAGACGTCATGCGTTGCGTCGCTGCTCACGTCAATGGTCGTCGCTGGCGTTTCCTGTTGGAGAGTCGCTACGGATGATGCTTCTTCTGTGTTTGCGGCACAACACCTGGTTCTGCGTTCGACGAAGCGCCGGCCAACGCGTCGTGTGGTGTAGCAAATGGCAAATGTGACGCAGCGCCCATTGCCGCGTCGCGTCACGCAATAAACACGACGCAGCGTCCATTGACGCTGTGCGTGACGCATTCGATGTGAACCGAAGCTTGGCCCTGAGCGGTCGGTGGCGAGATCGGGGAAATGTCAACTGCAGGTGCCACTTCGCACGGTAACCTCGACTCGAGTGCGCGCGACTGGGGAGCTGCAGCCGATCGGAGAGTGAGGCCCGAGCTCCTGACACGTATCCACTTGTTTGTGCAGAAGGTGTCAAGTCCAGAACTCAATGCAAACGAGGAGAAACTTGAAACTTGAAACTGGCGTCCACCTCACTTGACCCCTTGACCACGTTTTTTCTTGAAGACCAGTGGACAGCAAAAACAATGTGGCATGCAGAAATGAAAGACGTAATGCAGAGACGTCCACGTCCACATACACGTCCGCGGGATTCTCCTCACGTGGGTTGCGCCGCGGTGTGGACAGGTCGGTCGGACCACCTCGCGAGGTCTTTACGAGCGGGATTTCCACTGACTCTTCAGCGCAACGTCTCCTTTGGCTAATTTGTTGATGGAGCTTTTATGGTGCGTGGCTGACTGCGTGTCTACAGCTCACTGTAATCAACAGGCTCAAGTGGTACAAGCGCGAACACTGGGCGTGTTCGTTTTGCCCAGTTCAAGGTACCAAACCTTCAAGGCCAAATAAGACTCAATGGAAATACCAACGAATTGAACATTGGGCGCATTCGTTGAACATATCCAATGTGCTACAATCTATGCTGAACATACCCAACAGCATTGAGAGAGTGCACCCGCACGCCCCACACGCCCCACGGCTGAAGGTGTACGCCCTCACACTGAATGTGAGGAGCGCACAAAGAACGAACACGTTCATTGAGCTGTTACTCGTGTCGTTCGTTTTGTGTCAGCAGTAAAGTGCTCGAGACTTGCCAGCCAACCTGGGAAATTACCAAAAAAAAGTCCAAGACATTTGGCTGGCGAGACGTGCTCATCAGAGCGACGTTAGTATGCAGCAGGACCGTTTCCCGGGCAGCTGTCCCGCAGCAAATGACTGCAGCTCCGGGGGACTGCAGGACTCTTCCCATTTATGACTTGACAACCTGACCAGCGCTGCTGGGGGAGGGTCAGGGAGGGTCCAGCGCACCCACTGGTGGTGGTGGGGGGGGGGAGGAGGTGCGACTTCCCAATCCCTTGAAGAAAAGTTGAAATGGGGCGGGGGCTCCCTTGGAGAAATCCGGGTGATGCCCCGGTCTCCACATCGCGATCCAGGACCCGCTGGAGAATCCTCCAGGGTCGGATACCGGTCAGGACTGGGCTCCTCAAATCCCTGTCCTGGATCCTTTGTGGGGAGGTGCGGAGTGTCAGCGCAAACCGAATAGAAACTAATCTCCACTGGAGGAGCCACGGCTCAGGTGCTGGGAGTGAAAACTAATGAAGGTGTTGCGGGCGGAAATGAATGTTGATTCGGGTCCTTTTGAGCAGACCTGAATCAGTGTCACAGCAGGGAGACTGGGTATTGCTGCCGCACACGTACGTACCATGGTTGGCCTGGAACCTGTCACTCGCAGAGAGGGCCTTTCGACCGAGTGATTGCCACTTTCTGCGTGGACCAAGCAAAGGGTACGCACAAAAACGCCTCATCTGCAAGAGGTGTGCGAGGGAGGTGTACGTGTGTGTGTGTGTGTGTGTGTGTGTGTGTGAGGGTGTCTTGGTTGTGCATGTGTGGGTAAGGAGAGCCCGACCTTCTGCAGAGCCCAAACTGCAGACGGCTCCACTCCACACGCTCGGCGGGCGCGGTGAGTCATGGGCGGAAGCGAGGCGCTCCAGACGCCCATAAATCGCGCGGCCCGTCGGCGGGACCCGCCGGAACTGCCGGGAGCCTCGGGTCCGGGTCACACCGCGCGCCTCGTGCGTTGTCTGTGTTCGTGGACAGCGCAACTACGAGTGGCGCTGCGTCGCTCGCTTTACTGGGCGCGTTGCGCATTGCGTCGACAGGCGCAGCGCCCGTTGACCAAAAGAGTGGCGCAACGCCTGACGCACCCAGTGTTCAACAGGCCCCATCAGCGCTATGTTCAATTTGTAGGGAGGAGAATGACTCAATCCCTGTTTGTGCAATCTGCACCTGTGCGAATTGCTCTGGAAGAAATTTATTGCTTCGCTGCTGCTTTGGTGGGTGATTCTGAAGAATTTTCATTTCGTGTATTGTGTGCGTTCCAGAAAAGGTCACTCCTGTCACCTGTGATATGGGAACCGCGCAAAGCGCACAATGCACTGAAATTTGAATCGAAACCATTCTTCAGCATTTGGTTACGGAAAATCTCATCTATTGGCAAAAGGAGAGTGAAAACTGGCACCAGGCTCCACATCTGTCAGAGTGTAGACGCGGTCAGAAAAGAGAAAAATGTCTTGAGTCGCAGACGCGAGGACCTCCAGACGGAACGAAAAGGAAAAAGGATTCGTCTTCATTAGCTTTGAAAGTTCCAGGGACTCAGCAGGGGCAGAACCAAGATTGGATTGGAGGGGCAGAAAAATCAGTGTTTGCCGTGTGAATAAAGGGGAATGAAGATTTTTGTCGGACCCTAGCAATCTTAGGCCTGTTCCCTCGATCCGCCCCTGGTTGGAGAAGATGAATCCTCTGAATTACGCAGTTCCCTGCTGATCCGTCCAACCCAGACGGATTCCGAGGTCACAAATCTCATGTGGTGGCAACGCCGCTTCAAACTCGGGCTCTGTAGATCTCGGAGGATGTCAAGTACCGTGCCCCACCTTGAGCGCACACGTTTTTGTCTCAAACTGAGTCCAACCAGAAGGGGTGGAGGAAATTGTTGCTGCGTTCTACATTGTGTGTCTGTGGTAAGGTTGTGGGGTACTGATTGTTCAAAATTGGGGGTGCGTGTTTTGAAAAGGTGCGCGTTTCACTTGGGTGTTTACGGCAACTTCAAAGAGTGGAAATCTATCAGTTGACACATTTGTTGACAGGGGCAATTGCGATGGGGCCTCGGAATCGCGGGCGGACGGCTGTGATGGCTCCGTGTCCACCGGACCCGCTGATAGACACTCATTGCTAATGCATGAGATTTTCGCCGCATTGAGCTCTGTAGGGACGACGTTACCAGGGGTTGATCCAGGGGGCTGGTCTCCGTGATACCAGAACACAACAGCTCCTCTTTCACGTTGCAGGGGCAAAGGATCCTTTCAGTTGCTTCTTTCTGTGGGAATTGAAAGTGCCGTGTGGCCAAATTCAGGATCTGCCCCTGGAACTCAGGCCCCGCCCCCTCCACTGTGGTACTTTCGGTGCTTGGATGCTCCTGCATCCGTGACCCAGTTTGTAGCCTATCTTCAGCTCAGCCGGAGGTACCGACCTAATTGGGGCGGACAACTCTGCAATTTATCCCACAAATTGGGCAGCAGGGGACTTCAAACATTGATGATCACACGGTGTGTGTGCAGATGGGGATTCTGTTCGCTTCAGGCTGGTTTCACGGACGTTCCAGGTGCACGTACACCCGGACCTGCCCAGCTCGAACTCGGCTGATCCGCAGTCCCCACGAGTTTGAAGCGAAAGGGCCGACAGGTGTTGAGGTTTCCCTCGATGTCTTCCATGTCAAATATCAAAAATTCCTGCCTTCGTCGAATGTCCGCCCACTCAAACAGATGTCTTTCACAACGCAAGTTCAATAGAGCAGGGACAGCACACGCACACACACCAAAACACAGAACACACACCTGTAAGTGCACGCCACGATGAAAACGTGGACACCAAACAGAAAGAGCTTGCAATTGAACATGAAGGTGCAATACGTTCAAACCTGTATCTCACACGAAACTCGATCCGAATTGGGACAGACCAGGCTGGAACACGCAACTACGACACGCTGGCCTCGAGGTCATCAAAAATAAATTACATGATGTAAAAAATAGCTCCATGGAGCTCGCGGTGATTTGAGGAAATTTCACTTGCTCTGATTTGGCTTGCTCTGATTTGGCTTGCTCTGATTTGGCTTGCTCTGATTTGCCTTGCT
>JAAUXT010015350.1_pt1 | contig 14374 bp, 14 predicted proteins | sample 7278171 | NCBI WGS metagenome assembly JAAUXT01 (sample SAMN14350112, study PRJNA611818) | marine sediment metagenome | isolation source: surface marine sediment (1.8m) | place: French Polynesia: Moorea | collected 2018-08 | reverse complement strand
CTGTCTCTGTCTCTGTCTCTGTCTCTGTCTCTGTCTCTGTCTCTGTCTCTGTCTCTGTCTCTGTCGGCGTCCTTGTCCCTGCCCCTGCCCCTGCCCCTGCCCCCTACCACCAGACCCCGAAGGCACCCAGCCGCTGTTCATGTCCACATCCCCCTCAGGCACCCATCACCCTGACCCCACCCCGCTCTCCCAAGATACCCTACCCCTGCTCGCTCCTCCCATCTCCCAAGGTACCCTGCCCCTGGGCCTACTCCTTCCCAAGGATGCTCCTGTCTCGGCCTCTCTTCCCTCTGCCAAGGTACCCTGCCCCTGGGCTCACCCCTCCCCAAGGCGCCCCACTTCTCTCCCCACCCCTTCCCCCGAGCCCCTGCCCCCTCCTCCCCACCTGCTGCACCGAAGCACAATGAAGCTGCACAGCTGGTACAAAGCTGCACTCCTCCAGTACACACCGCGGAAACGCGATAGGAACCGCGCAGACCACGCGGAGCAGCGGCAACGAGCATCCGACTACAAAGCGGCAGCGGCACCTTTTGAAGTGCCGTCACCTGTACAGGTAGACATGCACCTGGAGTCCGCTTAACCTCACGCAACAAAAACTGGGGAAATTGAGTCAGGTTGTGCAGCATGCTGGACATTGCATAGACCTTCAGTCCATCTCTGGTGGCAATGCTTGAAGAACATACAACAGTGGATTCACGGATTATTACGGATTATCAGGCGTCGGATTAAGCGGACAGGAGCTGTGTTGAACAGGTAAAGCGGAGATACCAGGAGCGAAGACGGATCTTCAGCGGATCCGGGGCTGGGATCCGGGGAGGGATGTGCAGGGAAGGATGCGTTTGCATTGTCTTCGTGAACCAAGTTCAGATCGGCATGCAACGACGCAGCGCCCATTGACCACCAAGGCGTGAGGACCGTGCGCACCACAGACGCACGATGCTTCCATGCAGCGTGACAAACAAAACAGGAAGTAAGGGCGGGCCAGGAGCGAGAGTCTTTCTCCGTCTGTTGGTGTGTGTGTGTGTGTGTGTGTGTGTGTGTGTGTGTGTGTGTGTGCATAATGTGTGTGTCTGTGTGTCTGTGCGCTGTAGGGATGAAAAATTAAAGATTTTACCATCATCCTCTCTGGTTGGAGCTTGCATCATTGCTTTACCACCGTTCTTTTAGAGCTCGAACCCAGAATTTTTGCTTGGATCGCTCCCTGAATCCCTGGATTCGGCTCCCTGGATCCGCTGGAGACAAAACACACAAATTAAGTCTGGTTGGCATTTTCTGCACCCAGCCGGCGTGCAGCTGCCGTCCTCGCCTGGGTGAACAAAAACTTGGGACGATCACGAACTGCTCCGCGCAATGACGCTTTGAAACCCTATCTCCGAGATAGGAAAAATGTGCAGGAAACTGCGCAGGTGAAAGGACGTTGACACAGGAGAGGCTGCGACAGGAGAAGTGTTGGTAAGTGTTCATTCTCAGGGCTTCTCAAGGAAAACAGCATTTCTGCAGGTTTGGGTGTGCAGAGACGGTGAAGTCTTACAAGGACACAGCGAGAAACAGACAGACAGACAGACAGACAGACAGACAGACAGACAGACAGACAGACAGACAGAAGGCCTGGAACGCGGGCCCAGACCGGTTAAAAATGGAGACTCAGTTCTCAATGTTTCTTGGTTGACCTTCGACAACTGCTCACCGCCCTCACAGCCAAAAACTGGATCAGCCTCAAACTGCAGCGAATCTGCCAGGCAAAACCTGGAATGTGATGACGTATCTGGAGACTGAATTCTCCGCGTGTTGTTAGAAAAATCACTGCGTCTACGTGCGCGTCGAAATGTGGGCGTTGGCTTCGCGCCACCGAGATGTCAAGGATAGAACCGCGTCTGGGGCCTCAGTCGTGAGGCAGTTTTCACCTTGGTGATGCATGGTCGTTTTCTTGACGTCGGAGTCAAAATTTTACACCCAATGGTGGACATTTTGACGTCAGAGCAAGAAACGCCCCGAAATCCACTGTACTCAACGCGACAAGTGCTGAGTTCCTTTTCAAGGTGAATATGACCCGTGATGGCAGAAATTTGCTTTGGTTGAACCGTTCCGAGTAGAAGCCGCGTAACCACATGTTTTTCCAACTGAAGGAAAGGTGTGACGTGACTAAGAAATCTGAGCAGAACAATCTTTTTTTTCTCACCAACGAGTGCAAAGTGTCAACTCGTGATTCGTGACGAACAACACAAAGGGAAAAGAGCAAAAAAAACGAAAACAGATCTTTTTCTCGCGAAAGTTCGGCGCAAGACCTGAGGGCTTTTCCCAAAACTGAGCAGACAAGGAAACCAGGGAGGACAATGCATTTCCTGGTTCTGGGGCCTGTGTTTCCCGTCTTTGTTATGCGTGGAACAAAAAGAACGCAGGACCCTGGGGAGGGGTGCCCTTGAACCCCCCTCCCCAAAAAGAAAAACAGCCTTGATTTTGCTGAGCAGTCATAAAAACACAAATTTGAACTGGTGTGACAGGATATATCCCAGACCAGGACCTGTTGCCGACCTCAGCTCGGGTCAGGAACAGATGCTAAAATTTCAGGACTGGTTGCCAACCACCCAAGTGGTCAGAAAACCATCCTGCGTGCAAAAAAGAACCTGTTGCCAATTTTGGGATCAGGTCCTGAAAGTAAGGGATCTGTCGCCGACACATTTGAAATTGTCCCTCAGACCCCACCCTGGATGCTCCCCTGGGAACACAGCTCCCGTCTCACCTCCAAACCTCCTGCTGTGCGCATGCGTGCTGCGCGGCCCGAGGCGAGATCATGTGACCCGAGGAAATTGCAGTTGCGTCCTCATCACGTGAAGACAGGAGAAGCAGGTTTCACGACGTTCAGATGTTTAGTGATGATTTCAGAGAAAGAACTTTTTGCTGATGCGGTGGGCACAGTTGGGGTTTTCACACAGATGACGCAGCGTCAACACTTTTGACGTGAGGCCTGGAACGGACTGACCGTTCAAGTCAACTTTGATGCCCTCGCGTCCAAGTTTGACGCTGACGTCAAAACTTCTGAAGCCGCTTTGCCTGTGTGAAAACCCTTAGTACATGTACGCGCCATGGACCTGCACGGGACCATTGCAGCCGTGTGTGTTTGTTTGATGGGGAGGACAAATGTGGTGTGTGACGTGTTGCTCCCACGAGGGGGGTTCGTGTAGGCTGCCAACAGGTCACAAGAACGTTTGGGTTTCTATGCCACCGATTGAACAACAATCTGAGAGTGTGCAAGAAGGTTCTGACTGAGATCAACTTCAACCATCCGCGAGAATTTGAGTCTGCAGGACTGATGAGGTTGTGTTGAGGGACCCTGGAGGCCACCCTGGGCCAAGTGACGTGAACTTTTCACTCTCTGAGGCCCACTGTGGCTGCTCCTCCGAAAGAACCAACATGTCCCCCACCCTTCAAAAGTGAAGGAAAGTCTTGATTTCTTGGTGTTGTTTGAAACAGGTCCGTGTTGCACAGACACTGTGTTTGATCCATCAGAAGCTGACGCGGAGACTTTTCCTTCTTCAGTTTGACTCCTGAGTCAACGTTGCGAATTGACTTGTCTTTGAAGTGCCACGAAACCTTCTCCTCTCCCTGTAAAATATGGATCGAGGCCACCGCTGTCTCCGAGGCCCAGCAGGGCGGACCCAGGGGCGGACCTGGGGCGGACCTGGACCCAGGCGCGGACCCAGGGGTGGATCCAGGGGTGGACCCAGGTGTGAACCCAGGGGTGGACCCAGGTGTGAACCCAGGGGTGGACCCAGGGGTGGACCCAGGGGCAGATCCAGGGGTGGGACCAGGGGCAGATCCAGGGGTGGACCCAGGTGTGAACCCAGGGGAGAACCCAGGGGTGGACCCAGGGGCAGACCCAGGAGCAGACCTGGGGTGGGCCTAGTAATGGACCCAGGGGCAGACCCAGGGTCGGACCTAGGGGTGGACCCAGGGGTGGACCTAGGGGGCCCAGGGGGTTTTCCCAACCCCGTCTTGTGCGTCTCCCCGAGTCCCGCGATTCCAGTGCAGAATCCAGATGTTCCAGATATGATCGCAACAGTTCCAAAAAACGTGCAGATGAAGCGAGATTTTGCGTTGGTGTATCCATGTGCTGTGACATCTATTCATATGTTTGCTCATTCACTGCACCAGAAGTAGCAACGGACGAACGTGGCAGCAGCAGGTCGGCGCTGTCCGGAGCATCCGGAGTGTATCATCAGCAGAGCAGCGAGTGTGCGTGTGAGGCTTTGAATGTCATGGAAAGAGGGGTGGAGTTGAATGGGGTGTGGCGGAGCTGATGGGGTGACGAGGGGTGGATCTGGTCAGGAAAATCCGACTCCGTCCAGGAAGGCGGCGGCCAAAAATGCCTGCCTGCAGCTCAAAATTTGGAGACACGTAAGAAGTTGGGAATGGGCCCCTGATCCGCCCCTGGTTCCCTCACAAGATGCACAAGTCCTGTCGGTCGGGGGCCCATTTTCATGCCAACTGTGCCAAATGAAACGCTGGTTGAACTTGCAGAAAATATGTGCGTTATTCAGCTGGAATGAGGCGCCCCCTGGAGGGTGTGTCGGACGGGACCGTGACTGAGCCGCCGGTGTCGGTCCCACCGTGATTCTACGGGAGGCGCATCCAGTGTGAACTCACCTGTGCAGATCACGACCAGATCCTTGGCAACAATATTCTCCTGCTGTTGACGTCACAAGCGCGCCGTGCTGGGAATATGATACGCGCTCCATCAATGCGTTATGCAATCAACAAACAAGAATGCTACACAGCGCTGAGTCGCGGCCACTTGTGAAAGAAAATGGCCTTTTTGGCGACAGATCTGCACTTCTCGCGTGATTCTGGCCTGCGTGCTCAGAACGCACCGTTTTCCCAACGGAAGCAACGTTTGCCTCGTGTCAGAATGACAACATCACAAGCTTTGTGTTGTGTGCTCTTTGGTCAGAATTGCTGGTCTTGTGTGAAGCCGTTCGATTTGCACAGTCCACCGCCCAAAAGTACCTTTTCACGAGGCATTATCGAACACGGTTATTGGCCGTGAACACACCGAGCGTCACCGGGACAACGAAACGGATGATTCAGCCAATCACGTGGTGCAATGCTCAGAACTTTCTGTGTCGAGCTGTGCAACTGGCTGAGCGTTTGCTTTTCGCGACTCACAGCACGAGCCACGCACAACTTCACCGTTTTGGGCGGCTAAAACACGCGAAGCATCGAGCAGGAAACGTGGTTCACTGTGGCTTTGTTGTGATGTGGGACAGACAGGGATGTTTCCGTCACGTGAGACGCAACGTGCGACGCGAGCACGCAAACAGGGAACCTGACCCCCCCCCCCCCGCAGAGAGAGGGGAACTGTGCGCACGCGACCGATTCTGTGCATGACGCAGACCTGTTTCACGACGTCAGTTTCACACTGGATGTGGCGTGCTGGCACAGTTTCTCTGCGTCAGTCAAGTCGCGCATGTGTGTGCGTGTGTGTGGTGTGTGTACGGTGGTGTGTGTACGTGTATGTGTGTGTTGTGTATGCATGTGTGTGTGTGTGACTGTGTGTATACCTGCATGTGTGGCGCCTTGCACAAGCAGGTCCTTTGGACGCTACGACAAACGCCCTGTGACCGACGTTGACGTGGCCAGGAACGCAACGCATGACGCATCCAGTGCGTAACGGCAGAAGCCCAGGTCGATTTCACGGGCGTCTAGTGTCTGGATCAAAGTGAAACTGCCGTGCATGCAGTGAATGTCGATGTCGTTTCGACTCACAGTGGGCTGGGTGCGTCCTATTCTCACACCCGGAAGTCGCTTTGAGCACCGCGTGAAACGTGTCTGGTACTGAAGATCAGCCCCAGTGTACTTGGTTCAGTACACGTACTTCTGCACACGCGTCAGTACAGACGTCTCCACGACCCTCTGCGTTGGATCGATTCAACTTGACGCCTGAACCTGTATGTGCGTGCTATGGAAGATACCAAGCCCCTACAAGCGTGACTTTTGGAGAAAATTCACCTCAATAATGACCACCCAGGTGAACCGGGTGTCCGTGGACTTGGTTGCAGGATGCGACTTTCCTCGACTCCAACACCCACGAGCCACAGATCCAGGGGCGGGATATCCAGGGCACCGTCCTCCCTCTCGACCCCGGGCAATTTCAAACTGGACCCTGTGCCTTCAGCTGTGGCAACAGAAGAGTTTGTCCCTGAAGCAGTCGTGGATGGTTCCCCAGGGCACGACCCTTCCCCTCGTGCGTGACACGATTTTTGCGGTCACTTGTTGGTGCAAAATGGCACGCATTTTCTTTGGTTGCGTGTTGCAGGGTACCTGGTCCCTCATAGCAACACAGAACCCTGCAGCATTTGACCACACATATTTGTCTCCATGTTTCCTGAGTCCTGCTCAATGTCACACACAGTGGTGTAGTGGTGACATGAATTTTGTTTTGTCAAATTTAAACAATAAAGCAAGTGCACAGACTTGAAGAGCCGGAAGGTGAACTCGCGATACCGTGTTGTCAATATGGCGGCTTCATCAATAAGAAGACAACGCCCTTGAGCGAGACAAAGCCAACTCTGCGTCTATTTGTGTCTGTTGCGATGTTATCGTGTTGCCCTGGAGACAGAAAGCAAATAGCCTTCCCGTTGTTACACACAGGTAATTGACACGCAAAGACAAAACGAATGGCACAGTGGGAGATGTGAGGGCAGAGAGCCTTCGCTTCCGGATACATTTGTCTCTGGAAATACAAAGAAAATACAAGAAAAGCACTTGGTTCCCTGCGATGTTTCAGTGTGTGGCGTCTTTTCACTGCACGTCGTCTCCAGCACCTGTTCTTCTTTCTGTTCCGGGGTCATTCTCTTCATCCATTTTCTTCCTTATTCTCGAGTTGCACCTCTCCCCTTTTTATTCCCTCCTTCCTTCTCTCATTCCTTCATTCTTCTCTCTATTTCATGCAGCCATGTCGTCGGAGACCAGCGGTTTGGGTCGCTCCTCCATTCTTTTCATTTATTTCCTCATTTCTTCCTTCCTTCTCTCGTTCATTCATCCCTTCTGTCTTCTCTCTGTTTCAGCGATGTCGTCGGGGGACGGTCGGCCCGGCTCGCGGCCTCCCTCGTCCGCCTCCGTCACTTCCATCGCGCATGCGTCCGAGCACCGCAACTCCACCGCGTCCTCCATCTTCGCCTTCCAGGTCAGAACGAGGCTTCATTCATCCGGCGCGTTTCTCCTTCCTTCCTTCCTTCCTTCCTTCCTATCTTTTCTTCCTTCGTTCCTTCCTTCCCTCCTTCCTTTCTTCCTTCCTTCCCTCCTTCTTTCCTCGCTTGCTTCCTTCCTTCCTTCCTTCCTTGTGGTTTTGAGACCACGAAAAAGCGCGTCATGAGCCAAACACCACGCACCTGCAAACTCGAACATGGCCAATCTGAAATCGTACACGCATGCGCACAAATTTCACGAGGAGAGACAAACCACAGGATAATGCTCAGCACAAGGGGGACCAAAGCTCTGTTCATTCAAATGGATCCACCAAGATGGGAGTATTCAGACGCGCAGAAAGGGTGTTGCCTTGGCCAAGATTTCAAGGAAAGATACAGGACCAAGGAACCTTGGGTCGAACCATTTCACCTGTCGTCATCAGGGCTGAGGGACCAAGGTCTCCAGGTGCATGCGAAGAGGAAACTCTTGGAAAATTGGTTGGAAAATACCGCCCGCAAAAATCAAGGCATTTTGCTGTTGGGTTTTGTTCCCCAGTGACTAATCTGCTCGAGCTCTGCCCACCTCCACCAAGACAAGTCCTCAGAGTTTTGATTGTCGTGGGTCGTGACGCAAACTCTTCCAAGTTTTTATGATGCTGTAAAATCTCGAGCAGCGTCAACGAAAGCACTCGCATAAAAATGCAAAACATGTCTCCCTTCGAGGCGGTGGTGTTCTTGTCATGTTTTCTTCATTTCCGGCCGATTATTTCGCTATTTTCCCCGCGGCTTCCGCCTCGCGGAATTATGGGAAATGTTGCAGGAAGCGGAGGGAGAGGTTCCGATTCGAGAGGGGAGGGGGCGCGGAGGCTTTGGGCCCCCAGGGTTTCATGGGAGGGGGGAGGGAAAAATCTATCTTGTGTGCTCAAAATTGACGTCAGACTCCCCTGCTGAGTTTCCCCTCCTGCGTGGCTCTGGACGCCCCTGGGGGTCGACCTGCCTCCACCTCAGGGGTTGTGGTCCCTGGATCTGCTCCTGCTCCCTTGTGGTTCAGGGGGCGCAAAGTGTTGTTTCAGTCCTGAATAACACAGTGTGAGGATTCAGCAAAGGATGTGGAACCACCACCTGTGTCTGCGCGACGTCTCATTGGTCAAGAGTACATCAAACGCGCTCGGTGCAAACAAGTCACTCAGAGGCACGCAATGATATTAAAGAAGTTTTCTGGGCTGCTGGACATGGCAACACAGGAAGAACACCTTCCGTGGTGATTTCCGTTGCCGTTTCTGTTACTCTCAACCTCAGGGCGACCCAAAGGTTTCTGGCTGAGAGCAATCGAAAATCTCTGCGGGAAATTCACAAAAATGTCGCACAGGTTGTTCACCCCTCATGATGAGATCACGATCGGCTCGTTGCCCCTCCCTGATTGGTTGTTGTGGTTCCAGATGAGCGGGTACTCAGGCAAGCAGCGGCAGAGCCACGGACACTCGACGACGCAGATGGACGCGCTGTACGCGACGCTATCCGCGTCCAAGCTTAGCCTCAGGGACATCCAGACTCACAAGGTGCGTGTGTGGGAGGGAGGTGTGCGTGTGGGGGGAGGGAAAAGTGTGTGCGCTGGGTGTGTGAGTGTGTGGGTGTGTGGTGCGTGTGTGGGAGGTGTGCGTGTGTGTGGGAGGGAAGTGTGTGCGTTGGGTGTGTGCGTGTGCGGTACGTGTGTGGGGGTGTGCGTGTGCGGCATGTGCGTTTGGGGTGTGTAGAGATGTTCGTTGTGCGGTTTGTGAGATGGTGTGTGGGGGACATGTGTGTGTGTGCGTGTGTGGGGACATGTGTGTGCGTGTGTGTGTGGGACATGTGTGTGCGCGGTACGAGTGGGGGGATGTGTGAGTGGGCGGTGTGTGTGTGTGTGTGTGTGTGTGTGTGTGTGCGATGAGTGAGTGTGGAGTGCGAGCTTGTGTGGAAGTTCTCTGTGCGAGTTGCACGCAACGATTTCGTGGTACCTCCACAGCCACAGAGACAATGTGAATGATCAGGAAACCTCACCACACGTTTTGCACGATTTGGCCACCAGGTGGTGTTGGCGGGCGCGCTGTTGCTGCTGAGCACGGGTTGCTGGGTGACGCTGAGCCACGTGACGCGCCTCGGGTACCAGGTGGGGGAGCTGCGCGCGCCGCTGCTGCTCTGGTACCTGCCGACGGCGCTGCTGGTCGCTGTGTACCCGGTCTACTGCCTCGTCTTCCTCTGCTGCAACCAGACCAATCAGACGCTCCGGGAAAACGTCATGTGAGTGCGCGTGCGCTGAACCTGCGCAGTAGTGACTCCCTGAGAAAAGGGGTTTTCACGTTGGGTGACGCGCGGTCGTTTTCTTGACGTCGGCGTCAAAATTTAACATTGCATCTGATGGTGGAATTTTTAACACCAGCGCAAAAAACGACCGAGCGTTACCTAAGGGTAAAAGCCCTATACGAGGTTTGTCAATTAACTGATAAGTATTTTTGTATTGTCGGCGACTTTTTCGACATTTTGACTTGTGCCTCGACACACCTACACATAAGTGCCTTGCGCACAATCTGAGCTCATGACAACTGTCTGGCAAACACCTGGACATAACAGGTCGATCCTCAAAGTGGGTCATACCGTCTGGGACGACGATTGTGGGTGTCTGAGATCGATTTGGTGAGCAATGACTTCCAAGTTCGTGTTGTTTTTTTGGATTCTCGCACTTTTGACAGTCTCCAGTGAAATGCCAGGCAAGTCTAAATGTGAGGAACAAAGAGTTGTGATCAAGTTCCTCACAGCTTCAGGGAAACGCCCCAAAGAGTGTTACAGAGAACTCGAAGCTGTGTTTGGTGCAGATGCAATGAGTGTTGCCCAGGTTGGAGTGTGGCACAGGCGTTTCCGAGGTGGTGACATGAGTGTCAAGGACAAGGTGAGATCTGGGAGGCCAGCTTCAGTCAACACACCCGGAAATCGTGACAAAAACCGCACAGCACTCAACCAAGACCGCCGCAAATCTGTCAGACAGCTGCAACAAGACACCCAGGTGAATCGAGGGACCATCCATAGGATCATCAAGAAAGACTTCACCATGACAAAGGTCGCCCCGAAGTTCGTGCCGCGGGTACTCACTCAAGAAATGAAGCAGTCAAGGATGACAATGTGTCAACAGAATTTGGATTTGTTCAGAGAAGATCCAGCTCTTCTTTCCAAAGTGGTGACAGGTGATGAATCTTACTTTTCATTGTTCGACATGGAGCCCAAATGTGATTCAATGCAGTGGAAAACAAGTGAAGAACCGCGCCCCACCAAAGCCCTCCGGAGCAGATCTGAGCGCAAAGCAATGTTGACACTCTTTTTTGACGAGTCTGGAGCAGTTTTGTCCGAATTCAAACCACCTGGACTGAGAGTAACCGCTGAGAACTATGTGGAACTGCTGAAAACCCTCAAAGAAAGGATCAGGAAAAAGAGGCCTCAACTTTGGGCGCGGTCAGACCCCCAGGATGCCGCTTCTGATCGCACTTTTTACTTGCATCATGACAATGCCTCGCCCCACACGGCCACTGACACTTTGGCATTCATTGGTGAGTCTGGAATAAGGATGTTGGCCCACCCACCTTATTCGCCCGACCTCGCCCCCTGTGACTTTTTTTTATTTCCTTACCTGAAGAGAAAGCTCAGGGGCCAGAGGTTTGCCAATCTGGATGAGATGCAGAAAGCTGTGCAGCAGATGATCTGCAAAACACCCAAGCAAGTCTTCCAGAATGCCATCCTCCAGCTGCCAATCCGGTGGAAAAAGTGCCTACTCGCATCCGGAGAGTACTTTGAAGGTCGTCATTGGGTGGTGACCTGCAGCTGGAGGAGTTCTCTGACTCAGAAGAAGGGGAAGACCAAGAACAGACAGCTGCTGCATCAAACATTGACACTAGTGACTCGGACTGAACGCACTGATCGGCATTTGTTGCTTGTTTCCGCATTTTGCATGGACTTTTTCCAGTTTAGAAATGCATGAAATTGAACTTTTTCCATTGTGAATTGTTGCCCTTTTGGGCTTCTTTGAGTTCCTTAAAGTTGCGCAAATTTTAAAGCAAAATTGTCTCCATACCGCCCGAAAACTTATCAGTTAATTGACAAACCTCGTAAAACTCGTGAATTCTTGACCACAAACAGAAGACCGTTGTTTTCTGACTGAAATCGCAGCCCCTGGTGCCCTCCCGGAGCGGCTCTTCTGTTGACCCGATGTCGCTGGCGTCGCTCGTCGCCTGATCTCATTAGTTAATTGACTCTGAATGCGACGCCGGGGACCGGGGGATTCACGGGATTAGACGTGGGATTTCGAGGCTTAACGGCGCGGCGTCGCGACGTAGCGTCCGGCGCAGGGCCTGTACAGGACACAACCACGAGGAGGCTGAGGCGGATCCAAGTTCAAAATGACTAAATATCAAAACCATTTTTTTGAAAATATTTTTGAAGCCATCTGAAACCATTTGACTCCACAGAATACGAGGCATGTCTGGGTGAAAACCGATCGGTCGTGTTTTTTTTCGACCGGGTGACAATGCAACCTTGTTGTTTGAAATATGTGAAGATGAAACACTGTTCCTTTTGTTTGGACAGTCTCGATCACCAGAGAATGTTTGACCTTCACCTGGGATCGACCTGAATGTGCACATGTGTGTCAGATCGGCGGAGTTTGAAGGGTGAGGTCGTGAATTTTGTCTCGGATGCACTCTTTTCAATATTTTGCGATGTTGCCTTTTATGTTTGGACTGTTGTTGTTCCTTGTGGGTCCTGCTGTGCCAGGGCATCGTACTGAGCAGAGGGTGTCCCTCAAATTTCTTGTCAAAAGTGGATTTTCACCGATTGAATGCTGGCGCAAATTGACCACTGTTTTTGGAGGCGACACGATGTGCAAGACCCAAGTGCAATTTTGGCATAAGAGATTTAAATCTGGTCAAGAAGATGTGAAGGATTCTGTTCACCCTGGTCGAAAACGTACTCAAAGAACTCCTGAGAAAATTCAGTTGGTCAAGGATTTCATTGAAATTGACCCCAAACTGAGTATTCGAGACTTGGCTGATCGTTGTGAGATGTCAACCTTTGTGGTGAACAAAATTCTGAAGATTGATCTCCAAATGACTCGCAAGTGTGCAAAATTTGTCCCAAAGATTCTCACAGAGCCACAGAAGTGGACAAGAATGACTGTCTGTGACGACAACATCAAACTTCTTTGTGACAGTGATGACCCAGAACAGTTCATGAAGTCTGTCATCACTGGAGATGAGACATGGGTTTCCACCTTTGATCCAGAAACAAAATTAGAGTCGACTTCTTGGATTGCCAAAGGTGAGCCCAGGCCTCTGAAAGGGAAGACTACTGCATGGAAAGGAAAGACAATGATGACTGTTTTTTTTTATTGGAAGGGTGTCATCATGATTGAGTTTTTGAAAAGAGGAGACAAAATCACATCAGAGCGTTATTGTGAAACTTTAGCCAATCTCAAAGAGTGCATCTGCAAAAAAAGGCCTGATTTGTGGAAGGACAGATCATTCAGGTTGCACCATGACAACGCCACTGTGCACACCTCTGATTACACAATGAAGAAGTTGCAGAAGTGGGGAATAAAAGTCCTTGACCACCCTCCATACTTGCCCGATCTGGCACCCTGTGATTTTGCCCTGTTTCCTAAAATGAAATCCATGATGCATGGTCGACAATTTCCATCAATTGCTGCTGTTCAGAAAGAAGCAAGGTCAGTTTTGGCAAACCTTGACTCTCAATTCTACAGTGATGCCATCCATGAAATGGTTGGGAGATGGCAAAAATGTTCTCTAGTCAATGGGGAGTACTTCGAAGGCGACAACATTCAAATTGACCCACTGTTCTCAAAGAATTCAGTCTCTGACCAAGATAGTTCCAGCGAGGAGTCAGACATTGAAAACCCAATGTAAATCCGCCGCACTGTTGTGTTCCGCATGTTTTCAAAGTTCATTTTGTGCTTTTACAAGTCTGTGATGTTCTTGTTTTCCATGCATTCAAAGACTTTTACATTCCCTTATTGTTGAATAAATTTTGCAAGTTGATCAAAAAAAGCGATCATTGAGAAACACCCACCGATCGGTTTTCACCCAGACATGCCTCGTACATAAATCTACCAAGGACCAAGGAATGTTCAAATTGAGCTCGACGTGACAATCATTCGTTGTGGACCAACACGATGCCACGTGCTGTTCCCCGCACGCATACATCGCACACACACGCACACTCAAACACACACATTTTGTTCACACACACACGCACAATTCTGTTTTCCGCTTCCATCAACACAACGCTTTCCTTGAAGTACAGAAACTCAGTCCCAGCCAGTCCCACACGCATACCTGTGCCACACACGCATACCTGTGTCACACACGCACACCCTGTTTTCTCCGCAGTGAACACATCCTCGTGTACAACAACCTGGACGACGAGCACGTGAAGCACCACGTGCGCGGCGCCGTGCTCAAGTGCGCATGCTTCAGCGTCCTCTGGGTCCTCACCGGGTGAGTCCACCAACCAATCAGGGCGCAGCACCAGTGGGGGCTCTCACTGAGCTTCTCTGCGCATGCTCGGGACTGTGGTCAGTTGGGTCGTCTCGGGCAGCTTCCACTCGTACCTTTTGTCCGCGTAGCTTGGTTTCCCTTGTGTTTTGCTGAAGTTTGTGAGTAAGTACAAGCGCATTGGGAAGCTCATGGAGAAGCTCAACAAAAACTGCCCAACACGCGACAAAGGATAACCAGCCTCCCAAAAAACCCTTGTGGTTTCTAAGGGAGGAAAAGATGTTGTGATTCCCAAATTACACAATTTTTTTTCAATGACCTGATGACAGGAAATGCTAATCGTTTCCGCTCACGTGCAGTTGGTTGTGGGCACTTTGCGCTACAGTACGTGACAGACACTCACACTGACCACGTGACTGCAGGTACTCGTACGCACGCGCGCTGGACATGAAGCCGACGGTCGACGTGATGGCGCTGTTCGGCGCCAACGCCGCCTTCGTGTACCTGCTGTCGTGGACCGTGCTGCAGAGAACGTTCCTCCCGTTCAGGGTGAGGGGCGGTGCGGACAGGGTGGGGTGGGGGGGGGCGGGGCGGAGAGGGGCGGGGCGTGGCGGTGGGGGGCGGGGGGGGGGGGGGGGGGGAGTTGGTAGGGGGAGACCT
>JAAUXT010051759.1_pt1 | contig 14375 bp, 14 predicted proteins | sample 7278171 | NCBI WGS metagenome assembly JAAUXT01 (sample SAMN14350112, study PRJNA611818) | marine sediment metagenome | isolation source: surface marine sediment (1.8m) | place: French Polynesia: Moorea | collected 2018-08 | reverse complement strand
GCTTAATATCAATTTTGTGCTATTTTGCTGGATATTACCCAGCATCCCTCCCCCCCAGGGGCTGATCACGTGACCCCTTGTGGTTTTGGGCGCTCTTTCTGGAAAATGGCGTCAGCAGTACCGCGGTTGATTACTTTGGAAGAGACGGAACTGCTTTCTTTCCTGCGTCAGAACATTCTACGTAAATTGGCTGAAGAAGCAGACAAGGTCTCTCTGAGAGAGATCCTCGTGTGGTACAGGCGGTGGTGGCCTATTTTAACAAGGGACCGCAGCCACACCACATCTTCAATCGCCTGGTGTGGCGCCTGGCCCACGAATTTTAGTGGTAAGTACAAGCTATGTCACTCCACAAATGGGGTGATGTGTGCTGGAAGGGGGTTGTGTCAAATCGAAGTTCTTGACAGGTGTTGTCTCTTTGTGCAAGAACCAGAGCTCTTCAGAACTTGGTTTGTAGCAACAGAAATGTGTCAACCAGAGTCTCAATTGACATTTCGCAGATGGGTGTCGGTGGACTGACGTCCTTCGTGGATGACAACACGCACCTGCTTAGCGACCACCGCCTGCACAACACGCGCGTTGTCATCGATGGAAACAACCTTTACCACTTCATATACTCGTACTACAACATCAGTTTCAAGTATGGCGGGAACCTAGACGACTTTGCAGATGCGGTTGCAACTTACTTCAACGTGAGTTATTTTCTTCAATTTCCTCGGGCGTGTTCGTGAACATTCTTGGTGGCAAGCGTTTGTTCGGAATCTTTTCAGCGGACAATTTCTCAAGAATCGTAAGACAACAGCTGCCAATTTTGAAAAAAATGTCTCGTCAACAAAAGGATAATATTTCTGCCTCACTGTTCGAGACACTTTCGTGTTTCTTTTATGTCCCAGAAGGCAACATGAAACATGTTCCGCCTTTTCTTTTTGCAGACATTACGATATTGCGACGTGAAGCCGTACGTGATTTTTGACGGAGCGTACGCAGTCGATGACAGAAAACTGAAAACGGTGTTGAAGCGAGCACGAGACAAAATCTTCCAGAGCGACGCGATTGCGAGAGGAAGATTCGGGAGGCTCGTCTCGCCACTGGCTCACGATGTCTTCAAGAACGTCTTGACAGAGTTGAACATCCCTCACGTGACCTGCCCGTTCGAAGCTGATGGCCAGATTGCGGCTTTGGCGAACGCGTGGCGTTGCCCAGTGATGAGCAACGACAGTGACTTCTTTATCTTTGACTTGATCGGGGGATTCATTCTTTTCGATTATGTCAACTTACAAGTCTCATCGGGTGAATGCGAAACAACCTCAGGTTCTGACAAGTCCACAGAAAAGTGCAAATACCTCAACGTTCAGATATACTTCACCCAGAATCTCGTGGACTTGTTTCCAAATCTGGACAAATCCATGCTTCCATTGTTTGCTTGCCTTTACGGCAATGACACAGTTCAGAGGACTCATTTCGAAGCATTCTACAGCCAAGCCAAATTTCCAGCAGTGTCATCACTGCCAGCTGTGTGGTCTTCCCCTGGCAAAAAACATGACAAAATACTGAAGTTGTTGATGTGGCTCGACGTCGTTGGATCCAGAGAAGTTGCCGTGGAGACCGTTTTGAGGCACGTCGCTGCGGCAAAAAGATTCAATGTGCAAACCGTGAGAAAGCTCGTGCACAATGCCATCGAGTCTTACTCCATCGAGGAAGATTTCCTGGGACGCTACTTCGAAACTGGTGCCATGCAGTGGTTGGACAGTGGATACACGGCGACAAGTTCCTCTGGTTCTTTGGGACCATTGTGGTTTGCGAAAGGAGTGTGTCAAGCGGAGATCTCAACTTTCATGCTCAACGTGTTTTTGTTGCGCAGAGCTTTGCTCAGGTGCCAGATGGAAGACATGAAGTCTCCCAGCGCTTACCGATGTGCCCTGCCCCTGCGACGGGTTACGTACAGCGTTGTGTGCCAAACCGTATCAAGCCGCAATCAACATCTTGTTGAAAACAAACGACGTCTGGAAAACAATCAATCAGGAAGTGTCTCTGGAAAGAGTGACGGCAACCAGTCAGGCTATGTGACTGAATACGACAGAGAAGGAAAGGAGTATAGAAGTTTCAAAGTGGAACTGCTGTCGTCTTTGCCCTCCAGACGCCTCATTCCGGACTTGGACCACATCGCAGGTCTGTCACACACAGAGAAGTTGAAGTTGATATCAGATGCGTTTGGAATCAATGAGCTGGAGGTTGTTTGTGGATTGAGCGAGAATTGGAGATTCCTTGTTTTGACAGTTGTGTACTGGATTCGAAACGCTTCCCCGAAGGTGAACGTGCTTCATTTGTACAGCTTACTCACATGTGTGGTGAAGCTCAGCATCGACAGTCACCTCGAAGTGAGCGCCTTGGGGAGTGTGAAGACTGGCAGGCATTGTGTTCTTGAGGAGGAACTAAAGAAGTGCCCTGTTGAAGTCCTGAAGGAAGCCCAGACCAGCCTACAGCGCTTCTGTCGAGAGCCCAGTGCAAGTACCCAGTTTTACGTTCAGAACGTTCACGCATTCGCTCAGTACCAAGCCGTTTATCTGGCTGCATTGCAGCTGAACTCGACATTGCAAAACGTACTTGTTGTTCCTTGTCCCTCCCGCGTGTTCAATGGAACTCTGTTGTACAACATGTACAAGGAACTGCACGCCCGCAAAGAGCCCAAACTGTACGTGGACCAGTTGTTCGTCCGATCAGGTCCACTGGTCCCACTTGTCGACCAGATCATCGAGACGATCACACGGTTTTTGGTGTCGGATGGTGGCTTCGCAGCGACACCTGGGCTGAGCAGCAAGAAGACTCGGAAACGGAAGGGAGAGGTGGCGCGCTCCGGTGGCAGTTTCGGTGCATCACGTGACAAGATAGCGGACGAAGACACCGGTGCAGACAGGACTGAGGACGCGGAACATCTCGCAGGGAACCAATTCGCACTGTTGGCGATCAACTGAACTGAACGCTGCACATCTCGTCTGCAAATCAGCGGTGTCTTGCCAGCTTCAGATGCTTTCAATACTGGCAACGTTTGCTTTTTGAAAAACAGCTTTGTCTTCAGGTGAGAGGACATTGTGTTTGTTGTGATTATTTTCGTAATTCGGAATGAGTCGGAGTGAAAAGTATTTATTGAATAAAACACAAGTAATACGCGGTTGAAGGTGCAAAACACTTTGTCATTGTTGAATATTCTGATGCTCGCTGAGCCGCAGATACTTCCCCCCCCCCGCCCCATTCTTTAGAACTGCTTTTGGGAAACACTGAGACGAAATTTATCGCTTGCCATACTCGTATTCGCACCAAAAAGATGTCGGTGTCTTGCAAAAGGTCTGTGCAGAAGGCTGTGGCCGTCACAAAACTGCATCTGAGGACGTTGGGGGTTGTACACCATTGAAAAATGGCAGGCTCGAACTTCACATTTCTCTCTAAACAAAATATCACATCCCCATTTTCCACTTGCAATTGTTTTGGATACATCCACACTCCTGCGAAAATAACGTGTCCTTTGCACCAGAATTACTTGTTCGGTTACTCAAGCTGCACGTCTGTCAGGAAATACCACCTAACACGTTTGCACCTGTTCTGAGGAGGAAGCTGACAAAAGCCCTCCGAATAACTGCACACGAAAGGCGACAAAGTGATTTCAAGGAATGAAGACCGTTACATGTCAGTGTATAGTTTGGTCTTTTCGTGAGCTGGTTGTGTTCTTTGGAATGTGCTCAGTAAAATCGTCAAAAATATTACTCTGTACAGCAAACAGTTCTGAAGACACGCATAAAAGCCTCCATCTCAAACTTCAGAAAACGACTGCACAACAAATGCACCACAAATATTAACTCCAGATATTTCAATACGGTATTTCTCAAAAGGACCCGACATGCACGCGCGTGTAAACAACTCCACAAACGGACCGCCAAAAAGACGGCACTTTGAAACAAAAACAGAGCAAAATTCTGGAATACATCTTCACCCATGAATCGCATTTTGATGCCACAAATGAAAAACAGTCCTGTCACTGGGGTCCAAGCAGAACTTTTCAAAACGTGAAGCACAGTGCGGCGAACACAGAATCGACCTCGCACAGCGTAAAAATACCACCGTCGAAGCGTTGAACGTAAAAATTCGAAGACACGTATGTGGCTGTTCTCTTGTGACAAAATTCACGCACCAAACGGAAAAGTACAAAGACAACAGATCATTGTTCATCAAAAACTTATCAACACCCCTAAAGTGATTCGAGTCGAACCCAGATTTGCCTCAATTTGATCGCTACACGTTCACGACACCGCAGACAAATGTACAGTCCACAAAGTTTCACGAGACGCCAATGAACGAAAAGATACTCTCACGGAAAGCGCGCGATTCCACGAGGCGGGTATTGTGTTCAATACATTTGGTACAGCATGGGTACTGCCACTGGAAACCCCTCCCCCGCAGACAGCACAGGTTCTACCCAGGGACCCAACCTCACGTGGGACCCCACCTGTCTGCGGCGGGGGGGGGGCACAAATGCTGTTGCCAGCCACCACCCAGTGTACGTCCCACCCTGGGACCAAACCTATCCATGCAGCAGTGCTACTGTTGGACCCCGTGCGGCTGCATTGCAGAGACACAAACACACACATACCAACAGTAATTGCACAAAGCGCGCGGGAGGACGCCTTCGGCCAAATGTATGCTGAGGGACTCAACACAAAGCTGAATACGGTATCAGATCTATCACTGACACTGACAGATACGATAGATACAACAAGTGGATAAACTACCACAGACAACAAATTGTCCTGATCAATGTGAGTATTCGAAACGAAAATGGACGTGAAAAGAGAAAAAGAAAATTCGCCAAGCTGCAATGACGATGACAACACTTTTCTAACGGTCACCTGCAAATCAAGCCACCCTGGCTCATCCGTACAACTTTCACCTGCTCGATGTAGATGCGTCAAAAATAGGGTTCACTTTGTGCTGGACAAGCATAATACTGATGCCTTTGGCTTGCAAGGAATGTCCGACAGGTAAGGAAATGTCGGACCCCTCACATGGGGTGAAAGAGCCTGTTTCTTCGGGGTTTCGGAGAAATTCTTTTCCGTCTTGTCAACCAAATGTTGAATTGGAAATTACTTTGTATTTGCTGACAAGTGGCTTGTTCTGTTTCACTGGGACACTTGTGTTCACCGACAGCGAACGAACACAACCGGAAATTCTGTGCGCAATCTCTCACCCGTTTCCCGCAACGAAATGTAAAGTACCGGGAAATGACAACACTTACGGGCGAATTCGGTCTTCAACCGCTCGCGAGTGTTTCGTATTCTGGTCAATTGAGTGATATGGGTGGGGAGTGAGACGCTTTTCACTGTTGGGAAGATTTTTTCTCAAATGCATTGGGAACAAAGCGTGTGATTTGGCACTTGAACATCAACAACAGAGTGGTTGCCAAAATTAAAAACACATTTTTGCTGTTGTAAATAACTCAAACATCCGACATTGGCCTTGGGAAGTCGTCACGCCGGAGCCCGTAGCGCTGCGGAGAGGCCTCCAGAAGTGGGAGCTCCTGTTCATTTGTCGTGTGACTGTTTCCCGCTGGTATCTGTGAGGAGTGGTAGCAGTCCATCCCACCACCACTGATGTTCACTGGTCCAGCAGAGTTGCTCCATTCTGACGAAAATGACATTTCTCCTTCCCGAAACTCAGAACGGTCGACACCTTCGTGTATGTCCGTCTCCGCACTGGAGTTCAAGTGAGTGAGGCTTTGCTCACGTCTTCCATGCGAATTGTTGGCACTTGATGAATCTCCACTTTGGTTGGCCATACCGACGTTGTTGGGCTGGCCATTGTTCAGTCTTTGTAGCCACAAATCCTGCAGCACGATGCTGGTGGCGCTGCTCGGACAGTGTTCACCATGCGAGTGAGCAGAAAGGTTGTGAGGAGCGACAACGCCGCTGCTGTTGTGCTCGTCGCTGCTGAGTTGACTGTTGCCCATTTCCAATGCACTTTGGTCTGCAGAGCATGACAACAAATTCAAAGCAAGGGTACTGTACGAAGGGGGTGGAGAGTTGAAGGAATTGTCTCCTTCCCGCTCACTAGGGTCAGGTACTTGTCCAGGCTGCAGGCAGGGCGCGCCAGGCTGCAGAATGTACATGAATTGATTGATTGGCTGATGTCCATGGCCTGTTGACTGCATTATTATCATTCCACCCCCAGAATCTACTGCTTCTGGCGTGTTCGCCTGACCAGGTGTACCAAGTAATCCAGTGCCGGAGCCAGCAGGTGGGACGATTGCGATTTGCTGAAAGCCAGGGGCCATCAGGGGATAAGGCCTGTTGTGGCTCATCACTCCTCCCTCTGCCTGAACGCCACACACAATGGATGAAGATTCCATCACATGATCTTGGAGAAAAGGGCCAAAGTCGCGAGTGTTGGGGAGATTGGGACTTGGGTCCATTTCGTGTTCAGAAGAAAACGAATCGTCAGAGCCATACCATGCCCTACACACGCCCCTGCATCCAACAATGGCAGCCATCGCTCCACAAAAGGCGGTCACCACGGAAATGACAATAGTCAAGCTGTGAACAACCAGCGCACTGCTGTAACTCGACATGTCCAGTTCCTTGAACAGAGAATGGTCCGCAATTATTCCAACACTGGCGATGGAAATAGTGATGAGAGCAGCAGTCGCAGACATGGCAGAGAAGACCATGAAAAGTGTGATCGTTTTGTTGGTTTTCTGCCGGGCAGCTGCAAGACCAACAATACCGGCACTGAGGGCCAGCACTCCGCACCACAGCCCGCATCCATACTGAAACCCCCAGGCTCCGCTGGCGACCGACACAACACCAAGAACCAGGAAAGCTACGCCAGCGAGGCACTGGACGACGCCGTATATCAAAGCCTTCTCGTGGGCGAAGCCAGCCTTGAACACTCGTTTGCCCCTCCTTGGCTGACCTTCGCCTGTGTGGGTTGGAGCCATCCGGTTTCGACGCCTGTGACGATTCGCCATGGCGGGGTTGTGTGGGAGGCACTTTCCTCTGTTCGTGAACCACAACCACACAGGGTCACCATGAAAATTCTGAAAATACACACAACGACGCAATGTAAAGTAGATCTAGATCTAGCCTGTCACTGCGGAGTTGGTTGAAAGTAGCTGCAGTCATGTTGCACTCGATCGGCAAAGTGTTTCGATCAACGAGGCCATTTGAAGTACCTGTAGTGGGTCTCTGAGACAGAGTGACGACGGTTGCGCTGGCGACGATGGGAAGGGACGAGTTGGTTATTTCCTGTCGCGTCTGAGATGGCCTGAAGTCGAAAATGCAGACACTGAAAATTTTGAAATTTGTTCATTTTTCACGACGAATTTTTCACCCACCGAAACTTGTAGATTCTAAAACAGAAGACAAGCTCAACTACACTTCAAAAATAAGCACAGTATCGTTGACAAACCATACCTTTTGAAACAGAAAAGCCTCAAAAAACAAACAGGACATCCATTGACTTGTCTGAGACTTGGCCTTTTGCGCTGCGCCGGGCGACGCGGTGTCTCGGAAAATTTGTCTGCGCAAGAATATACAACTTATTTCTCTGTTTGGAATGAAACCAAAGAAATATTTTGTCATCTATTGCATGTAAAAGTTTGATGTAAATAAGTGTTTAGTTTTTGGTGGTGAAGGATAGCTTGAATGATCAGTCCTTTGAAGGCAATTGGTGCAAGAATTACTTTGTTGATGAGGGTGTGCTTCGGTTGAGGCGCAAAATTGAAACGAGAAGCTCGGCTAATATTTGTTTGTTCGGAGTTTTGTTGCAAGTCTGCAATGCTCTGAGTGAGTATTCCGAGCAATTTTGACAGGTGAAATGTCAGTGTGTCAAATGTTATTCGATTTGTTTGCACCGGATTCAGGATAAAAAGCTGTCGAACCAGATCCAGAATGAATCTCTGCACTGTTTTGAAGTTTGATCACGAACGAGCTGGCATTCAAAAGGGCTGCCTTGTACGGTATCAAGAAATTCGTACCGTCGTCATGTCGATGCCTGGTGTTGTGCACTGAAGCCATCGACATAACGGCGATACGAATTTCCTGATACCACCTCGTATAGATCAACTGTGTTCGTTTGTCACAGGATGAAGAGAACGTCGAGCGGAAAGATTCCAGTGGCGTCAAGTCGGCTGAGTGGTGGTGGAGGTCCGCTCAGGGTGCGATCCAGCTCAGAGGAAAACAGGAGTAAGACCCTGTTTCCTTTATCCTTGCAGTGGAATGTTGTGGGTTCCACAGGCCGGTCACTGGGTCTTGTCCCCAAGGTACCACTGTATCTAAATGTGTTTCGCTTCCTTGTGTGGACCACTCAAACCCCCAGATGTTTGCACGTATTCTTCGTCACATTCAGCGTACATCACATTACAATGTTGGTTTGACGACAGGATCGGCGGGTGGAAAGCAGCGTTCTTCGCTGGGACAGACTCGCAGCTCTTTCGGGCAAGGTCGGCAGTCGTTTGGAACGCTGCGTACCTCGTTTGGCGGTCGACCCGTGAAACGCGCTGTGTCCACGTCGAGCGCATCTTCAAGAGGAACACCAGGCAAAGGAAGAGACTCGGTTGCGCTGCACAGGCCTCGGAGATCCAGCGGATTGGGGCACAGCAGCAGTCAGCCTCTCAAGGATCCGAGGAACCTCAAGAATGAACAGTTCAAAAGGGCGGCCATTGAAAAACTCCTTCAAGTGAGTTGACCGCGTTTTCTGTGCCGTGTGCCAGAGGTGCTTTCAATTTTGGTTGTGAAAACCATTGAACGAAACATTTCCAGCACGGCTGACGAAGCAAATGGCAAAATAACGGGTCAAATTCCAGTTTGTTTTGCCTCACTTCCTTGCAACAAACGTTCTGGGTAACCCTGGGTTCAATTTGTACAGAACACCGGGTAATGCAAGCGCGGCCAGCACGAGCGAGTCAGTGGTCGTTAGATCGTCACCGTGGGTCAAAACTTTTTCAAGCAAGCAAGTGACGAGGTTCATCAACAATCTTCACCCTGTTTCAGTTCCTGTCCGACAACGAATTCGATGGAGCAATATCCTACCGAGCGCTCAACCCGCCACAAACCAAGGACTTCAAGAAAGTGTTTGAGGTACTTGTGTGTGGCGTTGATGTGTGTCACGCCTGTGCACTCTTCGTTTTGTTTCCAAACAGGAAAATATACCGGTGGTTGTGAAAGAAACATCGTCGTGCTTTCAAAGATTGTCTTTTTGTTTTGCAGTTTCTGGTGTCGATGCTTGACCCGCACTACCAGCTGCGTAAGTAGCCAGAGTCGGCCGAAGTCGGTCGTTTGCACGTATTTGACAACGAAAAGAATAAGGTGCTTCAACGCGCGCCGAATTTCGCCAAGCAATGATGTGCACGGATCCCCTTCCCCCTTCCCCAACAACCGATGAAAAGGATCCTCTGATGGTGCCCCTTCCCCGCCGCAGGTTTCGATTGAAATTTTCGTGTGATAAATGTCCAAGAGAACAAAGGTGTTTTGTGCCCGCTTTTTCTGACCCCATCCTAAAAACTGCTCAGAATTTGTTGAAAAGAGGCGCCAACTTGACCGTTCATTTGCGAGCTTTGGGCAATCGCCGATCTGCATTGCGAAGTGTTTTTGTGTCTTGTCACGTGCGGAAATAAACCACAGGGCAACATTGAAACATTTCCTTCCTTCATACCAACAACGTTCTTCAGTTCGACGTTCTGACCTGCCCCCACAGACGGAAGACGACGCACTGGTATATTTGAGAAAATGCGTGTGCGTGTGTGTTTACATGTGTGTGCGCTTTTGTAGTGGACAAGAAGGTGGAGGATGAGGTTCCTGCCGTGCTGAAGAAACTTCGATACCCCTTCAACATCCCGAAACAATACATGTTTTCGATCGGCGCCTCGCACGCGTGGCCGGCGATGCTCGGAGCGCTCGACTGGATGAGGGAACTCATCGTGGTGAGTAACCGAACACCAGGCGCCCCGGCGAAGCTTCTTGTTGGACCAGAGCAGATCAGACCGAAGCTTTTCGGCTCTGAAATGTCGTGTAAATGCTCGACGACAATCTGTTCACTGGACGGAAGCACGGTATTTGTGTTCGCAGAATACGAGTAGATCTATCTTGCTGACACAAAACAGGAACCGATGCACAAATTGACACCGCAAACACTTGAACACGATCAGCTTGTCATCGCATGGAAAACGTTTCTTTTCACAGAAGAATTCTCAGAACCCTGTGACTGGCTTGTTGTTCCAAAAAGACGAAACCGATTTCGACTCTGACAAGTCGCGCCAAGAGGTGAGCTACCCTGGTAAATCCCGGTTTTGTTCACAATTGGACAGCGTTTTGCTTGCGCCTGCATTCTTCATGGATCTGGTTCGTCGGAACTCAATTCGCCAAGAACCATGCCCTTTTGTTTTTGCTTTCTACCGTGGCCGTTTCTTCGCAGCTGGTGTGGGAGTACCTGAGGGTCGCCTACGACCTCTTCATGCACGGACAGGATGATTTTCACGATCTGGAACAGAAGCTTTGCAAAGACCTGAGTAAGTTCAGAACACACAGTTTGCAGGTACAGGAAGTACCAGATCTAATGGGTGTTGTGTCGCAAGCGACGACAATGTTTTGACATTCATTATTGAATACGAAATTTAGTTCTCCGTGCAGCCAGAACAATTCCTTTTGCAAGTTTGCGTGGACAAATTGGGACTGTTTGTTTTCTTCCTTTTTAGGCGGTTCTGGAGTGTCTGAGCAGTTGAGCCAAGCAGAGAAAGAAAACAGGTGCGAACTTTGTTTCTTCAGTTTTTTCGTGGCTGCAGTCGATGGTCGGGCTTCCGTGAATCTACTGTCCAGAACTTTCTTGTCGTGCCGTGCAAATGTGTCAAGCAGGGGATGGTGGGGGGGGGAGAGAGAGAATATGTGGTATCTTAGAATGTCAGCAGAACTGCAACGATTGTGAAAGGCCCCTCGGGAATTGCACGCCCGAACTGCTGAAGCATCGTGTTGTGATGTCACCAAAGGCCGTCCGGATCTGCATATACTTCTCGTAGGTCTATATTCAAAAGGGGAGGAGACTTACAACCAAATACCGGAAGTGAGTGTCAGAAATATGTTACGAAACTGGCGCAAAAAGTTTGCGTCTTCCCACCCAAAAACTACGACGCCTTTCCTCTGCGAGAAAAAAAAACTGCAGGACATTTGTTGCACCCTCCAATCAGAAAGTTGGATGATACCCTCTTCCTGAAAAAAATTGTAAAGAATCTGCGAGGAAAGGTTGACCTCCCTCAAACATTAAGTCGTTTGACCTTCCAGGGCGCTCACTGTGACACATGCCGCTGCCAGGGAAAGGGCTTCGGCGGTGGTGTTTTGACAAACCCAAAAATTTAGCACGTTTCGAAAATGCAACAAAATCCTGCTCCTTCTTTAGCCTTTTGCGTGAAACTTTGGAGACGCTGGAACAGAGTGCAGATCCGTTGGTGAAAACTCAGAATGAGATTGACGAGTGCGCCCTGGACATCGAGAAGCTGCAGAGTTACATCGCGAAGCTGGAGGACCACGCGAAGAAGAGGCAGCAGTCATTGACCGCTGCGGAGCAGGAGGTGGATGAAACGAGTGAGTGTGAGATCAACATGAAAGAGTGTTTGTCCGATTCTGAAGGTCGTCAAGTTCAGACACACGGAATCACGAACATCTTCATGTCGGCGCCAATCCCAACCCTGCGCAATTTGGTGATTTGTGTTTGTGTACAAAGATCGCTTGCACCAGGATTCGTTTCTTGACAAGCGAATGATCAATGTTGGACGCACGTGTTCTGTTTCAGAGGCGCGTCTTGATGTTTTGGAACAAGATGTGGCACGAAAGCGGCAGATCTACCAGACCCAGGAGTTGACGCAGGCCGATGTGGAACGCATCAATCGTGAGAAGCTGCAGCTGCGCGGCGAAGCGGACCGACTACGCGCTGAGAAGACCGAGCAGGAGAAGCAGATCGGCAAGGTCGAGATGGACATCACGCGAGAGCAGGAAAAGGTGCGCACCTATGAGTGAAATTGTCGGTGGAAAAACACCCAACTGGACCCTGTTTCGACCCAATCAGGTTCATCGCACAAGACAACCGAGAGTTTTTGATGCAGTGATGATGCTGCACTGATTACGTCTTGACCATCGGGAGACTTCATTGGTTTCCAGATTGTTTGTTTTCTTCCGTTTCAACGTCACAACCTCAACTGTTGCAGTGTGGTGACAGTATCTCCAAATACAACCGCATGGCTCACTTGCACAAGTTGCTGCCGTTGACGGCGGAGAATGCATGCGGCCTCGATCTGGAGCTCAAGACAACCACGCACTGGCACAACGCTGACGTGTTCGCAGATGTTATGGCAAGTGTAACCGTCTGAGGGGCAGGGCACTTCACTTGTGCGTGTAAATTCACACTCTCTGTTTCACAGCGTCGGCGCGTGATGTTTTCCTCGCAGTTGACGCGAAGGTGTGCTGAAAAGAAGCCAGAACCCGCCCCTGTCACGAAAACGTTTTTTCTGGCCGCTGCTGCCATGCCAGGGTTGTTCGGCATGATTTGGATCTGCAACGTTTGGTGTTCTGTTGTAATTCTTCGTGCAATTTCCAGCTCTTGGGGTATATACTTGTAGTTGATTTGCAGCCAGCTCTGCAGGAGCTGCGATCCAAATGGAGAAGCCGCGTGCACGAGACGACTGAGCAGTTGTCCAGGTCCAAGGAGGCACTGGAACAGGTGACGAAATTTGTTTCATAAAATTGTCCCTCCGCAATTTGCCTGAATCACACAACAGGTTACTTTTTCACTTTCTCTTGCAACGTTTAGTTAAACTGTATGTTTTTCTTAACTCTGAAATTGAAATGGTGCGGTGACAAATTGTCAGGTGACGGACATGGTGTTGGAGAAAGAAAGCGAAGGTTCGAAATTGCGCAACAAGACGCAACGGCTGGAAGAGGAGATTCAGAGTGTGAAGGAAGTGAGTGCAGCTACTCGCTGGTTTCCCACAATTTCTGGAGAAAAAAAAACCCCGCAGAATGCGCGTCCGCTCAATGCTGTGTTGCTGATCTGCAGATAAACGCGCGGGAGATGGCGCGGCTGGAGGAGCAAGTTGAGCAAACGAGATCGAACTGCGAAAACAGCAAACGCGACGCACAACGCTGCAAAGGACGTCTCGAGGACGCGAAGAAAAACCTTGCGGACACAAAGGCACAGTGAGTGTCTCGATGACAGGTGACCCTTGTCCAACTCGTGTAAATTTGGCACAACTGCAGAGTTTCCTTGTACAGTTCTTTGTTGTGGCTCACGAGGTTCTTGTGTGACGAGTGGTCCCAACTTGGTGTCGTTCTCATGGTTGCTTTTTGACTCATCGCGCATTTCTTTTGCAGTTGCACTGAAAAGGACCAACGCCGGAAGGAAGAACTGAATGGATTCAAGCAGCTGTGCGTCCGCGCAATTGAAGCCGTCGTCGCACACAAAGAGAAGATGCAGGTCAGTGAGGCTGGGATGAAAAATGGCTGAAATTGATTCTTCGTCACAAGCAATCATCTTGTTATTGTCCAGTTTGTTGTGTTTTCGATGCTGGAGGAAATTTGTTTAGATCTTGTTTCCAAAACGGCGTTTCTTACCAACAGTCTCATTTTGCAGGAAAATTCGGAAGAATTTCGGCGGTACATAACGGCAGTGTGCGAGAGAGAAGAGAGGGTCGCACAGGGAAAGTCAGTTCCAGAGGTGATTCCACCCTGGGAGGAAAACCTGTCTGGTTCCTGAGCAACTTCCAGTCGTCTGTTGTCAAATACACAAATGTCACACAGACACAAAAGCGCGCGAGCGCGCAGAAGGGGACCCGTGTTCAACGTTGCAAGTGGGCAACAAGTTTGGGGTTGGCTAGGAAAATCCTGTTCGCATTTGTCCTTGTTGTGCATCTGTGTTGCGGTTGATGGACCAACGTTCGAAAACTTTGCCTGTGTAATTTGATTTGCCCGTGTAATTCGTGTGCTACCACCGTTGACTGCTGAACTATCGGCACGTACTTTTCGCTTGACACACGATTTTGAAGGTGAATATTTCAAACGCGCTACTGTCTTCGCGCTTGGCGCAGTGACTGGTTGTGGTCTCTGTGTGCATGCGTGCAGGAAGGTGGGTCCGATCCCAACATTTTCGAATTGGAGGTGGTGATCCCCAAAATTTTAGTTCAGGGACAAGTGGAAAATGTTCAGTATCCATTTCTGACTGTTCAAATATTTTGGAATTTGACCCTTTGTTGGGTTGTGGGGGGGGGCCCCCCCGCCCCCCCGCCGGGGCCGCGCGGGGGGCCGGGTGGGGAGCGGATGGGGCAGAATATTATGGGGAGAGTGGGTGGTGGGGGG
>JAAUXT010038852.1_pt1 | contig 14376 bp, 13 predicted proteins | sample 7278171 | NCBI WGS metagenome assembly JAAUXT01 (sample SAMN14350112, study PRJNA611818) | marine sediment metagenome | isolation source: surface marine sediment (1.8m) | place: French Polynesia: Moorea | collected 2018-08 | reverse complement strand
AGAGCAAGCCAAATCAGAGCAAGCCAAATCAGAGCAAGCCAAATCAGAGCAAGCCAAATCAGTGCAACTGAAATTTCCTCAAATCACCGCGAGCTCCATGGAGCTATTTTTTCAGAAGTGATTGGACGGTTTGTACCTGACAACAGGCTGACGGTTATGCCGATCACCACACACAGAACAGCCCCAATTACAGCGTACCAGACGAAAGCGACTGAGTAGAGCTTTTCCAGAGCTGACGTCGACCTGCAGATTCAAACAAGTTTCAGGATCAAAAACAAATCTGCAGTGCTTGTGAACAAGAACTTGAAGCACAAGGTGGAGAGAACAAAACCGAGACTGAGACTTGGTTACAGGAGGAGTGTACATTCAATGAAAACTGCTTGTCAGAAATTGAACGGAAATGGACAGTGGACACGACATACCCACTGTCATTAGGCCCTTCTGTGGTTGGCGTGAAGAGTGCAGCTTGAGTGGTTTCCACGGTTGTCCAGTTGGAAGCTGAAAAACAAATTGTTCGTGCGTGTCATCAACGTCTTGGACAAACGCTCCTTCAAAATGAGTTGTTTTGCCTGCAAACAAGACAACACAGTGGTTCACACTTGCCACTTCCTGCACACCCTGCAGTTGGACCAGGAAGTATGAAGCGCTGGCCTTTTGAAAATATTTGGCCGAACATCAACCAGATGTTGAACGCGAGACTGATGAAGCCACCAGCAAAAGCACCCTGGAATGCAGTGAGATCAGACCGCTGTGTAAGGTGATACAAGTTGGAAACAGAGAGAGAAAAACGAGCACGTCGCTCCTCTGTGAAATCGTAACTTGAGTCGGAAATTGAAAAAGACACAAAATGTTCACCTTCCACTCAGCAAACGGCACAAGTGCTCCAAGGAAGTAAAGTCCTGTGAGAGGGCCAAATGCGGCCCCAACGAACGACATGGAAATCTGTACGAGATTCCCTCCAATCTCCAGAACCAAGAATGAGACGGCAGTGCAGAACACACCCAAGATACCCACTGCAAGTTTACAATGCGTCTGAGTCAAGGCATTACGGGCGCTTCTTCAAGAAATGCTCTGCACTGACCGGCTGTGCTCAAGACCCTCACCCAAAACTTTGGTCACCACAGTTTTGCGGGATTCTGTTAAATATGCGTATTTCTTCTTGAGGACATCTTCCCAGACCACAGCGGACATGGAATTCAATGAGGATGACACAGTGCTGAAAATAGATACAACAAAAACATCATCCGACTTTCAGGCGTCCACCGTCCACGCGCTGTTCATCAAGCTGCGGAAGACGATGCCTGCATGCTTGCGATTCTCTTATGCCTTTTGGAACGGTCGGAATCGAGCGCGTAACAAGAGACCAAAGATCAATGAGCCCGCGGCCTCCACAAAGAGGCAGCGAGATTCGAAACAAAACAAATTGTCACTGGTTTACCCAGTGAACCAACTTGAATTGTTTCCATGGGACGGGGGTTGAAACAAACCAATTCTGGTTGTAAATACAAGGAGCAAACCAAATTGGTAGGTTCACCCCAACCCCCTGGCAAACCCACTTGGTTTCAATCACCAAAGATTACCATGACTCCACGGACATAGGGTGACCGCACTGTTGGCAGCGGGCTTGAGAATGCAATGACGGCTTCGATGTCCCAGCCTCATAGTTCCATTGTGGGTCTACTCGAGACCGCAATCGAAAGGACAAGAACAGCAACAACGTTCAAACCTGAGAGAAGCGCAGAAGAGACAAGACATGAAGAGTCCAATGATCCCAGGGTAGTTCAGCACCTCCATCACAAACAATGGCAGAATCTGCAAAAATGTTTTTGATCAACTGAACCATTCAAGCATTTTCACCTTTGACGTCTGCAAAACTGCGAAGCCAGTGAGAGGGACCTTCTGCAGAACAACACAAAACGGGGTCTGGTGAACGAAATGGGAGAAACGAGCCGACGACACAAGTCTGAGGAAAACTCACTTGGTTGGCGTTGGGGATGATCCCAGCTTCTATCGGGTCGCACTGCTTCGACGCGAAGTAGGCGAATGCCACCATTCCCGCGACCAGCGATATTGTCGTCAGAAAAGCAAACAGAGGGCCATTCACGTACACCGACCTGACGAAAGAGAGACAGATCTCATCAGAACAACAACGCAGGCAAGATTTTGTGGTTTGGTGTGTGGATTACGTCAGCAGAGGAAACCAAAAGGATGATGTTTCTCGCGAAGTGAAGTACCAATGAGAAAATCTCACAGTTTTGCTTTGGTTTCCGTTGGCATGGCGCAGTAGCGCTGAAGGGACGGCTGGTTGACGCCGTAACCACCGATCCAATAGACTGCGGCACCGAAGAGCATCGACCAAACCGTGAACCTCGCTGTGGGGTCTCCGGAAGTCCTGGAAACAGCTCAGGAGATTTTCGACGTTTCTGGACAAACTCCACACATTTTCCTGGTCGTCTTGTCGGGGGCCTTTCGTACCTGACGTAAACTCGGCCCCACTCGTCGTTCAGTTTCCAAACATTGCCGAAACCACCCACGAAATTTGTGCCCTGAAATATCAGCAAAGAAAATTTATGCGAGCATCGTTGCAAAGTGTTCTGAGCGTGTGAACACATACTGCAGCGTGTTGTTCAAAGATGCGAATCTGACTTCGAGTCCTGAAAGATCAGACCACGTCTCTTCCTTCTCAAGTGCGACATTGGTGTTTTCAACACGTGTGAAAAAGTTGAGATATATCAGACAGCACCACGGATTATGAATGGGGCAACCACTTTATAAATACGAACAATGTTGATGTGAACGGATTGACCCTGACCATGATGATGACGGCGATCATCCCTGCGACCATGACGAGGGCCTGGAACGTGTCGGTCCACACGACGGCGCGGATGCCTCCGACGGCCGTGTAGCCGGTGGCGAGCGCGCTCACCAGCAGAATAGACACCCACGGGGGCACTCCCGTCGCTGCAGGGTGAACAAGGTCAACGCGTCAGAACTTGAGTCTATGTGCTTGGCAGCAGGAAGAGAATTCGTGAGGAACCCACCTGTCTGCAGGGCGATGGCTGGTCCGAAGATGACACAGCCAATGTAGAGAACCTGTAAGGTGCGTTTCGGAAAAAAAGAACAATGAAAAAATCTTCCAATACCTACAAAATGGACTTGAGCTTGTGCTTTTTGCGCATTGGCAATGCAAGGTGGAGAATCTCACCTGGGTGATAAGAAACGTGCAGGTCCCGAGCAAACGAACAGCCCTTGAGTTGAACCGCATTTCAAGATACTGCAACAACAAGAACACTGGCCGATATTGACGCACGCCAACGCCGTACCCGTGACCAGGGCCAAGACACGTGTTCTTCAGCAGGGGATCGAGAGGGGGGCTCTGATGAAGTTCCAGACACCAATGCTGGCTGCAAAACGTACGCTGACGGCACCCGAAATCGCAATGACAGAAACAAGGCAAGAAATCCTGTGGTCACCCACACATTCTTTGGGTCAAAAATGTTTCCACTATTTTGCTGAACGTTGGACAAAACAGACAACACTCTCACCCAGAAACATTTTGGACAAATAACAACGGCGCATCTGGTGAAACTGACACATTTCTGACCTCATGGGCACTTGTCATCTTCAGTGGGAACATCAAAGGAACGAAGAAGGCTCCGACGAACGTGGTGGCCAGGATGACTCCGATCCCGTAGATGGCGAACTGGATGCCGTAGCTGTAGGCCTCCGCCGGGACCCCGAGCAGCGTGTTGGTGGAGACTACCGACACCACCATTGAGACAGACACTGGGATCAGCTGAAAATGTAGTGTCCATGTCGTAATTCCACTTGTTGAAACTTGGAATAGCTTTGGCGACTGAATTCAGGACTGAAGTCTCCCGTCATGCAGGCTGGACACAGTGGCATCAGAAATGGCTGCAAAGTTTGCAGCTGAATTCCGGGTCTGTCAACACAAGTTCGAAGCGATTCGCTGCCTGGTGGTCAGACGTGAGAAAAGGTAAACAGCAAATGTGCTTTCATTCTGCCTGAAACCAGGGTCCAGAGCAGTGCCCATTGCTACAGATTCTCTCCACCAACCTTCTGGCCTGTTTTCCCTTTCCCAAGCCTGCAGTGGTCACATGGAGTGGTTCAGTTGGCAAAGTCCCAGCGCAAAGCAGTACCTGGAGTTCTCTGCCTCCCATAAGGTACTCTTCCGTCGTCTTCTTGCGCTGTCCCTTCCACGCGTGGTAGAGACCGATTCCGAGCGACGCGATCAGCATCACCACGAAGATGACGTAGTCCGCCCAATGGAAACTGTTCTCCATCTTTGTTGTGGTTCAGTTCCGTTTGACCCTCCTGGCTACGAACACTGAAGATCTTGTCTGAAATGTTCCCTTCGCATCAATCCAAGAACACTCTCGACAAAGAATTCGGCATAAACAACTGAGAATGCTCGTACGTACCTTCACTGCCGTGATTTTGCCTTTGTTTTCAAGTTCCAGAAAGAATCTGAAGTTGAAATCTTTGAACGCGCCAACAACTCAAGAATCAACCCACTTGGTGGGATTGTGTGAGATTTTGTTACGTGCTGTCACCCATCAGAATCAATTTGCAAACTCCAGTGGCGTTCCGTCCTGCAGTGTTTTCCCAAACTTTGATTTGATAACACAGTTTTGCGAAAGCTGAACTTCTGTAACTTTTTTGTGTCGCTCAAACGCATGTGCACGCGTTCAAAGATATCACATGCGAACTGCATCAGAACAGATCAACTTGTCATTTCCAATATAACCATAAATTTCCTGATTGAACGTCGGTAAGTTCATCTCGTGATTCACATGCAGGTTCTCGCAGACACCTGAAACACGCCAACTGCTCTCACTGACGTGCCTAAGTAAATGTGAATCAGTGACAATTCGTAAATTGTTCAGATCCCTGTGTTCTTCCTGACCAAACCAACTTTTTGCATCGTCATTGATGTCCAACGCAATTCGTTTGATCCGGAATCCAACCGTGTCACAGCAATCATTGGATGCATCCTTTGGTTGATCGCGTCCCGATCTGAGCAAGTTTACGTTGATCACCGAAACCGAAGTGCGTACTTGTACGAGCGTAGATGGCCACTTCAAAAATTACCGTTGGTTTCACATGATTCACAAAGCTCGACCAAAAGTTCGAAGTTTCTCTGGCTGCTTGGTGAAATTCTGTAAAAGCACAGCCAAAAAGCTTTTTGCCCCTGTGTCAAAATATCCTGAAAGGTAAAAATCAACGCAGCGGAATTTTCTCACCTCCAAACAATGGAACTCACGCTGCGAAGCAGGTCAAAAGGTTCACACCAACACACTCTTCTTGTTTGTTTGTTCAACACTGATAAACTTTGTTCAAAGCCAACGTCGCTCATGATCTGATGAGGAATGTAAAACCAGGAGCCTCACAATCAAACCTGACAAAAATGGCAACGCGGTCCTTCTGAATCCGCTTGTGAACCGCATGAAGCCCCTGAATTCATTTCTTAGTGGATTTTATCCTTTCACATTTCACAAACACGCACGCACGTACACACACACACACACATACAAACACACACACCAAAAAGGACGAGTTAATTTGCATTTTTGCACGTTTTTATTTCTTCGTTATCCTTGCTATTGTAAAACACCAAGGAAACAACCCTACCTAGGAGAGGTGTAAAGTGAAAGTGAAATACCAATATGATTGCCAACAACTTCTACATATAAATATGGCGAGCAGCAATATGTACACAGAAATACAAAATAACTTACAGACCCGATACATTCACTTCACATTCTCACACCTTGAATATCATCAACTGCGTCTTCGAAACTTTTTGAAAACAAATCTTTCATTGGGTAAATTTTGTCCCTTGTTAAGTGTTCTTGCTTTTTGGGTGGAAACATTCTCCCTGCATAGAATTAACATTGGAACAAAGAAACTTTGTTCTTGAACAAAACAACCACGTATCCATCACACTGACTTGCACCTGAAAAGGAGTCGGGGGGGGGGGAGGTCTGCCAAAAAAGAACAAAAAAAACGCAAAATGTAAAAGGAACAAAATGTCCACGAGCATCTCGTGTTTGTGTGTAACGGGGGGAGGGGGCAGTTGTCACAAATAATAAAGCCTCCACGCATCAACCCATCTCCACAAAACCCCGAACGGCAGCGCGTGGTGTTGACACAGGCAGCACCATGTGCCACCCTCACAGTTGTTATTCGAAGGAATGCAGGGAGTTGAACCAGCAATGGATTCCAACGTGAAAACTTTGAGATCACTGGGCAACTTTCCTCGGGTGAAACTTGCTGAGTCGAATTGCAACAAAGACTTTTTGTCGAACTGCATTTCTCCTCTGCGGTCACAAAACCTCTCATATGTACTCACAAATGGGTTCTCACCTTACAAAAATGGTTCCTGTTCAATCACACAACTCTTCTCTCAATCAAAGATCTCGAAAAGGTATTGTGTTATTTCACAGGAACAGTGTGAGATCCCTGGCGTCCAAACTGCCAAACACACAAGGATGAAAATTGCACTGACAGCACTCTTTGAAAGTTGGCGTTGATATGGGTGAAATCAAGAGTGAGGGAGAGAAACAAACTTCACAAAAGGGAAATACATCTGTTGTCTGCTGACACCACAGACTCCACACAGTGTGACGATTTGTTGAATGGAATCGCGAGCTTTGCTGTCAGGAATTTCAACATGACAAGAACATCCCTGGAAAATTGATCGGATTTGGTTGTGTCCGGATACACCTGATCGCGCTGCACAAGTGACATCTGCACAGACTTTCTGCTTGGTTTGTCGGGCTGTGGACAGGTCAGGTTTCCATTGCCGATTCAGAAGGGATGCAACTGTAGAGTTGCTAATGAATCCCCAAAACAGAATTTGTCGATGTATTTTTACGTCAGGCGTTGAAAGAATTGCAGCGTCACAATGCTTTTCATTTGAAAAATTCAATTCGTGACAAAATAGCACATTACCACTCGTCTCATAGTCATAGTAACACCAGGAGAACAGAACAGTGCAGGAACAAAGGAACAGTTCAGTCTGGTAAATATCCGTTTGCACTCACGTTGATTCAGCACTGATCGTGAGGTCAATCGCACCACACAGCAGCCATTCTTGCATGCACAGCAACATTTTGCACGAGTCTCCATAGTTATCAGCTGATCTTGGTGTAGCTCCGGTGTGTTGTTCGCACCATCGTTGCTCGGAGCAGAACACCCAAAGTGGGTAGTTTGGCGGAACGATGCGCGGCAAGACCAGAGCCGCCACGACTGTGTGTCAGGGTGACGACGTTCAAATCACAACCATTTCTGGGTGTTCACAACAGTTTAGGGGCCACAGCAGCCACATTTTGTTTGTGAATGGTGAAACTTGGTGGAAAACAAACGACGTCGTCCTTTTCCATCCAGAAAATCTGGGGCAGGTGGCGGGAACCAGCCTCTCTGGAAAAACAGCGTGGACTTGGGAGTGAAGGAATCCCGCACAGTTTTCATATGAATCTCCCCAGCGCGGAGTAGAAGTCCTGCAGGCAGACGAGCAGCTGGTTGAACTTGGGCCGCTCCTCAGGGTTGAGCGCCCAGCAGCACGCCATCACTGCGAACCTGCAGCGTAGCAAGGAAACCGCTCAGTCAGTACACGCGCAAACACAGATAAACACACACGCACGCATACACGCTCGCGTGTGCGCGAAAATCGCTTATTGATACAAAAGCTGCTGACGCAAAAATCTGACAAGTGAGTTTCGTTTTCAAAACGCGAGCAAGAAAACTCCTTCCACAACGCTTGTGACTTTTCTAAACAACCTACTGAGACACGTACAGTTCGTCTGGACAGTTGACAGGCTGCGAGATCCGGTAGCCCTCGCGCAGGTATGCGGACATCTCGAACGGATCTATGTCGGCGTACGGCTGCTGGCCGAGGGTGATCAGCTCCCACAGCGTCACCCCGAAGGACCACTGCAGGACATGAAATGTTCAGTTGAACTGGCGCACTCGAAGGAAGAAACCGTTTGCATTCACACAACCAAATGCACTTTCAAAAGAAAAGACTGGACGATTCGCACGCAGATACACTTCAAATTGCTGTCTTTTCACTTTCTTTTCTACCGAAGAGTGAGGATTCCGCACACTCACTCAATGCGACAAACCGCTTCTTTCACGACAGTTCAAATGTGCGCGCAAAGCTCACCACTTCACTGGCGACGGAGAACCTTCGGTCTATGAGCGCTTCTATGGAGAGCCACTTGACAGGGCGGTTCTCGTTGTCTCCCAGACAGTGGTAGTCGTTCGGGAACAAGTCCCTCGACAGCGCTGTGTCTGTCAGCTTCACTATCAAATTGCTATCCACTCTGCAAAAATTGGAAGAACACACACCTGATGCCAAGATGACAAAACTTGGAGTGCCAATGTCGGCTACACAGTTGCGAGGTGAAAGCTTTCTGACCTTCAAACTGAATGTTTTGTGAGAATGACCAGAGAAATCGAAGGGCTTGTGGACGTCAGGACAAAAACACTTACACACAATTTCTGCTGGCAATGTCTCTGTGAAGGATTCGCTTTCTGTGCAGATACTGGATGCCTTTTATCATTTGGAGCGCCATGTACACCAACTGTTGTGTACTGAGTGCCTGAAAAGGCAACAAACAAAACTAAACTTCGGCATTTTGTATTCAAACAACACGAATGACTCCACGGCGAGCAAGCCCAACACGCACAGGGTGAACGTCAAACATTTCGCCAAACAAAGTGGATCAGAAATCAGTTTGGTCAAAATTTCTGGTAAATGTGCTTGCAGTGAACTCAGCAAAACTTGAAAACAGCGTCCAACGAAGCTTCACAAGAAACATTTGGACCCCGAACGGCTCGGGCGACTCACATAAGCGGCTGCTATCTCGGACATTTTGCACTTGTGCAGGAACTTCTTGAGGTTGCCCTGGTCGGCGTACGGGTAGATGAGCAGCGGCTGCGCCGGCACGCGCAGACACGCCGCCAGGATCCCGTTCACGTTGGGCGCGTTCGACATGCCGTGCATCATGCACGACTCACGCAGCATCGTCTCGATGTGGTCCGGCCGCGCTTGTTCTGAAACGCAACAACAGAGATCTTGACACCACTTGTCGTCTCGGCAGACTTGCATAACTATCTCCCGATTTATTTAGTGCTGACGCTTCAGTGTCTTTGAACAAGAAACGAGCCACACATTGGCCGAAAAAGCAGAGTCTGAGCAGCACGATTCTGTTTTGCTTCGATCGGAGAATATTGTTGGTTGGTTGCAGTCACCATTGACGGTTTTTATGAAGACGTCCTGTTCCGAGTCGACGTCGCTTTCGTCCTCGCCGAGCAGCACGCCGTGATAGATGCGACCGAACGTGCCTGTGGCGAGATACGGGTTTTGTGTGAGGCAGTGTTCGTGTTCTGGATCGAGACCCAGCAATGTGTCCATCGGAGGTCACAATCATAACACACTCAATCCAGACGGAAACACGATGCTACCAATTTGACCGCTGACCCTTCAAATCTCGGAGACCGAGACACGAAGGACACACTGCAGCTTCAGTACGAAGGTTGCTCACCCTCTATGAGGACGTCCCCGAGCGACACCCGGTTGCGCTCGAGGTGGATCTCGCCCAGAATGGCGCGCACATCCAGCGGCTTGAGGTCGTTCACCGGAGAGAACCCGCGCCGCATCCCGGGCAAACCTGAAACCAGCGACGTAGAGTGAGTCCACTGCGAAATGTAACGCACAATGTGTGTTTGACAGTTGCTGAAGCTGTGGACCAAAATATTGATGTTGAACGTGCGGGCGCTGGGCGTGGGAGAGAGAGAGAGAGAGAGAAACAATCTTTGTGTTGTTGTGGAAGGCAATTTCACGTTTTCCTCTTTCACCAACTCAATCAGCTTCATGTTCATACGACAACAGGAAGCTGCTGATCGAGTTGATTTTGTCGTTGCGAAAGGTATTGGGAACAAACTGTGTGTACTCTTCCCTTTCCCACAACACTCGTACCACTCGGCTTCGCCAAACTGACGTTTCTGTGTGTTTACCTGCGACGCTGTTGTTGGGCGTGTCTGCGCGCAGATAGGCGGGCGGGCCGTGGTGCGACAGGTGCGTGTGCGAACTGCTCGTCTCGCTGAAGAAATACACACTACACGTCGTAAACATAAACTATTCCACTCATGCAGCAGTGACGATCTGGACGACTACATGTTGGCACATCGTAACGATGGGACTGTGCGACTAAATCCTGAACTAGACATGAGGAGCACACAATATTGGAAGGGAGTTTGCTGTCTACACCCAAAGTCTATTGCACATCTTCTCGCACGTGTTTCGTTGGAAAATTCTGCCGTCGCAAATGAAAACACATGCAATTCGCTTGTGCGAGGGTGGACGGGTGGGACCTCCAAAATTAAGACACGAAGCACCGCTTTTCGTTTGTAATTTCTGACGAACGAGCAAATGCAGGGCGCACAAAACCATACAAAGAACATGAACATCGAACAAAGCGATTGGGTGTCAAAAGAACCAGAGGTTTGAAAAATGACAAGCACAAACTGTAACCGTACATGTCGACTTATAAGAGACAAAATGTTTTGCAGAACAAAGTTTAAAATGCAGAAGCAACTTCACATTTTTTGACTGTCTGTCATCGTGCAATTCTTAACTCTGAATCTTACCTGGGCACAAATTTTCTGTCACGGTGAGGAGCACAAAGAAAATCGAAAAATTTTGATTCAACAACGGTTACCTGTCAACAAGCACCGCAAAAGCGTGCACAGCAGCGATTCACCCGTGTGCGTACACTTTGCTCAGTTCACCACAAGTTGGCGCGCACGAAAGATGCCATTCTGCATACTTAACAACGAGCCTTGCAAAGAACTGAACGTCGCTCTGCTCTGCCACAGCACTGCACGACTCTCCCAAATCGCACTCCCACAATCTCGTTTCCTGTTCACAAGTATCAGCACTGCTCGGTGGATGTGAGTGACTACCTCATGCGGTCGTTGTGTGGAGACTTCTGCGAGCGCACGTAGTAGGCGGCGACGATGATGGCGACGAGCAGGATGAGCCCGCACGTGCAGCCGACGGCGATGTAGAAGATCTCGGTGCCCATGATGCTGCTCAGCGGAGACGACTCTGCAGCGGCGCAACGTGAAGCAAGTCAAACGTGAGGCACTTGCTTTTCCGTGACGGATTTGGTGCATTCTTTCAGCACAAGGAGATTTTGAGAGAGATTTGAATGGGTTCAGCAAAAGCCGAACAAAGAACGCAGTTGGATCTGTATGAAAGTCTTATGTTGCATGCAGTGTTCGCGCGCAACTTTTCCGCGTAAACCAAACGCCTTGGGAGATTGCAGTGGCGGGCGAACGCGCGCTCCATTACCTGCGTCAGGGAACACGTAGGAGACGTTTCCGTCGTTGTTGACGTCGATCTTCCGGTGATTGTGATCCTCGTCTGGAATTTCTGAAAACGCAAATGACATTTGAATGAAAAAGTACAAATTTCTCGTCCGCAAAATGTTTTTCAGAACGTTTGTTTGTCCTCAGAGTTTGTTTCAATCGGTGGTGGAGAGACTGAACCCACGGCAATATGCGTCGAATTTTGCAACCCTCAGAATGTTTCAAGAATGAATGACAATATCAAACAGACTCCACAAATGAATTTCTTTCGCCTTGCATTGGCAATTTTGAATCTGAATCTCTCTCAATAAAAGTGCCTCGAGCAACAGTCTGCCTATCTCTCAACAGTGACAACTCGTCTATCTTGAAGATTAGCAATGCAGCACAAAATACCTCGCCGACAAACACTTGGCCCTGCGAAGTGCGAAAGACGGCGGCATGGAATACCTTCACGCAAATCTCGAGTACACTTTGAAGGTCTCAAGACAGATAGATACCGAAACACTTGCAGCGGAAAGATAACGCACGCCAGCCACTGAGTGTAAACGTGTGTTTGCGTTTGCGTCCATTCGCACAAAATAAATTTGAGAACATCCAGATGAATCTTGCACTCTGTTGTGAGGACACACACGGACATACGAAACTCCGCCACAGAAAGCAAGCAGAAGACAGCATTACAAAACAAGAGTGTAAACCTGCGAACAAAGCAGCACAAGCACCCAGATGGCCACAAGGGTAAATTTGAGGCTCGGAGACAGCATAGAGCAAGGGTTCTTCAGCTGTACTCTGGAGCAAAGGCTAAAAATGTAATGACACAAAACAAATGAGCCAGATACTGCCCAGCCTTGTGCAAAAAATGCAGATTTGGACGCAAACAGGAAACGCAAAGCTCTCGACAACCATGAGTACACAACCTACAGGGACAGGTGCACGCACAAAAACATTCGAGCACGTGCAAAACAGGCAAGGGCATAACACTGCTCGTATCGAGCTCACTCATCTTTTCTTCAGATTTCAAACCAGGTACGAGGGAAGTCCCAATGAAATCGGCTTGTGTCCATGTTTCATTGGCTGAACGTTAATCCTGTCAGACATGGCTTTGTTAGGGCATAAAGCACATATCAAGGAAGGCTGACAATTTTTTTGTTAGACTCTATATTTCTCACAAACTAAATATATTGAGTATATAAGCTTTAGAACTTTTGCAACAATAATCAGAACAGCCAAAAACCCCACAAAATCCTTGTCTTATCTTTGTTTTATGCATTCATTTTTCATTAAATTCATGCATGTTTATATCACTGTCAGAGAAAAAAGTTGAGTGGCAGACAAAAAGGTGAAGTTTTGAGTAAATTAGGAGCCACACCTATTTTTTGTTTTATCTAAATGAGAATTAATTTTGGTAAGATCTGTTTCAACTTTACTTGCTGTAGTCTCTATAATTTTCAGTTGTCTGCATCACTGGGAAGGTACTTTTTAGGGACAAAAGCCGATTTCATTGGGACTTCCCTCGTATTTGGTCACAAGTGAAACAGTTCTGAATGAACAATCGTCAAGCGAAGTGTGTGTGAAGCAATTCACCACGGAGCACCAAAGACGCGACCCGCCTGTCAGACGTTTTCCGCCGGATAAGTGTCTTTCAGGGATCGAGCTGCGATCCGAGCGGAGTTGCGGGTCACAAACAAGGCACAGTCCCCGGGAGCTGGATCCGGAGGGGCCCGCTTCTTTTCAGATCTCCATGCCTTTGCTTCAAAATGATTGACACCGACGATGATTCTTGAGTCCGACACTTGTACCTTTCAGTCTCAGAGTCAAAGACCCGAGAGACCAAAAAATTTGGTCACGTCTCTTTTCTTGGGTGCATTTCGTACGTTAATTGGATCAGGATCTGTTGTCGCCAGACGAACATCCCAAAGGCAACCTTTGTTTTCACAAATTAATGCCTTCTGAATCCACATCAAGGGTGGAGCGGAGCATATTCGGCCGCTCCGCCTGACAAGTTACAGCGCGATGCGATGCCGCTGTCTTCCTGCGGAGACCGATAACGCGCGCGCCGCATCGCCGCGGCGCCCGCCGCCGGGGTCCGATATCGACCTGTGTCGTGCACGGGTCAATGCCTCGGACTGTCAGATAAAAAACAAACGGCAACATCCGTATGCATGTAACATCTATATCGATTGCACTGATCCGTCAGATTGAAAGTCGGCAAGTAACCTGCCGCTCGGAGTCGGGGTTAAATGCGATGGATATAGCGTCGGTTCAAAACTTAGAAGAAACTTTTTGACCAACAGAAAGGAAACTCGGTTGCTGCAAAGCGACTTCGTGTCTCCAGCACCCAGACGGCGTCCACAGGACGTATGGTTGCGCTGAGGAATGTGTTGGTTGCTCGAGACGAAGACGAAGTGCCGAAGATTTGCAGTGCTGTTCCCAACTTCCACACAAACCTTCAATTTGCAAATTCATCTCCCGTGAAATGAAACCGAATGCACCCGCATTTTTATTACCCCAGTGCCCTCACAGGCGCAACGACGACTTTTTCCGAGAGCGAAATTGCACCATTTTCACTGCCGTTCAGCAGTGTCAGCACCTCAACGCAATTGTCACTTGATTATGTCACACCAACACACGCAATTGCATGAATGGAGAACATAACGTTTCTCCCACCCGGAAGGCCAAAAGCATAAAACTGCACCATGTGTTTGATCACGCTGCGTGTTCAGCAAAGGACAACCTGCAGCAGGAACGCATCTTTGGCCCTCACAAATTATGACATCAAAGTCAAGTTTGGGCACTTTGCCTTCAATTACGAGGTTCGCTTTTTATTTGACCGATCCGCCGCAATATCTCAGGATCGAGAACTTGCAAAAATGTCATTTTTTCACAAAATCATCTCCAAATGTTTGTCTCAAGTTTGGTGAGGAGGACTGTGTGATGGCATGTTGCTGAGCCTGTTCTGTTGGCCTTTGAAGGTTGTCT
>JAAUXT010145807.1_pt1 | contig 14378 bp, 11 predicted proteins | sample 7278171 | NCBI WGS metagenome assembly JAAUXT01 (sample SAMN14350112, study PRJNA611818) | marine sediment metagenome | isolation source: surface marine sediment (1.8m) | place: French Polynesia: Moorea | collected 2018-08 | reverse complement strand
GTGCTTCGGCCTAAAGGGACTTCGCACAATGAAAACAATCCAGACCATCTCAGTGGACAGAGGGGAAAAGGGTCACAGGTTGGGTGGGTATATCCCTCTGAACAAGCCTCAAAACAGCTCCTTTCCAAAAGGCTGGGGAGCACAAGGATCAGTGTTTCGCAGCTATGGCAATTTTTGGGCAAGGTTTCTGTGTTGCTTCTTGTTCAACGGAGTGTCTTGTGCCCGTCATTGTTTCAGAGATTGAATTTTGATGATCATTTGTGTTTTTGGTTTCCTTTGGTAAATTTGAACAAAAAATGTGGATGGCACAACACCACATAACAAATTCAACCAGCCTTAGCCAACCTGACTTCAAGGGCATTGTTTCTGATACCTGTCCGCACAATCAGAACGTCAGGGACCTCTCCGTTCGATAGTCATACTTTTTGGTGGGTTAGCATTTTAAGTTCCAAGCAGTTGGGTTTTAAGGCCCTCCAAAATACTTTGGAACTGCAAAGATAAACGTCGTTTCAAGTGTTCAAATGGCAAGGAAGCACTGGACTTGATTTATACCAGACATGTGTCTTTCCCTGCTGAGGAGAACCACCAGTGCCAGCTGAAAACCGCAGGTTGGTTGAAAATTGTGTAAGGGCAAATGGTTCTTGCACAAAACAACAGCGGGGCATCTTCGTTTGAGTCCTGGTTCTCGTTTTTCACAGGTGCGCGGCATCAACCTGATCTCTAACCAACGCAGCACCTAAAGCTTGGACGTTTTGTGAGAGTTCAGTGAAACAAATAAGACTGGAGATGATCACATCCCACAAATTCCCTTGCGCTTACCCGGAACATCTACGTACAAGTTCAATGCAAAGAACCGGCCAAGGCAGCAAAAGCAAGTGCAGCCTGTTTCTTTTCACACCAATCTGGCGAAGAAGCCGGGAGTGGGGAAGTTTTATTGTTGTATGATTTCCAGGCTCAGAATCAGATCTCGTGGAGCCATTTGTTGAGAGATTGGTTCACAGACAAGATCATTGGCCTGCAAGCACTGTGCGACACAACTGTGTGTATCTCGAGATGTTTGTCGTTGCAAGTACGTTCAGCGAGCAGAGGTTTGCTGTGTTCATCCAAAATCCCAGATCCATTCAATGTATGAACAAAACTACAAGTAACAACGATAAGTTTACTGAAGCCCTCCAACCTCGAGCAAAAAGTCTATTTTCCTGATAACCCCTCGACACGAGAACGAACCGAAATTTGACGATTCTGCCTTTGAATATATAGCTTCATGCTACTGTGAACATCCCATGCTATGTTGAGAATAGCAGTAAAACTTTAAAGTCACATCCTGTGCAGAGCAGAAGAGGCCAATGATAGTTTACAGTTTATTGCTTTTTTCACGCAAGACTGTTTGCACTTACATTTCATGAGACTGTATCTCTGCAATGTGGTTTCAACTTGTCCACAATCCTTGCCGGAGGATGCGACAGGTCTGTGCCTTTTTCTTGGAGAGGTCACAGTTTCACTCCCGTTTGGCCGTTTAGGTTTTCCATTTCTTTTTTCTAATCGGATCCTTGAGTTGTGTGAATATCCACCCAGCAAGCACATCGTCAGATGAAATTTGCCTGGACTGTCTGGTATCATGCAGAAGTGTTTCTGGTTGGCCTACACCAAAAAGATGTTGGTGCATAAAGTATTTTGTGGACAAAGAGATGTGTCGAACAAAAAATGTGCACTAAGACTGCAGACCGCCACAGGACAAAACCAAATTGTCTACAATTGTTTTTGCTTTTTGGTCTGTTCTGGTTCTGACTGAAAAAAACATCAACATTGTCATGGCAAAGCAAAATTGAGATGGAAATAATTTTTACACTGTTCTGCCACAGAAACTCAAGAAAAACTCCAAGAGCCACAACAGGGCACAGATAAGCAACAGGTCACATTCTGAGGCAGAAAAGATTGTGGTATTCGCAAAGCAAAGTCTGTACTCAACCTTTCTGTAGAGTTTGATAAAAAAGATCCATCTCACCTCACAAAGCAACAAGCCCACCTTGTTTAAGAAATCTTGATGAAGTGAAACAGTTTGTTCAGTGAAGTGTAAAAATGTATCTTAGTTCCAAGGTGTTCGTTGCTTTATTTGCAAACCAAAACAGCTTTACTGCAGAGAAAGATAGATCTGTCTCAGGAAATCAAATACTTTGCAAAAATACCTGGGTTTTGACCAATGAAAATGCATTGTCCTAGTTTGAGTTGAGCACAATGAACATCTGAGAACAAACAAGAATGCCAGTTTTGGCAAAGTCTTGTCTTTACTGAGATGAAATGTGTTTTTCTTTCTGGGTGAAGTCTGGTTTGGCACATCTTGCTTGGAACTGGAACTTTGGTCTCACACAGGGTCATCCAGAACTGATCGAACATTTGCTGAGGGTCTGGGTCCGGTCAAGCCTCGGAGCCCCACTGTCTTTCACGCGTCTTTGGAAGAATTGAAGAAGTCCACGCGTACCAGCCGCCGACGGGTGTGGACAAGCGGTTTTCGACAAGAGTTGGTGGGAGTTGGTTCTCGAGAGGACGGGGCGACGGGGTGGCTTTGGTGACGAAGGTTGATTGCTTCACACTGAACACAACGAGGGGTACTTTTGGTGTTGTAATCAGAAAGCCATTCTCGAAGCTAGCCCTTGTGCATCTGCTTTTCCCAGAGCTTGTAAATCGTGCCAGACAAAACGACAAGTTGAAACTTCGTGAATTATCTCACAAAACAAGACTGCATGCGCTTCACAGTTTATGGATCGATGCGCGCAATAAACTTGTTTAAACATTTCACGCTACCAACTTTTGTGTGTTTCCAGTGAGTTCCCTGCAGGCAGACCTGCTTCTCTCATCCTGCAGGTTGAGTTGACTTCCGACCCTGCAGCGTAACAGGGTTGCGAGGACAGCCGCTGCTTCAATTGAGAGGAAGTTGGAAATGGCAATAAATCTAAAAAAAATTACAGATCTGAAAGGATGTCAAACCAAAATATGAAGAATCAATTCTGCAAAGCATCACATTTGACAATCAGTCTGCAACAAGAACATTTTAGCACAAAGCCTCTTGAATCTGCTCAAACGAAAGAAAAGAAAGCTGGTGATGTGTTGTGGCCCTGCCTTGAGCAAACAAAAAACTTTTGTGCTTGTACGGCGAGGTTTTTTGCACAAACCCACAAACAAACGGCTAAGAACTTGTTGTCAGATATCGGGTCTGACTCTGCAGCTGATTCTGGATGCAATTTGGGAAAAACTTCGGTTTCCTTGTGGTGGTCCTTCCGGTTGACATCTGGCGCGAGGACATAATGCGTTCCAGTTTCCTAATTTAAAATTCGGACCACTCCACCCCCGAATGAACACCCTTTCAACCCAATCCTGGGTAGGAAGCATCAGTGACAGGGTTCCATGGCTTGTCGATGAATAAGCGTGAAGGCAGATTCGCTCAAAGTTGTTCCCTTCCGCACATCACGCTGGGCTCGTTCAGACAAATTTCGGAGGGTAGGAACTCGGGCAGCTAGAGCTCAGGACTCTGGTTTGCTGGAGGTGGTCATTTCACAGATCATAAATTCACTTCTTTTGTACTGGCTATCATCTTTGAGCAAGTAAATTTACGACATCACAAAGAAGCACGGCACTGGAACGTCAACCCTTTTGCGTGCACATGAACCACACGAGGAGCATTGATCTTGTCCACGCATGCACGCATTCAGAGCACCCTGAATGCTTTCTGATATCTTTGATCTCGTACAATGGCTTTCCCCATGCATCCATCAAAAGGCATGCATTTCGATATGTCAGTCTGCGAAGGGATTGTGAATTTTTTATTGATCCCTCAACCAGCGCAACCACAAGGCTCTTCCGCAAAAGGTGTGTGTTTCCAAGCGTAAGATGCACCTCGAGAAAGTCAGATGAAGCACAACAAATTTCTTTTGTTTTTTCTTGTGCCACAAGAGGACCATTTTTGCCTCAGGCATACATTGATAATGTTTTGGAAATCTAATTTGCTGCTTTTCGTGTCCTGGCTCGTGCATGGTGTACACAAAACATGAGCAATTCACCCCGGAAAAACCAGGATGCCCTCTCTCAGTCCTTAAAACTGTACCCCAAAGATGCACAACCTCCTTGGACACTGATTTTACACTCGCTCGGCAGACGTTTTGCTGTTACCAATGGACATTTCGGGTGATGTGAGGCCTCCAAACACGTGTTCAGGTGTCATTGGAAATGACATTTTTGTCCAGAGGAGATCGGAAAGGTTGTCAGTTGCGTGTTTGTAGTCCAGAGTTTCTTGGGGATGCCCAAGGTGTCTGTGTACTGGAAGGGTAACAACAACTTGTCCTGGATTGTGAACCTGTTCCGGCCGTGGTTTTGAGGTTCTTGCGTGCACAAACGAATTGTTGCCCTTTTCTGCGAAACACACCACAAGCATCAGAAAGCAAAATTTTCAGCACACGTCACGGTTTTTGGCAGCAAAAACACCAAAACAGAGTCTTGTCGAAGGGCACTGCAACAACCGACACGTCCTTGTTTGGAAGACACACCCACACCGTGCAGTGCATGTTGAACCCGAAGACACTTTGGATGTCTGGTTCTATTTTCAAGAGCTCTGTCAAACAGCTGACATTCTGTACTTTCGCTCCGTCCTATGGGTGCGACTTCTTGACTTCTCCAAGATGTTCAAATGCTCTGCGAGGCCGTATCCGTCAAATTTTGGCTTCAGAGACCAAACAGAAACAATTTATAATTCACCTGTATCATGTCGCGAAAACCACAGCTCACTATACAAGAACGTTCCTTTTGAAAAGTACACGAGTGCCACTGTGTGCCAAGCTCTAAATACAGTCGCGATGCAAGAGAACCTCGTGTTTAGTGCTATTTGATTTCTTCTGCGACTATGATACAATGCTGAAGAAAAAGGGTGGACAGCCAGCCTGTCTGCGGAGAAGCCACAGCATCTCTGTGAGACGAGAGAGCATGCAACTCACTGGCTTGTACCCAGAAGAAACAGTTGTGGGCGTTGATTGTACGCTGGAACAATCACGTCCACAAAGCACAGGAACTCGTACACCAACACCACGTCTGAACATTTCATTTGGAAACATTTCATTTCTTTTCTGTTCTGAACTTTTGGTCACAACTGTAACGGTGTGTGGACAGCAAAAAAACAGCAATTTTTCGCGGTTGAATATTGTTGATGTCAATAATTTTGTTCGGTGTTTACGTTCGCAATTAATCTGTGGCACTTTCTTGCATGTTGGTCTCGGTTCTGAAACTGCTAGGAGTGCACACAAGACAGCACATTCATTTCAATGCAACACTTTGGAATTGCACAATGTTCCATCTTTTTGTGTCTATTTGTCAATTTTGTTTGCAGGGCCCAAATTTGAAACAGCCATCTGTTTGCCTAACCTGTCACTACAACCATGCATTCGATTGAGATACATTTGCAAGTCTTTTCAAACATTTCTTGACCCACAGTGTCGAAAATCTTGTCACAGATTGTCAGATCTTGCCAAGAACCAACTGCAGCTTCCAGTTCGCGAAAAAAGCACATTATCCCACGGTTGGGAGTGCTAATTGGAGATTTTAACTGAAAAAATGGCCCCACGGTTCGCAGGCTGCAAACAAATCAGTGCCTTATCAAAAGTTGAGGGTCAGTTCAGGTCACTACAAAACCACAATGCACAACTGAGTTTACCTTCAGGTGCCAGAAACCAGCCGACCGAATCCCTAATCAATGACCATTTTTCTCGCTCATCGTTTCCACGGCCAAACTGGAATGTTTGAATCGATAACGCACAATGGTGAAGTGAATTACTGGTGAAGTTCACGAACAGGTCTCAGCTTGTCCTGTTATTGAACACAATATTCAGGTTAATTAGCTGCATAATTTTGCTGCCACTGTTTTCTGAACGGTTCTTCAATGTTCGCGTATCTCCGGGGGGACGCGAGTCCAGGCGAAATCCAAGCTCGATTTGAAGCCACCACCACGGATGCGCTGCCAATATGCGTGTGCATTGACAGCAAATGTTTGCTCCAACTCCTCTGCACCGCTCCACGTTGAGCAGCAGAACCTGATTTAATTAGATGACACAAGAACAAGAAACTCAGACAACTACCCACTCGTGGTGAACCGCCTGAATAGGCCAGATGCAGGGATGACTGGTAGAGCTTAACCAGTCGCGGTCTTCTGCTGTGGGGAGAGGTGAGCCCCAGTCAAGTAGACTGGGACAGCAAGCAAAGGCTCGGTCGGTGCAAGCTAGCAATCTCTCCAAAAGGGGTTGGTGCTACTGTAGCACCTGCTGTTACTGAGCGTTGTGACAGTCGAAGGTTGGGAAACCTGGCCAAGCTCGAGTTGAGATGCCACATTCGTGTTGTTGAATGGGATATCTCATCTCGCCAGGAACGGGAAACAGTTTCGTGGAGTAGGGTTCACCCGGTGGTGGAGGGCACATGTGACACGGCTCATTGTAGTCAAGCATATTTGAAGTACTTTCCCGTGCGCGCCCTCGTAAAGGAATGTAACAATCCGGATGAGCCAGGGATACTCAACATCCCAGTGAAGGATAAAAAATCAGAGAAAGGCCTGGACACGGACACTCGCGGCCTGGCACCGATGACCCCAGAGGGAGGTCACTCACTCTTTCTTGGAATACGAGCCACGAACCGTAACAACAAAAGGTGAGTTTTACCACTCATTATCCAATGCACTGACAGTCAGTTCACGGCCTCAAAAAAGTTGCGCGCGTGGTTGCCGTGTTCAGGACTGAAAAGTTCATTGACCAATGAGCGGTCATCTCAGGATTCTGATTCCCGGTCAGAGAGGGAATCCTAACCCAATGAGGACACCAAAGCAACAAGCAACACAGTGATGACAACACAGCGATGACCTCAGATTGTCCCTAAGAACACTAGATTTTGCTTGACCAGGTTTATTTCTCCTAGCCTTCGCTGCAAAGGAAAGACATGGTTCCCATGCGAAGTTTTCTGGAGAGCAATGTAAAGGCGCTCAACTGAACTTCAAGTCTGGCCTCAGTTTTCAACCTTCTTTGTATGCACTGAAACAGAATCCGAAAAGACTTTGCCAAAATGTATACTTGGCTGTTATTATCATACAAATACTTGGTCAACAAGGTATCTGGAGGCTTCCTCCTTTCTTTGAAACAGGCCGGAATTTAGCACGTTTCGGGAATCATTTGCTCGGCCCAGCACCGCAAACACGCCCTGTTCACAATGACTCTGCACCACAGCCCATACAGATATTGACTGTGACTTTCCCGGTCAGAAAAAAAGTCCATGAGACAATGAGATTGTCCAATTGTGGCAAAGAAGCAAAACCCCAACACATGCAGCGTTCCCCAAAATGGCAACAGAGAATGATACGTGGTGCAGAAAGTTTTAAAATATTCAAGACACACAGCACGTGCTTGGCTGTGTGTGTGTTGTGAGATCTCTTTCCGTTCCATCGCTTTGCCCCAATTCATATCACATAAGACCACGTTCACACTGGATACATCTTGCAAAGGGTCCCAGTCTTTCAAGTTGATTGCTCACCGCGTCGCAAGCGACGACGCAGTTCAAATCGATTTGTGCAATTCGTGTTTCATACGGTGTGAAGCAGGTCCGAAGGCCTGCTGCATTATTGGCAGCCTTTCTTTGAATGTAACAAGCTCACAAAATTTCAAGATCATTTTAGAATCAGGTTGAAATCACACATCAGCAGCCAGGAAAGGTACCCCAGACAAGTGTCTGCTTCGTTGTCTCATAAAGTTTACGATCAACCCCTTGTCTTTTTGCGTAAATTGTTAGCCGTACTGGTCACATTTCACAAAGCTCACAATGAACACTTGTTTGCGCCAATAAAGGGCTAAATACGGCAATTTTCCTGAATTGACAATGTTTGGCAGGCCCACGCACACACAGTAGCTCGAGGTATCAGACAGGGATAAGCACAGCAGCCTTTCCCTCAAAGTAACCCTATTCCAAACTGATGATGTAATGATGACCTTGCACGGGTTAGTACCGTTTGTCGAAACGGGGAATGTTTACCATTGAACCTGTCCAGGGGTGGGAATATTTTTGGACAGAACTCAAATGTGAAACGAAAACAACATGACAAATGTCTCCAAGAGGGGCTGAATGTCCTAGAATTTCACGATGCATCCAATTTCCAGCATCATTACGCATATCTCTGGCACAAGGATCAAAGATTTAAATTCTCAGACGACACATCTCGCACCGACATCAGAAAAAGTTGTGCTGCGCATTCCGTCTGTGTGGATCTACGTGTGTTTGTATCTTTGAAGTTTACCCAATTTTGAGTTTTCAATGCTTTGAGAGTACATAGGGAAGTTCTTATGGACAGAACTCGTGTTGCCTCAGAACTTTTTCGACACATGCACACCCTGCTTTGGTACCACTTGGGTCTCAATACAAATTACGTTACACATGAGTGCAAACCTGGCTCTTTATTTATGTCTTCATTCAGTGTGTTTGGCCAAATGTGATTCTCAAAGCAGGTCCCAGGCCATCCATCTTGGAGCGTATTCACCATTGCCTGTGATTCCAACAACATCCACACAGCACCACGGGTCTGCAAACATTTCGGACTGACGGCACTGATGCGTTGGGGTGAAAAATTGTTGTTGGAATGCCGGTGTCATGACTTTTCAGTTCGATGGTTCCTGCCTGAAATTATCTGTGTGTGTTTGGATGTTTTGGACAACATCACCTCTTGCCAACGAGTGTCCGAACATGAACAAGGACCCAATTCTGCTGTCTTTTGTTCCTTGCCAGCAGACTTCTAATTTGACCGGGAGAAGTCGGCTAAAATGTGATTGGCAGTTTTCACTGCCTTCCTCTTGGTTTCTTGCTGTGTTCGGACACGATCAACCCAAGGCTACAGGCAACAGGTGCTGCTCACGAACGAGCACCACTCTTCAATTGTTTTGTGCAAACACAGAGAAGTAGCTGATAACCCCCGACAAGTGATTCGTCCGTGCATCAGAAGGGATCTGAACATTCGTAACCAAGCACCCCATTCAAATATAATATAATCACAACACAAGAATTACCAAAGGAGGGTAATTTCTTCGGAATAGCACAATTTGATCGTTCACACGCACAATAAAGCCTTTTTATGAAGAACAAAAGAGACAACCGTACTCGCTCAGATTCGCTCTGGATGGCTGGTCTTGGAACAATGCAAGAAACACCAAGCATGCAGAGAACTAGAACGAATTTTCTCACTTGTCACACGTGCTGGAAGTGACCCATCAATAATTGACCAAACCTACAGTTGCTACAGATGCAGAAGGCCTGAAAGCCTTTGTTCATCAAAACTCTCTCTCCTTCCTGCACCAAAATCACAGCGAACGAGCGAAGGAGCAGTCTACGTAAGTCTTGACACTCTCGTGTCGTTTGGTCTGACAGGAATTACAAATGAAGTCAAACCCAAGACTTCAAGGTTGAGAATGAGGTACTCTGGCCGTGATGACCACGTAGTTGTTCTCATGTATGTCTGAAAAGAGGCTCAAAATGTCACGCAAAGTGTCTTGGACGGTCCCAACATGTGTTTTCTTTCTTCGAGGGTGGTGGTAGTTGTTGTCATTCTTGGACAAAGGAAGCACATGTACACCACACTGAGACTCAAAGTTTTCAAAGTTGTTGGAGTGTGAGCCTTGTCTGGCAGCCACCTGGACCAATTTTTGGAAACTCTGACCCCAACCTGTCCTCAAACAAACTGCCTTCTCGGAGCAAATCTACAACGACCGCCGCGTGTTTTTCATTGACACAGTTGTTTAACAAATCTTGTTGAACTCAGAATTCGTGCGAGGATTTGTCTCATTTCTATTTGGCAGCACCAAACCACAGAAAGCAGTGCGAAAACAGGTACAGTCGCCGTGATTGTCATTGTGGTCCTGTCGGGTGATGGCGTGGAAGCAAATCCCGTGCATTCTGAAATTCTTTGCTGTTCACCCTTGCGAACAGCGAGTTGTTCTTGGTTTGGCCAAGACAGTATTCGAAGGTGCTGTGGGTCAAAGCGACCAAGCTGCTGCAATTGTTGCTTGGCTTCTTGCATTTTCCTGTTTTTTGCTTGAGTCTTCCTGGCATGGTACAGCAGTTAAAAGTACTTGCAACCCATTGCAGAGTTTACAACACAATCAGCACGTGGTTGCAAAATGACAGGGGTTTCCTACTGGTGCATGAGATTGAAAAGCAAAGATAAACGGAGACTTGTGGAGTTTAACGACGTTTACCCAACTGTGAACTGCACCGATATTGCGATTTTCTCACTGGTTTCAGATGTCACAATTCTTCCCACCACAGCAGAACACTAAATTTGTAAAATAGAGCTCCTTGTATAGGTGGCTATTGCAGACTTCTGAAGGTGCTCCTGATTTGCTGCCAAAACTTCACGGTGACAGACGCATGGCCGACAAATGGGCACCTTGGTTGTCTGACACCAGGCATAGACCAGCCCGAAGCCTTTCTCATGCGCAAATACCCACACACACTCGTACGCACGCACACACACACATGCACACACTCACACACGCACACACACGCACACTTGACAGCCCTGGCTCAGGCAGATCTTCGGGGCTGGGCTCAGGCCCCTGTCACCACAAAAAGGACCAAACATTTTTGAGTGTTCGATGGTTCGATGCCAGTGGTCCCCCACTCCGGTCCTGGTTCAGCCCTGGCTCCCGATGGTCCCCTGGTATCCTCACAGGAAAATGTATTCGGAAATGGGGGCCAACTTGAGAAGCCTCAATGAACAAGCCTTTTGCAGGTTGGATACTGTGGACAACACCAGTTTTGAAATGTCCTTTTTTAAAACACTGGAATGGTCCGCTATGATCTGGTCTGTTCCACTCACTCTGGATTGGAAAACAGGTCTGTGACAAGGAACGACACCCCAGCCAAAGTCGACAGAAGGCATGACACAGGAAGAATAAAAAGAGCACGTGAAAGTGATGTGCAAAAAAAGATCATCAGCTGATTGCATGCGAGAAGTATACGTGCCAGTCACCTCTTGTTGTTGCTGTGGAATGCACCTGAAAACCTGTATTGGTCTCAACGCTGTGTAAATGAGGACGCCAAAGTAGCAAATTCCTGTCCACCCACAAAATAATCGCTGCACATGGCTGGATTCATCGTGCGTCAAGCCACGATGGGGAGTATTTTTAGCCTGTGACAACCAAATTGTGCGGTGGTGCCCAGGTTCCTGGTGGCTGGTCGGGTGCATCTGCATCTCTGCGCTTCCGCTGAGTCCGCTGCTTCCGGTGTGTGCAGGGAAACAGACCTGATCTGCTGCCGACAACTGACCAGAAAGAAACGTCGCTTTAAAAATTTGACCAAACGAACACTTTTGGGGGACGACATCTCTCTGCTTCTTGTGACAATCCACCATTTGACACTGTCGTGTCGTGCACAACCAGAACTTCTCAATGTTTCGAACCCTTGATAATTATTTTTCTTTCAAACAAGAATATTCTGCGCGGGAGTGCTTCTTCTCAAGAGAACTTCAGCAGGCACCTGAAGCATTCCAACACAATGTTTAAAGTTTGTTGCCAAATGTTCAAAAATTGCAGAAGAACGAACTTAGCAAATTGTGCAGAGTATATTCTGGCAAAATCACAAGAAGAACACTTCATCCGTGTCCAAATGACAAGTGTCACTCTCAAACTGGTGTGTTTGTCAATAGGTAACAACCAGCATTCTCGGTTACTCTCTCAGGAAAAAGGCCATAAAACGTCATGCTGCTGCCCAACGCTTTCGTCAACGAAGGTGAAAGGTCTCCTTCGCCTGGGAGATTCCACGGCATGAGAACATAAATTGTTAATCTTTCAATTCACTGCATCGGTGAGAACAACAAAACAGACATTGAGATTATGGAACAAGGGCAGTGTGAAAGACCCAAGAAGTTCCCACAACAGATTTCACAAGGGGATCAAAATAGTTCCAGGGGCCGCACCCAACCCCACCTCAACCCACGCGTATCTCTGCCACCACCTTGAAACACCCTCTTCCGTACTAACGGGTTTTCGACCTTGAGCAAGGTCCACCGGATGTATTTTCAACTCACTTCTTGTGGCAGGTGAGGGGGTCTGGCTTTCCGAGATTGACCGAAGACAACTCAATTTTATGTTGGGCTTGTTTACTCCAAGCGAAACAACAGCCTTTGAGGCAGTGGCATGGACAAGTGAAAACCAGTTGACTTCAGCTTGTCCAAGAGCAAAGCAGCGCAAAGTTGTTGTCGGCTTGAAAAGAAAACCAGTGATTGATCTCCCCCAGCAAACCAACTGCTCACACTCGTACAAAACTGAACAGTATCATTACGATTGCACTTTAAAAGGCTGCAAATTGCCAAAATGTCATGGACTTAAAATTGTGAAAGTTGAATTATACTTGTACCCAAAACCTGACACACTGGCTCATTCATCGACTCAATTCATTTTTGATGGCTACACTTTTCTTTCTAGGCCATTCTGAATGTGCTCCGGTCAAATCACCTGAAAAGGGAGACCAGTTGATTTCAAATTTGAGATGAAACAACGCGTGCACTGGTGTAGTTTGGTCTGTGAGAAGCATCTGGCGAGAGCGACACGACTCCAGAGCGATGGCCGTCGTTCCGATCAAGAATGATCTGGTTTGTTACCGGCTTTCCAAGTGGAAATTCGTGAAATGACATTGTTGCCCAGAGAACAATTTGAAATCTTCCTTCTTTGGCTTATTCTGATCGGAAACACATTTTGCAAGAGAAGCTGAAAGAAGGAACCTCCAAACTTCTTTCTCAAGCACATCTTTGTTGACCAACAAACCAAAGAGAACAAATTGCAAGAGCATTGAAACTTTGACAAGAAAGTGCCGTTCTCCAGAGAACAAAGCAGCAGGACGGAACGATTCGGTGCACGTGTCCGGGTCACATCATGCCCATTGCTCAAAGCAACAGAAGGGCTCTTTGTGGCATCCAGAACATATCTTGACTTCCGTCGAGCGTAGGGACGTCAAACGTGCATTCTCTTCAAAAGCACACCGAGTGTAAAAAATGGAACGAAAACTTCGAAGCGAACACTGTCCTTACACTTTGTACTGGACATCGAATGGAGAAACAAGATTACCCTGAACACGCTGTGCGGCTCGTGCGAGCCACGTCTACAAAACGCACATGCGCGCATGAAGAATTGCCATTCAATGGGGAAGCTGGGAATGTTTGTATTGAGATGACACTTGCCGTTGTTATGTGCGATAAACACGTTTCTGTGCATGCAGCAGAGTACCAAGTCGCTCTGGGCATTTGGACGACAACAAAAGACACCAATTTCCTAAATAAAGTTTTGCACCACCCAGGAAGTCTCGTGCGAGTAAAAGTCAGAAAGAAAAAGCGCCCAAAGCGAACCCCAACTTTCTTCGCGTGCACTCTGTGTAATTAAATCGGTCAGGACAACTTTAATACTGGCCTTGGTTTCTTGGGGTCTTTCTTTTCTCGTGCCGACATCTTCACCCAAGGGAGCCAACGCACAAGCTCATTTCGATTCCCTCTATTTTGGGATTTTGTTGACCGTGGGGTGTTGTGCGTGTGTGTCATTTGCAGGTGCGGTTTTTCAAAGCCCGTGGCATTCCGTCGAGCCGTGGGCTCGGTGCAATCGTGGTGGAGTTGTTCGCAACCATTTATTTTCTTTGTCCCTGTGGTCAATGCTACCACTAACACCAAACCGAAAGCTTGTTACTTTGGTTACACATGTTGTTCCAGGGGGACGAGCAACAGTTGGGTTCTTTGCCCCCTCTCTGGGTAAAGTAGTTGTTGGTTTGGGTAAAGCGAAAGTTCTTCGCAGGTAGGCAGCCACGGCCTGTTGGCCAGAACCAAGCATGTTGTGAGCACAATGCATGCTTTTCGGTGCCCAAGGCTCGTTCATCTCTAAAGTGAAATTTGCAGGCTCTGCTACATGTTCAAAAATTGGAACTGACCTTCAGTGTGACGGTGCGATTCTGCAAGAACACAATCTATGTTTGGTGCTTGTACGTTGCAGATCTTGGGAGTTAAGTAAGAGTGGTTTTCATCGTCCTGACGTGAAAAGTGATGAATTGTTGATCACTCGTGGTTTCTCAACGGCTTCCAACATCGTGATCGTGCAAATTGCTCGAATTATAACGGTGTGGTGCTGTACGCGGTAAGAGCCATTGAAAGAGTTCCCGCTGATTCCTGCCATTTTTCGTGTCTTACCGATCCATCGCAGTCGGTTGTGAACTTTCCTTGTGTCCGGAAATGAGAACATATAAAAATGATGTGCGCTGCTATTGCATGGGATTTGTAGCACTCCGGCCGTGTTGAGAAGTTCTCGATATGCAAAGCAGAAGGCTTCAGTGGTCCGCCC
>JAAUXT010131009.1_pt1 | contig 14378 bp, 17 predicted proteins | sample 7278171 | NCBI WGS metagenome assembly JAAUXT01 (sample SAMN14350112, study PRJNA611818) | marine sediment metagenome | isolation source: surface marine sediment (1.8m) | place: French Polynesia: Moorea | collected 2018-08 | reverse complement strand
ATGGTTTTGCACGACCTTCGAACAAAATCAGAGCAAGCCAAATCAGAGTGAGCCAAATCAGAGCAAGCCAAATCAGAGCAAGCCAAATCAGAGCAAGCCAAATCAGAGCAAACCAAATCAGAGCAACTGAAATTTCCTCAAATCACTGCGAGCTCCATGGAGCTATTTTTATCAAAATCGTCAAAGTTACAAATCCGCGACCTTCCTACACGTGACGCATGCAATGTGAAACGGGCCAGCAGCATCTCTGACAACACAAAAGTCATTTGTCTCGCCCCGTGTTGGGTCTGGTTCGTTCTCAACGCGAGGTCCGTGTGTTGGAGTGATCAGTTTGTTCGAGTACACACAGCGCACACATTTGGCACATCTTCTGCACTTTGTTTTGTCAGCGGGTCCGAAACAGTCTTCGGACACAAACATAAAAACACGCGCACACACGCACACACACGCACACAACACACACGCACAACACACACAACAGAAAGACTTTGTGATCACTTTAGTCAGCTTCAACAAAATTCATTGATTTTGTCTGAACTGAACCACAGATTTGCAAAGCCTGAATTCATAGAACTGAGACTGGGTTCACACCACATGCATCATGCGTGTAGGTACATGAGCACTGTCTGATTGCAGTGTGTGGGTATCAAAGACCACAAGGAAATGAACCAGACAGCCATACTTTGTGTCTGTTGTGTTGCAGCATCTGAGAGCCGCCACTGGGAGGGTCACCTGAGGCTGACCCCTATGCAGGGGGTCACCCATCACTCTGACCAGGTCGTCAGTCACCCTGTCAGGCCACTTTCCCACCGCACGGCCAAGTGACGAGACGCGACACAGGAAAGATCTCTGGTCAGTCTGAGAGCCACTTCGAAGTCTAAATTCCGCCCACACCTGTTGGAACACAACCCCAGCTTGAGTCAGACATTGTATTTCAGTTGGGCGACTTTCGTACAACATTACAGATTGTGCATGGCACGAATGATCAGGCCACAGCACACAAGACCAAATCTTTTGAACAGCAGTTCGAATGGATTCAAGGTGTGTTCCATACGACCTGACACACAAATTCCAAGGTGTATACTCGTACCTGCGCGCAAACTTCTTGGTTGTCACCAAAGTGCAATGTTTGACTCAATGAGCACGCATAACAGGGGCTGATTCACAATATTGTCAGAGGGAGAGCAACAAACCAGGGGTTTGCAGAGGTTGCATCGCAACAATATGAACAACTTTCAGAAGTGAAGTATTTTTGCACCTGATGCACAAAATTAGCATGGGTTGGGGTGAATTGGTCACCCCATTCTCTCGGGAGAGCCAGGTGACCCTGGTTGGTTACCCCTCCCCCAGATCCACCCCTGGATGACAAGACGTCATTAAGCTCGGTGACAGCCACGTGTTTGTGGCTCACCTTATGTCTACGGCTCGTATACCGGTGATATATACCGCATACCTGTGTGCACAGTTTAATGCGAGAACCGTGTACGAGCAAGACCTTTCAAAAATCGCTCAAAATGCTCCTGTAAAACTGTCATAATTTATGCGTTTTCGAGTGTTTGCTCTTCACATGGAGGAGCCGGGTTGCGGTAATCCGAAAGGGAAGCATACTTCAGCATACTTGAACATACATGGGGCAGATTCGGGGCGGAGCAAGCGAGGGGACTTGGGGGGGATCACCCTTCCCCCCCCCCCCCTTCCGCCAAAAAAGACGCTCTTAAATCCCAACCCGCCGTGTCAGCGCTCTTCAACCAATTTCAGAAACTGTGCCACTGACACCAACACGGATGGCGATGGACCAGTGAGAGGGGGGGGGGCGACTTTGGCCACGCCCCAACCCGCCCACTCCCAATTTTGCGCAATCATCTGCAAGCCCACGTTTCTTTTGCCCTCGTTGAGTGTGGGGTTTTCTGGGTGGTCACGACACCTCAATCAAAAATCTTGGATCTAACCACTGTCTATTTTGACAGACTGCCGCCCAATGTTTGGGAGAAAGGGGCCTCACATCCAATGGGAGACCAGACAGAGAAATTTGTTTGAAAGCAAATAACTTCGTCAACAAGACCTGCAGGGAGCTCTGTGTAAACTTTTCAGGGGTCCTGCCCCAAGATCCACCCCTGCGTTGCGTGTCTGCTGCGAGACTGACAACCTTGATTTACTTTTAAATTTGATTTATGTCTTCATAACTTGAGGTGGGGAGGGTGAAGGGTTAAAACTATTAAAAAGGCACCTGTTGAGGTGAATGGGGGAGTCTGAGTGCTTCTCAATCCTCGTTCTTACACAGTGATTAATGGATTAGCTATGAAGTATGTCTGTGGTGCAAATCTGTGGGTCTTTGTTAGGGGAAATGCAAGAAGCGCGTTTTTCTCAGGGTCTGTTTCACACCAACGGCGCCTTACGTCGCAGTCCTGAGATATGAGGGACGTTTCGCAGACGTAGCCGTGAACGTAGGCGTAGAATCTCACCCTACTGGATCTTTTGACCATGAATTTTTCAAGTCCAAAGTAAGACATGTATTTTATTCTTTGTGAATATATTTGCTTTCTTATTTTGTCATTACCTTGTATCCAAAAAAATTTGAAAAACAAGGGTAGAATTGTTTTCAAAACGAGAAAAAAAAATTGGGGGGGGGGGGAAGACTGCACCTCACAGGGTGAGATTCTACGTCTGCATTCACGCCCACGTCCACATTTCCAATTTGCGAAACCTCCCTGTGCTCAATGCGTGGGCACAGCGTCATGCGTGCCCATGCAGACTGGTTTGGAAGGGAACTCCATCATCGCATTGTATCCTGTGTGAAACTGACACAAAAGGACAAATTTTTATAATGTGTGTCAGGCGGGCATTTTAGTTTGATTGACAGACATTGAAGGAAGGTGCTTCACATTGTGATGCAAAAACCCCACATCAATGGGCTTTTTTGGAAGTTCAAACTTCATTGCGCCAAAACTTTGATCCTTGCACCCTTTTCAAAATGCACTTTTGTGCGCTTTGGCGACACCCAGGGCACCATGCATTCAGATCCACACAAATCACACAGAATCCTTCAAAAATCTCTAATCTGCACAAAATCATGACCCAATTTCCCCCCTTGCATCCAAAACACTAAAGCCGCCATTGTTCTCATCCCATGCCATGGAGATGCGAAAGTGCGCACACGGCGTTAAAAAGTTATGGCAGTCTGGACAAACAGTGATGGGGCAGGAAGGAATCAACCATAAAGAGATAAACCCAGAATAGGAGCGCAGTAAAGCGTGATATATGGAGGTATTGTGTTAACGTGCTCAAGACCAGCGCGTTGTTGTGTCAGTATGATGATACTGAGTACTCGAGTATTTTATGCGTTGTACTTGGGATGGGATGGAATCAAAGGTTATGGAAACGAGGTGACCGCAGAACTGAGCTGCGCAGTTGGAGATTCACGAACGCGTGGATTTGCTGAAAACTGCCACAATGAGTCAACTGCAGGTGGGGAACCTGAGTCGTCCACAAAATAGACGAGTCTTTCCAAAGAAAACAATGAAGAAAAACCAAGAACATGACCCCGCCAGCCCCACGCCACGACCCCCCCCCCATGGTGAGGTGTGTTCTTTGGTGAGCACGCGGGACATGACAACCAAACGTCCCAATTTTCATTACCCAGGGTTGGTGCCTCTCAAATCGCGCAAACTTTGCATTTTTTCTCTTTTTCTGGTCAATATCTTGAGTGCTCTCGTCTTGGATAAACCGACTCTGCAGAATGGCGCTTGGCGCTCTCACTGTCGAAGTCAACATGTGCCGCATCGCAGAGTCGACGCAACCTCCGTTCAATTACCACTCAACGCGTGACGTATCCGCTGTGCAACAAAAGTCCTCTTGGATCCTCGCGACGTTGAGGTTCATCTGTCCTTGGTTGTCAGTGGAATTTACTTTCGCACTCAGCCAGGCACCAACAACGGAAAATCACAGCACAATTTTGACAATGATTGGGGCAACCTTTGTCCCACTCCACATGATCCTGAACGACCTTTGAAAAATCCGACCATTGGAACAGCGAAATGTTTGCGCCCAAAAAGGGCTTTGAGTGGAAGCAAGAGAGGAGCTTAGGGCCACACCCTTCCCTCCGAAGGATCCGACTCCAGGGAGGACCAACTCCATGCGGTCCAGAAAACGATAGGCTTTGGAAATCGAGGTGCCTGCTGTGGCATCCTCCTGGACAGAGGCAGGGCACTACAAGATGGGGAAGGGGACCTAGCCCGTGGGCCCCTGGATCTGCCACAGCAGCAACGGCGAATCCCAGATATTGGGTGAATGAAACTTCCACCAAAACAAATTCGCTCAAAATGCGCGTCCGCGGCGCAAAATTTGGGAAAGAATTTGGGGGTGGGGGTGGGTGGGGTAGGGGTGGGGGTAGGGGTGGGGTGGGGGTGGGGTGGGGGTGGAGGAGACTCCAGAGTCCCTGGGCGCCTGGATCCGCTGCAGTCGGAGGCTTCTCTTATCTCATCTGCAGAAGTATCGCGTGTCGGTGCAATAAAGTCGCGACGCCTGTCACGTGTGTCACGTGTCCTGACAGCGCGGTGCGCGTCGTGTCCATAGCAACGGCTGCAGTGTCTCTAGTAACAACGCGACTCAGGGATTAAAGCAGAAGGGAACATCAGGAAGGAGTGAAACCAAGTTCAGGGGTCAGGAGACTCAGGCCGCCTTTGGCCCCTTCTTGATCCACCATAGGTCATGGGTCTCCAGTCGGTCACACAAAATCAAATGTCAACTCGGGGAGAATCCCAGGGGGGCTTCTCAAGGCCCGCCCTGACCCCGAAGAATTTGTGACCCCCCCCCCTGTGAAGCCTTTTCCTCATTCTGCCAATGTTCAAAGCTGAGGTCGATGGGCTCCTCTGATCAGATCCCGAATCCTTGATCCACATTTGGGCATCTCACGAGAGGAACAAATTTAATCTTCTGGGCTGGAACAAAATTGGCTGCAGTTGGCCAGCATTTGCGGAGAAACCAGATCATGTGGACGAAGACGAAGAAATTGGGTCAAATTGGCGACGTTAATAAAATTGGGTCAAGTTGGCGCAGAGCGCAAAAATGGGTCAACTTCGTTGGGTGGGGTTGCTTGCGTTCCGCATGCATTGCGTAAATTTTCTTGCACGGGCAGCGACCATTCATTTTTCGAGACATCTGAGGCCTTGTCCCGAGACACGGTAAAAGAAGGTTTTCTTTCACGTTCGAGATCATCGCTGTGTCTTTTCTCTTCATTTTGATCCGTTGTTTATCGATGAAGATGCGGCCAAGGTTCTGTAGCAATGAGGCCTGCGTCACACTGGACGCGTCAACCGTTTTGTCCCTGTGCAAGTCTGTGGGCGCTGCGTCGTCACTCGCGACGCAGCACGTTTTGACCAAATCGCAGTGCACGACATATCCAGTAGATGTGAAATATACCTGGCAGTGCGCGCCCTTGGATTCAAAGATTCAAAGCCACACGCGTCGTGCGTCATGCGTCAATCCCTGCACCACAAGGTTTTTATTGCGTGACGCATCCGCTGTGACAGAGGCCTGTGAAGTGCCGTCGACTTTGGATAAGCCCGCGACACAGGCAAAAATACAACTCCGCCGATAGCTTCGGTGACGGGTCCACAAGCCCCGGGAGATAGATACACGCGCTGTGCTGTGAGCTGAGGCAGCAGTGTCAGTCCAGAGGCAGGAGGAACTGAAGTGGGAGAATATGCATTGGATTCAGGTGAGTACGTGTGCATAGATCTAACTTTGTTGAAGTGTAGGAGTCAAAGTAGAAACATAAATACACTGCTTTGATGCTGAAAATAATACAAGAACGTCAAGAGCCAAATGCGCGAACCCCAATGGACAAAGCGATTTTTGCAAAAGTGGCTGAGAATTGCAAGGACATTCTGAATTGCCGAGTGAAGGGTTCTCGGAGTGGACAGAAAGTTGCGTCGCTACAATGTGGGATGGGGGTGGGGTGCGCGGGTTGCGATATGTCGGGTTGTGGGCAGGCGGGCCCCTGGATCCACAGGAAGCAACGCCAAGATCTGCACGTCTTCCGGTTTGATCCAGATGGAGCGTGAATCTGCACAGTCCTGTGGAACAAGAATGAGGGTCAAGTATTCTCTGCTCAAAAATCTCAGATCCGTTGGGTCTGCTCGCAAATTGAAAATCAAAATTCCTTCAGTGTCTGGCGGTGGCCGCATATCAGTGTTGTTGTGTAGCCAAAGCTCCACTTTACAGATAAATGACCACAAAGGGTCAGGTACCATTGTTGCAGTGAAGATTTACGGGGCCAAACAGATAAGGACGGAAACTAAACCGTCAACTGATGCGAAATTAAAATTTGATGGAGACAAATAAGGTGTTGAAAGTGTTGATCTGTGTGCTGTTTGCAACCTTTGATTTTTGATGGTCATACGAGTACAACTTTGGAAATTTTGCTGGATCGTCACGGGTGGTCGATGACCTGAGAACGCTCCTGTTTGTTTGCTTGTTTGCTTGTCTGTCTGTCTGTCTGTCTGTCTGTCTGTCTTTCTGTCTGTCTCTCTGTCTGTCTCTCTGTCTGTCTCACACTCTCTTCTATCTCGCTCTCTCTCTCTCTCTCTCTCTCTCTGAGAATGTTCGAATGAGGGTCTTGATGGGGGAGAGAGGAATCCAGGAAGGAGTTTGACTCAAGCAGACCCCAACTTCGACTTCGACTTTTTGCACGAATATGAAAAAGGAACACCGACACAACATTTTGTTACTATGTGTCTGCAATTCATGTCAATTTTCGATCAGTGTCAATTCCAATCTCAAGACCGCTTGACACCGAAATGTAGCTGAGTGACGCACAGACTTGCAATCTGCCTGCATGTCTCCTCCGAGCTTCCAAACAACAGCAGATTGATTCAAACTTTCGCCTCACTCGCCGGATCCAGTGATGCTCTTGGGACCGGGAGGGTCAGGCGGGAAGCCCCCACCCCTCTTCCAATGGCTCAGAACCCTGCGCTGTGAGTCTACATCATCACAACCTATTCTCTTGCAGAGCCCGTGGTGCGTGGCGGTGCTGGCGGAGGTCCTGCTGCTGGGGCCGGGCGGGGCCCAGGCGGGGCAGCCCCTGCCCCCGGAGGCGCAGTACCTCACCATGCAGGAGTTCCGCAAGGTCAACCCAGACATCGTGAGTATCCAGAACCACAACTGAGCTGTTGACACCAACTTCTGGAGGCCATGTGCTTTGCTCTTTGAGTCCATGTGAGGGTTCTCGAGCCGCGAGTGCATGCTGGGTTCTGGGTCAACTGACCGTCAGATGCTGGTCTTCAGCTCACTACGCACCCTTTGACCTGTAAGCCCCTGCTCTCTGCTCCCAACCCGAGCTCCGAGCTCTTGGAGCTTGGGTCTTACCTTCAATCCTGGTCTCAGTTTTCAATCCTTAGTCTATAGCCTTTGGGTTGTGGTCCCAGTCCAAGTCCCACAGGTTGGCCACCCAGGTACGGACTCTGAATCCTGACCCTCACCCTTCCCCCAACTTCTGTAAGTTCAGTACAAAACCAAAGCATATGGTTTGGTCACTTTCGCCGTGTGTCAGGTGAATTGTACACCTGACACTTGCCCAGTGTGTTCCTTTCTGGACGAATCTCTGCAAAGATTGAGTCTGAGTGGAACACGGGGGAAAGCAAAGCTCAGTGGTTCCAGTCCCGTGGGACGCAGATGGACTGGTGGAGATGTAATCTCCGCTGCGCTAGTGCACAGCGGATTGCCTTCCGTGGAGTCGCACTGAGTTTGGTCTGGGTTTGAGGGGCGGACCCACGGTTGGGGGGCGATACTGCGAGCCATCAACAAGAACAAAATTTATCCCCAGTTTAGTGCTGCGGGTGCCTTTGTTTCGCATGAAAATTTGCCGAACGTTGGAATCGGGCTTTTGTGTGTTTGTGTGTGTCGGGGGGGGAGCACTGGATCCAGGATTTGTTTGCGAATGTGCCACAAGAAGGGGCTGGTCCCATCTGAAAACATATTTCATTGCAAAAAGTTGAGTTATTTTTGCAGCACATTTTGAGATAGAATGGATCATTGTTCTCAGAAGATGGGTACCACGCTCCGGCCTCCTGTGGATCTCCTCCTGATAGTGATCGACAGATGTGTACCGAGACACTCATTGATATTCCGTCAGGGACTCATTTTTACGCGGATTGTGCACACGAAATGGCTCGCTTCTTCATCAGAGTCAGGGAACCGCGAAACATCACGGTGAAGCAGGGACGGATTCAGAACCTGGTCGAAGGAGTCACACCCCAAAGGCACACGATATGGTTTTTGGCATCTCTGAGCAAAAATCCCAAGTTTCCGTCCACCAGCATGAATCGAGCTCGATTTTGTGGCAGGGTCAGGGTTGGGCAATGGTTGTTCGGCCCTTGGTGAGCTTTTGCGTTCAAAGGAAATCGTGTGGGCCAGTGGTTGCATTCAGCTCTTCTCTTGAGCACTGACCAGAAGGTCCCCGAAATGTGGCTGTTTTCTCATTGATGCGTTCAGAACTGGACTGGCGCCAGCCATCTTCAATATTCAAAACCACACTCACACTCGTCTTTATCATGGACGGATTTTGGGCTGGGGGCCGAAAGACCCCAGAAAGAAACACATGTGTTGGTCTTTGCTTGCCGCAAGTGCAACGGGTGTCCACACACACACACACACACACACACACACACACACCCACACACAGAGAGAGAGAGAGAGAGAGAGAGAGAGAGAGAGATCTGCCAAATATGAGGTCGAAACCCAAAAGCAAATCTGGATCCCACGCCTGATTCTTTCCTGCAACAGGAGGAGAATCGACGCATCTTGACACAGTTTCTGCTTCTCCCTGAAGTGCACACGCGCGTTCACGCACGTGCAATTTGTCCTCATCTCTTTGCCTCTCTCCCTCTTCTGCGGCTGTATCCAGGCCAGAATGCGCCTGCAGCGAGGACTTTGATGCAGGAAAAAGCACACTGTCGCGTGAGAGTGCCCTGGATGCACAATGGATTTCACGCAGACGTGCATTAGGGGTTTTCATGTTGGTGACGCGCGGTTGGGCGGTGTCAGAATTTTTGACGCGCGCATCAAAATTCAACATGATGCCCAATGGAGCGTTTTGACGCGGGCGTCAATTTTTTGACGTGTGCGTCACCAACGTGAAAACCCTTATTGCGGTGCTCTGCTGCTGATTCTTTTTGCAAGTGACACAAATCAGCTTTCTCCCAGCTGGCATCTTCTGCAGGGGTTGATCCAGGGGTCCTTGGATCCACCAAGTGCTGTCGTTGGGCATGGCGCTCTGCCGTTTGCAAAGTTTCTTCAAGTTGGACTCTGTGGCACCAGGGTCCTTCCGGCCAGGTCGCTACTTCATGTGGCACTTAGAGTGGTCTGAGTTCAAGTGCCACCAGCCGTTGGGTGTAATGTTCTTCCCTTTTGTTGTGCTCTTGTCTGTTGGCACCAGGGTCCTCCTTGCACAGGCACTTGAAGGCCACAGCGGTCATAGTTCGAGTGTCACCACCGCGCCGCTGGTGTTTGAACAGCTGACCCTCACGAACCGCACTGTTAGCGTTCTCATCAACGGTCATCACTGTCACACGAGACCCTCACATCAGAATCAATATCTTGATAACAACCTTCTGCTGACTGGGGTCAGAGAGGGCCAAACCCAACCTTGAAAATTTGAACAAGAGCAAATGACAGCTTGCGTCTGCAGTAGAAAATAGGGATGGGGAAGTATTTTTAGGAGTTAGAGTGATGCCTTGGGGATGCCGCCCCTGGATCTGCAAGCCAGGTGGACTCAGGGCCCACAAAGCAGAGCCTCATCCTGACCTCATTTTTTGTCCAGGTTCAGCACAAACAGACAGCGACAAAAAAAAAATCACTGCGAAATTATCTGAGGCATCCCCCGAGTCGGGAGCATCGCGTTGAGCCTCCCCCCGTGTCTCACGATGCTGGATCAGCAGAAGTATCTTGTGCACGGAGTTGTCTCCAAAAGTGAAGACAGCTTCGTTGCCCTGGCTCAGAGGCAACTTGCTATCCGGCGATTATTTTCGTGCTGAATAAAGGAACGGAGCCATCCACGCCACATCTGACGGACACAGCTGGATCGTTCTCCTTTCACTTGATGCTTTGCACTTCGCATTTGCAGACTCCAGAAAAACAAAGACCCCTCAACCCTCCATTCTTCAGCTTGATTCCAAGCGCGTTGTGTGCTTGCAGGAGGAGGACTGGACGGACTACATGCAGGACTTGGCCGGGGAGCATGTTCAGTGTAACATCGTCCCCACGCGACTCGGCGCCTATACCCTGCAGGGGGTCCAGGCCCCTGTCACCAAGAGGTGGGTATAGGACCTGGGAATCTTACAGACTCAGGATCTGCATCGTGCAGAGGATGCTCGTATTTGTCCCCCAGACCTACAACACACACCATGCAGGGGGTCGTGACCTCTGTGACCTGGAGGTGAGTGGGACTCCAAGTAAGCCCACACCCTACTCAGTGATAGATGAAGCCTGTACATGCACAGAAATCACACGTGCTACAGACATTCTGCACGGGGTCTTTGTCTTTGTCTCTGTGAGGCGTGTACGACCTGAAAACCAGACAGACATGGCAAGGGTCGCGGTCACTGTGTCTGACAGGAGAGTGGGATCCTGCACGATGTTGGGGACAGCAGGGCCTCGAAGCCCACTGGCGCGAGGGAGGAAGGGAGGGAGGGAGGGAGGGAGGGAGCCAGGGAGGGAGGGAGCCAGGGAGGGAGATTGAGTGAGTGACTGAGTGAGTGCTTGGGTGAGTGATTGAGTAAATGAGTGAGTGAGTAAGTGAGTGAGTGATTGAGTGAGTGAGTGATTCAGTTAGCGAGTGAGTGAGTGATTCAGTGAGCGAACGAGTGAGTGAGTGTGAGGTTGGTGAACAATGGGTTGAAAAGGTGCATGAAAAGAGCCTGATGCCCTCAACCTGGGTCCATATCCCCCTGAGACCAGCACAGCCTTGAAACCCACACTCTTCCTCAGAACACAACAGCATTGCAACACAACACCCTGTCTCCAGAAAGCCAGTCTGACCTGAATCCCACACCCTGCCACTGTTATGGATTGGCCAGACACCCCAAACTAGGAGACACGGCTGTCTGGGTATTTCAGGTTGAAACATAAATCAATTTACCCAGCCTACCAGTGGGTCAATCAGAGCCAAAATTACCAATTGGGTGCTTGGCCATTTGAGACTGCGCCTGAAATAGTCAAATCCGCGTCTGCATGAACCCGTATCTTGTCATTTTGATTCCATCGGGACTGAGTTTTGTGGAAGTCGGAACGGGCCACAAATGAACACAACCCAAACTGCCAAAAGGGGGATTTCACATTTGCACTATCGGTGTCAAAAAGTCAACGTTGACATCAAAAGTTTTCACTGTCAACGTCAATTTTATTGCGGGACCCAATGGAGGGCGTCAAAAAATGGCACAGCCGATTCATGACGTCAGCCCTCACGACGTCAAAAATTTTGCACCAATGAGAAAACCGCTTCAACTGCGTGTTGTCCCCCCACAGGCCGGTGGGCGCTCTCATGGATTACGTGGAAGGACTGGGCCGCACGAGACAGGAGCTGGACGCGTACGCCAAGGAAGTCTTCTCCAAATGGGTCCAGGAGGATCCTTACCGCAGACAGGTGGGTGCAAAAAGACTTTTCAAGAAGAAGGGAGCTGTGCTTTGCACGGTTTGCATGGGCGTTGGGGGGCTTGGGTCTTGAGTTCTTGCTTTCAGGCGCTTGTAGCTTTTATATTTCTGTGGTCCACAAATGAAAGCAAAGCAGGAAACGCTGAAACTGATTTTTCTACCCATCTCTCCAAATCGCGTTCACGGAGTTCTCGCACTCGCGGACTGCCTCCTGGGTCAGAACGCCCCCACCCCCCAGATCGACGGAATGCGTGACTCACCAAGGTTTAATCTTCAGATCGCGATCGCGGAGCACTTCGGGTGCAGCGTGCAGGCGGAGTGTCTCCCGCGTCCGGGGCAGGACATCGGGGCGAACGGCTACACCGTCATCGGCTGCGCCTTCGTCCCCGCGTGAGTCGAGAGGGGGCGTCGGTGGAACGGGGCCCAGGGACGGAGGGAGGGAGGGGGCTCTTTTGCGGTGGGTCAGAGAAGGGTCTGGAAGAGAGGACTTCGGAGTCAACGGGTACTTGGTTGCGTCGTCCCCGCGTGAGTGCAGGGTGGGGGCACCGCTCTGGGGACTGGCACGGTACACTGGGGTGGAGTGGGTTCCAGCCCGGTGAAGAGGTGATGATTCGGTGGGCAGGGCAGAATATGAATCCCCGCGCACGTTCTGAGGGGGGCACACTTGGGAGGGTGCAGGGGTGCATTGAAAATAGTTGAGAGAAACCCAAGGGGTAGAACGGGGTCTTGTCCAGTGGGGAATTCAAAGGCCTGATTTGAGCAGGGAGCGTCCTTAGCCAGTGCAACCAATAGGGATGGCATGACATGCCGCTGCAGGAAGCGTCCATCGTGCCAGAAGTGAGTTGATTGTCCAGCCCTCGCAGCACGCAACAGATACATCAGTTCAATTTCTTGGTTCAGGTGCGAGATTGAGGGCTGCGTGGATCGACCGAGACCCCCTCCAGGTGAGCGGAGACGGATCCAGGGGCGGGGCATGCGCACTCCCCCTGATCGGCAGGAAAAGAAATTCAGCCCGAAAGAAGTCCTTTCACATGTCAAAGCTTTCAAAGTCATAGTCAATCCCTCAACGGGGTTGCTCCTGACCGGGTCCGCTTTGACGAACTTACATCTGTGCACCAAATCTAGCGTGTTTGACCCTCCGAATAGAATACGAGCACGACCATCCAAATCGAACACCACCACTCGAATCGAACACTTCGCGCCGAATCGAACGCGACCACCTTGACCCAACACGCTCTCTCTTTTCTCTGCAGTCGTCATGCCGAAGGCGAAGGCGTTCAAACCTGAGCAGTACGACCTCGCAGAGACCATCTTCGGCAGGGTAAGGTCTCCTTCACTGGATTCAGGACACCCTGTGGGCCTGCCCCCCGCAACAGCCAAAAACGTTCTGGAGACAGATGCATCCGGAGACAAGAGCCAATGCTGAATAAATTTGTGGGCGTCGAGGATTTGGGTGGGGGGAGAGTGATCCAACCCTGACTGAAAGGGGTGGTGGTGCCCCAAACGTGCGCCATAAAGGCATGCACGATAAGACTCAGTTTCAAGAAAGGGCTTCCCTCGATGAAGAACCAAAATGATCATTTAGAATTAATTGAGATCCCGATCGGCGAGACAGGACGGAAACAAACAACTGCACAGAACCTGTCTCGCAGTCAGTCAAGAGTCTTGAGTTTTCCCAGTCCTGTTCATACCCTGCCCGTAAAACACTGCATCTCGAAACAACTCGATGGAATGCAGCGGTAACCCGGCCTGAAGTGTCTTCTCTGCTCTTGCAGTCGTGGGATCGGTCGCACCTGCTGGAGAACCTGTCCGGAGTGGAGACGGACTGTGCGATGATCGGGTCCGAGGTCTGGGGCTTTGAGCAGGCGCTCAACCAGGCGCACTTCCGGGGGTTCTCCGTCTACGGAAGGTGAGTGGGGCAGGCAGGGGTATGGCAGGGGGCAGGGGCAGGGGCAGGGGCAGGGGCAGGGGCAGGGGCAGGGGCATGGCAGGGGCAGGGGCAGGGGCAGGGGCAGGGGCAGGGGGCAGGGGGCAGGGGGCAGGGGGTGGGTTGGGGTGGGGTCCCCCAGGGAGACTGGAGTGTGTGGGATGGTGAGCTGGGGCTTCGAGTAGGCACTGAACAAAGCACGCTTCCGAGGATTCTCCCTGTGTCCCAAGCGCGGGGTAGGGGACTCAATCTCCAGGGCAAGGGCGACTTCTGGAGTGGGGTGACTCCCTAGAAGGAGGGGCAGGCAGGAAGGGATGACTCTGCCAAGGGAGGCTCCCAGGGTTGTTCGTTCGTCCAGGGGCCTCAGGAGTGACGCCCTAAAAGGTGTAAATAATGTCCCACAAAGTGCACCCTTTTTAGGTGATTTGAGGAGCTTGGTCCGATTTGTGAGCTTTTGGAAAAAGCGAGCAAAATCAAAGCAAGCGAAATCAAATCACCTACAGACAGCATCTTCCAAAAGTATGTCTACAGCAGTTTCATGGTCAAGATGAGGATTGATTTTGGACCTTTTGGGCTCTTTTGGTTCATTTTGGGTTGGGGATAATGCACGAGGAAGGAATTTGTCAAATTTGAATTTTTAGGTTTCTGAGGTCAAAGAGGTCAAATTTGGAAGTGTAGGAAAAATGGGGTGTGGATGTAGAAATGTCTCCGTATCTCATAAGGCACAAATATTTGGTGAAAGAAGTATATTGACAAAATGTAGTATATTGTAGTGGGTTTTGAGAGGTGGTATATTATTTTTGAT
>JAAUXT010026829.1_pt1 | contig 14378 bp, 16 predicted proteins | sample 7278171 | NCBI WGS metagenome assembly JAAUXT01 (sample SAMN14350112, study PRJNA611818) | marine sediment metagenome | isolation source: surface marine sediment (1.8m) | place: French Polynesia: Moorea | collected 2018-08 | reverse complement strand
CCCCCCCCCCCCCCGCGCCCCCCCGGGGCCGCCCCGGGGGCGGGGCGGGCCGGCCCCCGCGCCGGGGCGGGGCAACGTCTGAGTGAGTATGGGTTTCAGCCATGGCAGGATGAGTTGAAGGGTGACTGAGATTGGGCGCATGGCTGGGGTGCCAGTGGTGGGAGGCCTGGTACCACGGTGTGGGGAGGGCTGCGGGGTCAGGGGTGCTGGGGGAGAGAAAGTTGCAGTGAACTGAGTCTTTGACAGAGGTGGGGATTGAGGCTACGGGGCAGCCTGGTAGGAAGGGGCAGGACGAGAAATGGGGAAATGGGAAGGGGACGACCTGCGGGGTCTGGGACATTGGGGTCCGAGAGAACTTCAACGGGAAAGCAGAACTTTAGAAGGCGAACTGGAGGAGGGTCGCCTGCAGGGCCTACTCGCCCCGCACCGCACCCCGCAGGTTCCTCCTGCAGTTGCAGTCGCAGGCGGCAGACCTCCCGGCAGAAGGTGCTGCCGGACGCGACCGCGCGTCAAGTGTTTCCCGCCATTTCCCGGAGTTTCCCGCCATTTCACGGAGGGAACGCTTGTCCACACATGACGCGTCACGTGCTGCGTCTTCGTGCTACGTCAGACTGACGTCATCAAGCGATGCGCCGTCACTAACGCCCAAGTGCGTGGTCGCAACACAAACGTCTCGCGCTGCACTCCTGTACAGCTGAGGTGAACAGGCACTTCGCTACTGCATAACGCGCAAAGCGGTTTTCACATTGGTGACATGCAGTCATCTTTTTGACGTCGGCCTCAAAATTTTTACACTGAACCCAAAATGGTGGAATTTTTGACGTCAGCCCAAAGACGAACACGAATCACTGAATGTGAAAACTCAACAACGCCTTGCTACACCACCAGTTTTCTAACGCCGGTCCGATGACTTGTTTTTATCGTCGCGCCCCCCCCCCCCAGGATTGCGACGCTTGACGCACCCGGCGAGCCCCTCACCTCCCCCGCGCGCGTAACGACAGAACTCACGCGCAGATGGCCGTCTCCCATCCGCGCGCGGCGCAGTTACGCGCGCAGCGGGGCCGCGCAGTGATTTTCCTGCGCGTGAACTTCCGTCCCTGACCACGGGGACAGCAGGGCCGGATTCTTCTTCCGGTCAGGGGGCCACTGGGGGGGGGGATTTCAACTCATAAAACGAGAATGTCACGGGCATTGAGTCGCGCTGTGATTTCCACAATGCTGAACGAGTTTCCAAATTACTAAGTCCAACTCTGGAGTAGACATGGGAGGGGGAATCTCAACTCCAAACAGCATATACTCCAAGTTGGTCATCTCAGAATAGATGCTGTGTGACCAAGGGGGGGGGGGTCACACAACATCTACTCCCAGGGGGTCACACGTTTGACAAAGCCTGTTTTGGGCCTGTTGAGTAGATTTTTGGAGAGGTGGGTAAATTTTTAGGATCTGAGGGTTGGGGACCCCCTGGGCCCCCTGGATTCTCCCTGGATCTTTTGAGTTCTGTTTCGCTTCCTGGGACAGGACGATTGCGTGCTGCGTTCTGAGGACAGAGACACGCGCATGCGCAGCAGATCGTGATGACAGAACTGGTCACGCGTCCACAAATTTCATGGTCACTGGAGCTCTTTGTCAGATGTTCATTTCTCTCTGTGCATCTCTCTCCTGTCTCTCGCTTGAATTTGTGTGTGTCTCTCTCTCCGCTCTTGCACTCTCTCACTCGCTGTTTCTCCCTCTCCTAAAATTCCTCTGTCTCTCTCTCTCACACACTTTCTGCCTCCTTTCTTTCTGTCTCACTACGTCCTAACGAGTTCTCCAATTCAACAGATCACAAGCGAGTTACACACACATCTCTCGTCAGATGTGCGTGTGTGTTGGTGAGGTATGCGTGCGCACTGACCTGTATGCGGGCCTCGTTCAGCTTGGTGATCCTGGCGAGTTCTTCCCTCACGTAGATGTCGGGATAGTGCGACTTGGCGAAGGCCTGTTCCAGTTCCTGCAGCTGCTCCTGTGTGAAGGTCGTGCGATGCCTGCAACAGAAATGTGCGTGTGTGGGAGTGAGGTGTGCGTGCAACACTACTCCAGTTCCTGGAGCTGCTCCTGGGTGAACGTGGTACGGTGCCTGCAAAAGAAATGTGCGTGTGTGTGTGTGTGGGTGAGGTACGCGTGCAACCCTGAACCCTGCTTCAACTCTTGCAACCACAAGTGTGCGTGTGTGTGAGTGAGGTGTGCGTGCGAACTGGCGAATCTCCCATTTTCCGCAGAAAAAGTGATTTTCAAAATTTGCGATGAAGGAAGCTCAAAATTCCGTGATGAAAGTGCACGAATAGAAACGAACATAAACCGCATGTTTTGAGCACTTGTTTAGCTTGGTCACAAAAGAGCCGAAACAGTTTCTGCTGAAGGAATTAATTTTCATTCAAGTGAATGATTGCGTCAACATCAAAAATTGATCAAGGTCCGGAGTTTTTGCTGAAGGATGGTCTTCGAACTTGTTCCCTCTCTCTGTCGCTCGTAGTTGGTCCAAGGATTGTTTTTTTTTTTGAAAAAATAATTGAGAAAATGCTGCTTTGAAAATACTTCTCTGTGGAAAAGAGGGAGGCACCAGTCACAGCCCCTCCCGTGGGGAACCCCAATGTGCACGGAAAAAATCCAGGGTTTCGCCCTCGTGTTAGAAGAAGAACCAAACAACAAGAAGGCTCTCGCCTGAAAAGCGCGCGGTCTCCTTCGAGCTCTGAGCTCTGACCACGGTTCAGTTAGCCAGTCACAAAATTTCGCCAGAAAGATTTTTTAGTCCATTTCAGAAATTTTTGAAAATTTGGTTGAGTTGAGTTGGGCCAACTCCACCAAAAGTGACCACACACATACAGTATCTGTGTGATTACAATAAGCGCGCGTGTCCTATTCGGCAAGGCCGGGACCGCGCGCTTAAAAAACAAACACGGTGGAAGAAAAGAATTTCAGACACGCACCTTCTCCTGGCCGGGGTCGGGCAGGACGTCGGGGGTCCTCCGCCGCCCGCGCTGCCGCCGCCGCCGCCGCTGCCGCCGTGGCCCCCGGCCGCTCCCCCGGAGCCCGCGCCGCCGAGCCCCGCTCCCCCGCCGCCAGACCCGCCGCTCCCGCCGCCGGAGCCGCCGCCCCCGCCGCCGCCGCTGCCCGGCTCCGGCTTCAGCTTCTTAAAGGCGCCGTCGGCCCCTGAAAACATATCGCGACCTGCGGGGGCAGGGGTTAGACCGTCTGGGTGGGGTGGGGGGCGTGTGGGGGAGGGGGGCGTGTGTGTGTGTGTGCGTCACGCGTTTGGGCATTCCTCCATTGGTGTGTGTGTGTGTGTGTGTGTGCGTCACGCGTTTGGGCATTCCTCCATTTGTGTGTGTGTGTGTGTGTGTGTGTGTGTATGCGTGTGTGTGCGTGTGTGTGTGCATGGTGCGTGATTTTTGCAACACCACAAAGATGTTCTATTTCAAGAATTTGGTTTGACGTGTCTGTGTGAGTGAATGTGTAAGGTGTGCGTGTGTGGACCATCACTCGCATAAAATTGCAAAAAATTGTTCCACCGAAATCCCTCATAATTTTTGCTTCTGAAAAATATAGCCACACAATTTCCCCAATGAACTTCTTTTCCCGTTTGTCGCACGCGAAAGGCGCAAAATGTTTTGCGTGCAGATTTTCTGTCTCGATCCCCCTGACCCTCCAGCGGAAACAAGACCCCTGACGCTTTTGGCTTCACCCTGCGTGAAAACAAACACAAAATCCTCCCAAATTTGGTACCACAGTCGCACATTTTATTTGCGAATTTTTTGTTTTGTTTTCCACGGTTGGGTTTGAGGCTCCGCCCTTCCTTCTCTGATCTCAATCCTGGGCCAGCCCTTGTAACGCAGTACACACTTCACCACAGCTCTCTTTCGCCCCCCTCTCTCTGTCTCTTTTGCCCCCCCCCTCTGTCTCTTTCTCTCTCCCATCTCTCCCTCCTCTTTCTCTCTCCATCTCTCTCTCTCTCACACACACACACACACACACACAATTTCTCTTATCAGCAGACCTCTCCCTCCCAACAGGCTCCCATATCGAGCCGAAGCCAGGTCGTTACATGCGCTACATGTAGCGACATGTACATCACGTGGTGCGGGGGTCGGCGGGTTGTTACACTCAATTTTCCTCAGGCGTCCGCGTCGCCGCGTCGTGACCCAATTATCGCCCCATTCTCCTTCTCCTGCTGCAGCTGCAGCTGCTGCAGAACAGACCCGACTCACACTGCAGGCGTCACGCGCCGCGTTGAGCGGTTTTCACGTTGGTGACGCCGTCAAGTCCTTTTTTGACGCACACGTCAACTTTTTTTGATGGCTCAAAGAATGGTCTGCGCAGAGAAATGCGTGAAGGCGCATGCAGCGTCTATCAACTTGGACAGGGCGCCACTCACAGCGCAGCAACCTTCACTTCCGGTTGGAACCTTCATTCCGGTTGTCACTTCCGGGGACAAATAGAGATTTTGCAAACGCTTTTCAAGACCTGACGTCACAACTGGTGGGAAAATAACCCTTTGTCACACCTCAGCAATGAGCGAGCGAAAAGCCTTCGTTGTGGTTTGCGTCCACATTGCTCGATGCCCAACCAAAATACTTGTACTGTTCCGCCTTTCCGCTTCCGGAACGTTCTTTGTATTCCACGACTGACCAATCAAATCGCAGAAAGTTTCAGGTCAAAAGAGCCTGATCTCCTGACCAGACCATCGCGTCCGTATCAGGGCGGAACCACCGCTTACGTACTGTACAACTTTTGTAGAACTGCGGGAGTTGCAGGTTCTTTTTTTCAGTGTAGTGTGCGGTCATTCCACCCGGTTCTTTCATGTTTTCATGTGTCTTCAGTGCTCATTTTTCTGCCGCACAAGAATGACAAGCAGGCAAAAACGGGAAATATATTTGCCCGCAGAAAAAAAGGGAACTTGCAATAGCTTGGAATTCTGCATCGACCTGGATGCCGCGCGCACCTGGGTGAAAACGACTGCAAGTGCGACGCAACCAGCTCTGGTATGGGGACTGAACATTGAAACAGTTGTATCCAGGATTTCAGTCACCATGAGAAATTTTATGCTGCTGCAACTGACACAGCAAAAGCACTTGAAACGTGACAGAAATTTGTTGAAAAGTCTGATTTTTTTGGAAGGAGTTTTCTGAAACAAATTATTCTCTCAGTTCTGAGGCAAAGTTGAGGCAGAGACGGCAAATTCCTCTTCAAAATTGAAGCTCTGGGGTTTGCTGTGAAAGAGACATTTTTATCAGCACCTCAATCTGGATTTGGCCGTTTCCATGACCCCTGCCTCAGACTCTGGCGTCTCCCATGACAACATGGCGTCCTGCGTCCAGATCCCTCCGCCACCCAGCAAAGGACTCATTATCGCCCAATGTGGGCGAGGGCAGAAGGCCACGTCACTGTGTGCAGGAGGGGACCACGGTACAAGAGATGGGCAGGGAAGGCGGTCCACGCTGGGTGCGTCTCGCGTTGCGTAGCAACGCCATGGGGCTGGGCGGACGCAGTGAGATGAGGGGTTTTCACACAGACGACGCGGCGTCAAAATTTTGACGCGAGGACTGGACCATTTTTTATGCTCACTGTTGGGCGTCATGTTAAATTTGATGCCCACACGTCAAAATTTTGACGCTGGCGTCTAAAAAAGTTGACGCCGCCCTGCTTATGCGAAAACTCTATTGGGGTTGTACAGGGACGCCGCACGTGGCGCATCTGGCGTAGATCGGACCATGGAGGGTCCAGAGGCTGCAGAGGTCCTGGTCCCATTGAGGGACGCCCCCATTATGTCCTTATTGAGCGTTACTCAGCGATCTATTATGATGTTATTGAGCGTTACAGCAGCGATCTATCAGTGCGGGAGGGTACAGTTGATGAGGAGTGAGAGCCAAAAACGCTGGAGCGAGAGAGCGCGAGAGGGGAGGGGACCCAATACAACCCCAACAGGACCAAGGCTCCCCCACCCCCACCCTCTCCACCCCACCACAAAGTGACCTGATCTAATTTCCAAAATCTCAGATTCGCCACTCATTGAAAGTGAAAGTGAAAGTGAATACCGGACCTGGGCGATTGCATTACGATTTGAATGATTGAGTTTGCTCGAGGCCTATACAACTCAGGTCCAAGGGGCCCTTGGTGTCCATTCCTCGGCTGTCCAGCCCCCTGTTGCGATTCGTTAAAAGCACACCCTCCCTTCTCCTTAGAAGCCAAATTAATGTTATTTGCGTTAACTCACTTCGTATTTCTGCAGGGCTGGCCCCCACTCTAAGTTGATTTCTACGGACGACTGGAGTCCAACTTTACTTTTCCTCGTTGGAATGAAGGGCTTGTCTTTCAACCCGTAGACAGGGTCCGGTCACCGAGGGGTACTCAGTGCCATTCAACCCGTCCCATGTGCAGCGGGGGGGGGGGGGTCGGGGTCACACTGGACGCGTCGTGCGCAGGGTCCCTGTGCGAACAGGGGGTTTTTTCCAACAGGCAGGGCGGCGTCAGAATTTTTTTGACGCGCGCGTCAAAATTTTGACGTGCATGTATCAAACTTATGAGAGTGCAACAATGCAGAGCAATTATGAAATGGTCCAGTCCGTTCTTGACGTCGCGTCAAAATTTTGACGCCGCGTCGTCTGTGTGAAAACCGCAATTGAGTGGGCACTGAGGCCCTGTGGGAGTCAATGGGCACAAAGTCTCTGTACAAGTCCCTGTCCCAAAATCACACTGACACTTTGCTCTTCTGGGGGACAATTTGCAGCGACAACGCACAGGAACTGCAGACTCCACAGATGCATGAAATAACCGGGTGCAACACCCACAGTCGGTGCCACCCACGTGAAATTCGTTTGAGCCAAAGGAAAAAAAGTTCGTGGCGAGGCACGTCGTCAGGGGCAACCTCTGTTCTCAACAGGAGATTTGAAACGAGTAATCTCCACTTGCTAGTAAAATGGTTTGACCCTTTTGCACTTTGGTTGCCCTGACTTGTGCCTTACAACAAGTAACTAACAGACAACAGGAGATTAATTAAATCCTCAGCTGCACCTCAGATTCACTGATCTCCAGTTGTCCGTTTTTTACCTATAACTTCGCACATACATTTTGACACGCACACACAGAGCTCCTGCAAACAGTGAGCTTTGTGTGCCTGCATGTACATCGCTGCACATTTCAACCAGTGAACCCAGCACCCACCCACAGAAACGCAGCGTTTTGCATCCGGTGCGAACGTGGCCTCGGACCCGGCTGAAGGGTCAGGACTGGAATACTTCTGCCTCAGTCGAGTTGAGCAGAAGTTCATTCACCTGCAGCTGCAAATCCAGGGGTACTGTGCATGCATTCAAGGGGCCTGGGAGCCTGTACGAGCGTACCCTTGGCCCGTACCCTCACCCCAATTCCCTGACCCCCCCCCTCTGAAAAACGAGCTTTGTACTGACCTCGCCATCAGCTTTCCTTGAGCTCCAGGTCAAGTCCTTCAGAATCCGTCCACTGGTTTTCTCAACTTCAGGTTTCGTGTGCATGTTGGCGTCGACACCATAAAAATCATCCCTATCTTGTGACCATGCACCGTGCACACTGGTCAGCCACAGAGTGCTGACCTACATAGCCACGTCCACGGTCAAATTCTCCAACGCGGCAACTCGGTTAATTCCAGGCTCTGACCTTCACCTTGCAGAAGCACATCCAAAGAAATCGGAGGCGTTGCGTGTCCTGAAGTGGAGGTGCAAACTCCACTCAGTCTGTGTCACTGTCCCACGCACGTGTTTGCAGGTTACAAGTCCCACAGAATGAGCGTCGCAATCGACGACACAGTGTCCACGAGGGAGGTTCAGCACGGCATTGAAATCCTAACATGCGGTGCCCCAATTGCCAAAGTGGTGGTACAAATCACCACAGTTTTGCACTGAGAGCCAATGACAACTGAGAAAATGGTATCTGTGGCACCAATCTGGCAATTGGGGCACGTCGGAGAAGGAGCGGATGGTTGTTCTAAAACTCTCCACTGATTTGAACAGGGACGCAGCGCATGACGCGTCCGGCGTGACTCCGCCCTGCGCCGTCAGCGTGCGCCGTCCCGTCCCGTCCCCGCTCCGACGGCGTCGCCGTCCCTGACGCCGCTGTTGTCCGCGGCAAAATGGGCGTAAAATCGGGCTTCGTCAGCCCAATGTCGTCGGACCGACCCGACGAGACGAAGTTATGGGTGAAAAAATTGGATTTTGGGGTTTGGAGGACGGACGGTGGGGGAGACAATTCAATTGGTTTGGGAGGGAGGGGCGCCGAGACGCGACGTGATACCAGGACGTGATGCCGCGGGTCACATCATGTGCGCATGCGTGCTGCGCCTGCACACGGCAATGGAGGATCAAAGGGTTTGTATGGGGCGCATGCGTCATGCGCGTCAGCGTGGGTCAATGGCGTTTTTCAGGGTACACGCACTGCGCATGGTCTCAAACACGGGCGTCATACGTGGCGTCTACGCTCACGTCAATGGAAGCCGGTTTCACATGTATTGACGTGAGCAGGGACGCCACGCGTCACGCTTCTAACGTGTCTCTTGGATGTGATTCGTTGCAGGACGGACTTCTTGTGGGGTTTCCTCATTGGATTCCCGCCGCTGTGAGGAGGACAGCATGGAGCTGGGGGATCGAGCCTCACGTGATCAGCGACTTCTACGCGCATGTCAACTGCGTGCTCTGCGTGCGCGCGTGACATGGAGCAACTTCCGGGAGAATGGCTCACATAGGATCTGATACATCTTGCGCCTGTGGATTCGAGCCTCAACTAACACAGTATAGGATACGCCGCTGCATACACGTGTTCATGGGTGTGTCATGCACGACGCATCTGGTGCGATACAACACGTGACGCAACACGTGACACATCACGTGTGAAAAACTGACATTTCCAGGGACAAAGACATGTGACGCATCCGGTGTGAACGGCGATTGCAGGATTTGCGCAACATTTCAGTTCCGAGGATTTTTGACTCTGCAGAAACGAGGCGCTTTGTGCTTTTTGACCATTTCCGGTCAAATCTGAGCATTTCCGGTTTCATCTGGGTGCTTCCGGTTGGAACTCAAGATTGAGCCACTTCACATGACGTCACTGACTTTCCTCTGAATCAACCGCAGCAAAAATTGATTTCTCTTTGTTTGCAAAAGAAACAATGAAAAATTCGCTTTGCACTTGACTAACTCATTTGCTCACCAAACAATTGATGGGATTTTCAGGAGAATTTTAATTGTCCCGAAAATGCAGCAATTGAGTGTCTCATTCCTGCACAGAGACCCGAGTTCCCACACAAAGAGAACGACGTCTTTGGGAGATGGAGGACCGCGTCCATTCCGGATTAAACTACGGATTCTGGAAAAGGAGACAGAAGTGGAAACAGCCACTTTGGTTTCCATGACGACGGGCTGGGTTCAAGTCGGGTGCGTCACGTGTTACGTCGCAACGTCAGTGACGTCGCTGGGTGGCGCGCCTTATACGCGGACTCCTGCAGAGATTCATGGAACGCGACGCGACTGAAACAGAGACGTGACGTATGACGCATCCGTTGCTACGCAACACCTTGTGACGCGCTCAGAGACGCGACGCGTGACGCATGCGTCGTGAACCCCGCGTCCCTCCGCGGGATGTTTACAGGGAAACAGCCGCTTTGTAGTCGCGGAAAATAATTACGGATCTGTGGTCGGACGGATGTAGCCCCGAGGCGCGCGACTCTGGAACGGGAGGGAGGGACTCTACTGAGCTGCAGCCAGAGAGGGGAGAGGTGGGGCGGGAGAGGGGCGGCCGGGGAGGGTTGGAGTGGGAGAGGGGCGGGGAGAGGGGCAGGGTGGGGAGGGGCGAGGAGAGAGAAGAGGCGGGGCTTGACGGGGCAGGGGCGGGGAGGGGTGGGGAGGGGGACAGGGAGGGGTGGGCAGGGGCCGGAGGTGAGTGTTGGGGGAGAGCTGTGTATCCGGGGCTGGAAAGGCAAGTTGGGTGAGGCGGAGATAGAAAAATTCACCACGGTTCTGTTCTCATGATAAAACGTTTGGTTCTTTCAAAAATCTCTGATTTAACGTGCTGTTCGCACACCTCACACACAGACCAAAAATCGTCAGCCGCCGAGCAACCAGATTTCTTGAACCAGGGCTTGAACCAGGGACATTTGAATCTGCAGGCGAAGGCCTGTTCCAATCTGACATTGACTTGCTGAATTGTCCCTTGGAAAACAAGAGTGAGAGTCAGTTCTTGTGTGTGTTGGATCATTGAGAATTTTTTTTTTTTGAATAAAACTGGGGCGAAAACAGAAACGTTTGCCCTTGGAAATTGGAAATTGGGCACACTATCCTTGACTGAGCTTTGAGAATTTCAAAGACACAATGACCCCCGTCTGTCTGCCTTTGTTGTTTCTCCGACTTCGTCATAAGGTAACCGTATGAAATTGGTCTGATATCCTTTTGCACTCTGGAGTCTTTTTGCAAACTCGAACAACGCACTACTGATTCGATCCCTGTTATCAGCAGTGGTGTTTTGGGGACCAAATGTCCAAAAGCGCAGAGTCAGCTGGCAGAGTCAATCCCTGCTGTGTGCACAGTTGCGGCCAAGAGCCAATTTCGGGATTTACCAGCGGGAGGGAGAGCGGGATGGAGAGGGGGACGATCGGGAAGGGCGAGGGAAGGAGGTCGGGGAGGGAGAGGGAGGAACAACCGGGAAGGGAGAGGGGACACACAGCCGGAGAGGGAGAGGGAAGAGCGGGAAGGGGAAAGCAGTTGCGGTCGTTGCAGCCACTCAGGCGGGGAGCGGGAGTCCGACGGTCCGGGAGCAGCCCAGGAGAGGAGCGGGATGACCGGGGAGGGACAGAGGGGGGCGGCCGGGATGAGCCGCCGTGGCCGCTGAGGCCAAGTGCACCGAGGCCGGGAGGGAGAGCCGCCCTGTCCGGGAACAGCCGAGAGCTCCACGGAAGGAAAAAGAGGTTTTCACACAGGCAGATTTTTTTTTTTACGCTGGCGTCAAAATTGGATGCGCGGGCATCAAATTTAACACGACGCCCAATGGAGAGCGTCGAAACAAATGGTCCAGTCCGTTCCTGGCATCGTGTCAAAATGTTGACGCCGCGTCATCTGTGTGAAAACCCATGAAGAGAGACGGTCGGGGGAGGCTGGGGCCCCGGGGAGGAGGAGCACTGTCGCCGCGGCGGGAAGGAGCGCGGGAGCCGCGGCAGCCGGAGCCCCGGCGCCCGGGAGGGAGACGGGGACGGGGCCGGGACCACCGGGGGAAGAAAGCGCTGGGATGAGAGGGGTTATGGAGGTTTAGCAACGCGTCCGTTCCTTTTCTGACGTGCCCCATTTGGTCACTTGTCCTTTGTACTCTCAGTACAAATTCAGAGCATGTCTGGTGAGGCAATTGGGGCACTGTGCGTGTCGACAGAAATGCCGTTCTGAACCTCGATCGCCAATAACCGTAGCGGGCTGCCGCAGCCCTGCACTGCCCTGGCCTGAAAGCGCCGGATACTGATGCGAGCGATCAGAGCCCTTGCGCCCAGGGAGACCGCCGTGTGCCCGGGTACACACACACACACACACACACACACACACACACACATACACGCACACACATGCATACACACGCACATCATCTCCCCAAGCACACACACGCACACACACACAAGCACACACATGCACACACATACACACACACACACACACACACACACACACACACACACACACACATGGGCAGCACAGCGATTGAAGCCACGACGAGAGGCTGCCGCACCGCCCCGGGAGGAGGCGAGCACAAAAGGAGGTTTTCACGCAGATGACGCGGCGTCAAAAGTTTGACGCGGAGGCAGAAATGTTCAGACCAGACCATTTTTTTTATGCTCTCCATTGGGCATCAGGTTAAATTTGACGCCCACGTGTCAACATTTTGACGTTGGCATCAAAAAATCTGATGCCGCCCTGCCTGTGTGAAAACCCAGAAAGGAGGACACCTGCATGTCCCTCCCTTAACAGCAGGACTCGCCCCCCCCCTTGCAGGCAATTGTGCAGAAAACACAGAGGACTGATCAAGCAAAGCCTCAAGAGCTCCAAACTGAATCTGCCTCCCTGATTTTGTTGAAGGGGAAAAAAAGTTTTGCCCTTTTCAAAAATTGTTTCAAGACCATCCTCTTTGAAGCGATTCTTCCAAATCCTGAAAATATTCCAGTTTGAGTGAAAATTCGATTTTGATCATTTCTATTCCAAAACTGTGCCACATGCAGGAGAACATCACAATGCAACACAAACTGTCATGTTGGATCAATATTTGGTGACATTTTTATCTCAAAAATAAGACCTCCCTCTCCGGTCTGAGTTCCCCTCCCAACCCTTGGCTCCATCCCTGCGTGGTACGTATCGCTTTGGGCGCCGCCACGTGTCGTCCAATGAGGTCACGTGCGGGTCACGTGGAGGTCACGTGTGAGCGTCGCGCGGCAACATTCCGACAGAGACGTTCGCGCTCAATGCGTTTTCGCATTGGACAAGCGGAAACCGGAAAATAAAGTGCTCCTCCAAATCTTCCGCGCGTCACAGCACCATTGGCAGCTCTTTATTTTCGCCAGAAAAAAAATCTGAATTTTGCATTGCTGAACACGAATTCCTTCGCGCTGATATTTGCACCAAACAAACAAGCGCGTTTTCCCTGTGGCATCACCAGGGATCATGACGCGTTTACGCCAAGAGCGACACTAAGGGTTTTCACATTGGTGACGCAGCGACAAAAAATTGACGCCCGCGTCAAAAATTTTTGACTCGGGTGTCAATTCCTTTTCACATTGGGCTTGTGGCAAGGACTTTGATGTGGGCATCAAGATGAATTGATACCTGCATCAAAACTTTTGATGCAGGTGTCAATCAAACATGGTATTTTTAATCAGTAGTTTCACATTGGTTTTGATGCTTGATACAGTGATTGGTCTGGACCAACAATTTGACATGCGCGCCAAGCTTTTCGTCGCCACGTCACCAATGTGAAAACCATTGTTTCTCTGCGACAAGGAGCTCGTGAACTTGTATCGCTGTTGCACATGCGCAGGGTGTGAAAGTGTGCACGGAGAGTCGCTAGTCTTTTTGGTGCACATTATTGTTCCGCACCCTCCAAACTGGCAATTTTTTTATCCTTCAGAAAATTCATTGGAATCAGAATGAAGCTTGGAATCAAAATAAAAGAGTGGACAAAAAATATCTGCAGACAATTTCACGCAGATCTCTACGAAAAATCTTTCGCAAAACTTATTCAGATACAACAATCACACAAAAATATGTTGACCTCATTCTCCATGAAGAAGCGACAAAAAAGGAACATCGTCTGCGTTACCATGGAGACGACTGCTGTCGCGCCTGCTTCTGCAGTACTTAGTTGCCATGGCGTCTCCAGTGATGGGTGTGAGTCTGCGGACTTTAATACGGATTGTGCCATCAGCGGTGCATCCTCTTCTATCCTGTTAGCGAACCCTCGTTACGTCTCTGCACAAGGAGCGGATCCATGGCAGCAACAACCTCTGTTACCATGACAACAGAATTTTCTGTCCCTTCAGCATATATCCTTCTTACGCGTTCACACACACAATCAATCCTACTGCTGTTATACTGCAGGGGCCATATTGCCATGGTGACATCTTTCTCTCTTCCGTGTACGTACACTCTTTCAGCGCGTGTGCTTGCATGTGAACATGTATGTTCACAACGGTTTGCTTGAGTTTTGCCGTGTCCCTGTCCCAGTCCCTGTTTTCTCTTCAATGGCGCAGCCAGGATTCACTGAGAGCGATACTTAAAATTCCAAAATGTTACGGGAGGATGAAAATTCCGCCAAGATAAGTTTTGTTGGGAAATAGTTATCTTTTCTGAGGGCTGCAATAGGGCAGAAAGTACAACCACACGCAAACAGGACAGGAACAGACAAAACAACTCACACATCCACTGCGAAAAAGGCCAGGGTCCCACATTTTGCGTCGTTGCTGAGGAAACGGAAGGCACGCAGGACGCATGCGTGGTGCATGCGCGGTGTGCGGACAAATTGAGTTGGACCGCGGTCCCGGATCACTGCTGATCCTGATCGGACAACAATCGCGTCCGGCCAAACGAGATTAGCGCGAGATTAGCGCGAGATTAAGAGCGGGTTCTACCGCAGCGCGCGTGCCATCTGGTGGATCCAGGGGACGTTCAGGCCGAACCACGCGTCTATGGGCGTGCGCGCACGTGTTCTTCTGCTGTCTCTGTGTCTGTGTCTGTCTGTGTCTGCCTGCCTGCCTGCCTGCCTCTCTCTCTCTCTCGCTCTCTCTCTCTCTCTCTCTCTCCTCCCACTCTCTCTCTCTCTCTCTCCTCCCACTCTCTCTCTCTCTCTCTCTCTCT
>JAAUXT010008842.1_pt1 | contig 14379 bp, 11 predicted proteins | sample 7278171 | NCBI WGS metagenome assembly JAAUXT01 (sample SAMN14350112, study PRJNA611818) | marine sediment metagenome | isolation source: surface marine sediment (1.8m) | place: French Polynesia: Moorea | collected 2018-08 | reverse complement strand
CCCCCCCCCCCCCCCGAGTGCCTTTGAGGTCTCCAAGTCATCTGGCTTTCAATTTGCTCAGAATTTGATGCTGTGCTGATCATTTTCGAAAGTGGTTGACCCCGCACCCCCCACCCCGCCCCCGTCATTTTCCCGGTTGAGTGACTTATATATAGGCACCAGAAAGTTACCTGAAAAAGTCTCTGAATTTGTTTGCCACTGATCCTTTTTCAGGCCATGGCAGGTGCTGAGGGACCTGGAAGTCACTTGAATTTTTTTTGTGAGGAGTACAACTGCCAGTTGTAGTGTTGCTGGTCTTGTGCAGCCGCGGGCTTGTTGATCGATCTGTGTGTGTGTGTGTGTGTGTGTGTGTGTGTGTGTGTGTGTGTGTGTACACGTGTGTGTGTGTGTGTTTCGATTTATGTTGTGACTGACATCACAACATGCGAAGCGACAGTTCGTTTCCCTTGTAGATTCTACGGTCTGCAGTTTGGATTCAGCAGCGAAGGACGCCGTCTCTGACAAAAATGGAATGGAACAAACTCGACTGCAACTTATGCATTTTGTTCACATTGGTGCTGCGCGAACGAGCTATACTGCCTGCAGAGTTGCAGTGAATGACAAGGATGTGAGCGGGTGTGATTTATCGTTCAACTTCCTTCAATTTTGAACTCGGAAGCGACTTTACGCACTTTGTCAACGTTTTCAGTTGAGCAAAATCGTTCCCGTGTTTGTCGTGATAGGTGTTGACAAATTTGCTTTTCACACGCAAAATTGTCTTCAACTTGAAAAACTCACACCCCTCTCTCTCTCCCTCACCAGTGGGGGACATGTACGTATCGCAGTGCTGCGAGCTTGGTATGTACTTGTATTCCTCGAAAAACACCAATTCAGATTCGTTGGTCGCGACGTGACACAGACAAAACCAGAACATTCCTTGACAGAGCTTCGTTTACAAATACCCGTGATTGCAAATTGGTTCGATGTGTGAGTTGTTTCGCAAACAAAAACACAAATTGCAGGTTTAATTTGGATTGCGCAGGCTCGGAGATCGACTGCAAACTGGAGAGTGCGACCAACAGATTTGATGGAGAATGCGCCTCAACACGAACCTCATCGATGCACATTATCGACCTCGGCACTGTTTACAAAATCAGCTGAATTTCCTGTTGAATGAAATTTCCCAGGCGTTGAGAATTGGTAAGTCACTTTTTCTCTTCAAAAATCTGTCAAGGGCTTTGATGCTCTGTGAGAACTTGACTTTTTTCTGCATCTATGAGCGTATCTGTAACTGTTGGAAAAGATCAACAATTGAAACAGATGAAAGACGAAGATTGTGAACCTGCCGTGAAATGCCGTGAGATTTGTACCGCGAACCGTTGGTGAGGCACTTGCCAGTGATACCACAGAGAATGCAAAAGGTCGCTGGCTGAAGTTAGCTCGGAGATGTGGTCGGGGTATTTCAGAGGTATGCACTGATCCAAGCGACAGCAAAAGGAAGCCATGCTTGAAAGACTGGGACAATGCCGATAAAGGAACAAACATCTGATGAGTCAAGATTCTGTGTGTTTGCAGATTCTGTGTTGAGCTCAGAATTCTTGTCAACCATTGACACAGACTGACATGACAAGCGTGCATTGTTGGCCACAAGTATGGAAGAGGAGAATCGGTTTGTTACGGCTCGTATTGGTTGCAGTGGTGAAGTGGCCGTGTTGCTTCTTCACTGGCTGACTTGACACAGAAAGTGAGGAGATTTACGGTCGACTTGGGCCAGGAAATGTTTACCCACGTTAACATGCAAGGTCTGGGTGTTTGGATGCAAGGACAATTGCTGAAACCTCGTATGTTATCCCGTGACAGTTTAAACCATGTATGGAAATATCTCACTTGGATCTATTCATACTCACTTGTCACATAACTTCGCAAAACTGCCGCATATGAACCAGCAGCGCAGTGCGCTGTAGTTATTGTTGCGAAGCATTCAGGTTGGTTCCTTTTTACCGTGCAACAGTGATTTAAAAGGCCATACAAAGATTCATAATAACTGCACTGCTGGGGCACCAGCAAATCACATCAAACTTTTTGTACGGAGTTGGAGTACGTCAGGAGTTGTTCGAATTTGTTTGGATTTTGTCTGGAATCAATGTGTTACATAAGGGATGCTTTGATTTGAACGCCACTCGACTACAAATATTTGGAGTAGGTGTGCATGGAAAAATTCCCTCTTGATACATGACCAGTTAATACTGCGGTGTGTTGGAAAGGTAAATGACATATTCTATTCTGTTTATGTTCAGTGTCTCCCGAGCAAACAGTGCATTCGTGAACTGAAACAAAAATGCACAGTCGATGACAGCGACCTTGTTCATTTGAGGGCCCCTTTAGGACACCTACACTACGTATACCTGTGCACTGATGTTCACTTGGAATCGTACAAATGGATTCACATTGTGTTCAGGAGACAGTGATTTGGAATGCAGTGCTGTACCGGTAAGTTGTACCGGTGTGCACACGCGTTGCTTGAAGTGAATTTGGGATCCGTTTCCTTCCATTTGCCATGGCATTTTGATGAGATGCGTGCAACAGGATTTAGTTTTCATCTGCGGCCCCAACACTGTCACTGATTATGATGCAGTGTTTCAGTGGCAAGAACCAGTGCATGGAATAAGAGTTTTACTTTACGTAGATCTACCCAGTTGTTACACACTCCGGCAGCAAACTAACGTCTGTCGGGTTGTGGCCGCAGGGTCACGTCAGACGGACGGCAGTCTACGTCACCAGAGAGCGCTGAAGCTCCATGACCTGGCTTTACGAGCAAGACGTTGAAACATGGTTTTTCTGCAGAAAAAAAAAACTTCGCGCAGGTTTCGGGTCTGCCTGCTGTGAAACACTGCTGTGAGGAACGGAGGTTTGCTTCGTGGCCACACTCGTTTGGTCAGAATGCGTTTCTGTGTGGAACTAACAGGTGTATAGTGAACCGTGTGCACGCAGTGTGTCCTATTTGCTTCACGCACAAATTATTTCGCACAAAAGTATGGAAAGAGTAACCTCGAGCCAAACAATTCACGTCCGTGCAATATTCGAAGCATACAAAAGAAAACCTTGCGTGTTGGCCAGCTATCTGACCCCGCTGCTGCCCGAATGGGCAAGAGAACAAGAAAGGAAGTTCATAAACAGCAATTATGATGAGACGATGGGAATTGTTTGCTGTTGCATTGTGTAGAAACTCCTGACGTGACACCTTTGTGGTTTGAACTTGTGTTTGCGTGAATTGAGGTTGAGGAGATCAAGAGCTTCTGACCAAAAACTAATTTGGCCCAACTCATTGGTGCTCCGCTCACGTTCAACTTTGCCACACACATTGGGTGGTTCAATTGAGCTTGGGCGTCCGCTGTTGCCAGGTGCTTTCTGCAGTTGTGGTGGGGATGAGCTGCAGTGATTGTGACCTGAACACATTCTGCAGTCAAAATACAGTTTCTTGTAGATACGATGTGGTATCAAAGAATTCTGAGACTGTGCATGATTGTTGTCATGAGCGAAATGCTTGTGTGCGGTCGAGGTCTAGATCGAGTCATGTTGAGTATCAGAATTTTTTGATACCATCTCGTACTCGTTTGGTGAATCTTTGTTTGCTTCGAGAACGTCACGAAGTCCAAAACCGGTGTTAAACATGCAAGTCTCACGGAGGTGCGACAAAGGCTAACCAACACATTTTGAGGTGAACTGCTGAAACTCATGTTGCTTTGTGTTGTGGAAAATGGACCATTTTAGTGCCATTACAAGTCAAAGGATGAAAGGATTTCACTGGATTGGCGAGAAGCCTCAGTGCGGCGGAAGGAACTGTGGGGTGTTCCAGACTTTTTTTGACGCTGTTGAAGAGACTCGTATCTTGTCAGCAAAGCTCAGTATGCAAGGTGTCACATTTCGCAAACTTTGGCTTCAAGATGTCGATGCCACCGGAATGGGAAATTAATGTGTCCACAACATTCAAAGAAAGACGGGAAAAAGCAGCATTTGGGTTGGGTGGGGTTTTGTTTTCGGGTTTGGGACTCCTTTCAACAGGCGTGTGGTCAGACGGGTTCAAGGAACATATCATCGTTCCATTTCTTTTTGAGGGCACGAGTACGTTCCCTCAAAGCCTACGATAACCCCACGACTCTGTATTCGAAATACAACCACAGACTTCCTGCCAGACCACAGCCTGCATCTGACAGGAAAGGGGAGGGACCGCCTTTGACTCCTCATGTACAAGATCACCACAAAACCTGGGTGACAAAAATGAAACGAAATCGTTATACTGAAGGCAAACTCGCACCAAGTGACGTGTTTCCAGACGTATCCCGTCAGGAATCCCTGCATTCACCTTTCCTTTCGTGTCGTCTAAGTCACTGACCTTGTGACTGTTCTGTGACCTGTGTCTTTTCACTGCAGGTAAGATGACTTGAGGCGCCCAAGCTCTCATCGACTCACGCCCCGTGCAGCAGCAGCAGCAGCAGCAGCAGGAAGATGGCGAGTCTGATGGGCTTCGAGGTGCTTCCGGCGCTCTACGAGGGCGACGAGAGTATCGCGCTGGCCGACATCCTCAACCTGCGCGACGCGAGTCTGTCGGAGGAGGAGCTGTGGGCCGTTTGCTACGAGTCGTGCCACGCCATGCAGGTCGGTACAGCAGTGTGTGTCCCTCGAGTTTTGTCGCACTGAGGTCCGCTTCGTGGAGCTGGAACCAGTGCAACGGGTCATTTGGGATTTTGTTGGGTTCTTCTTTGGATTGGGGGGAGGGGGAAAGTCAGAAGTACGTAGCAGTAGAACTGAAGGCATGATGGGTCCAAGGGGAGGGGTTTATTTTTCTTCGAGAGGTTTACATGCCTGAGAAGAAAACTGTTGAGAAGACCTCTTTCACTCTTCAGACTGCGCCGTTTCATTTCCGACCTTGTGCGAGTTCCCGCAACCTTTTTTGCTGTGTAGAAAGAGTTCATCTGGGATTGACCGAAATTTGATCCTTGATCAAAGTTGTGGTTTGGTGAGAATTTGGTGACTTTCTTATTGAATGTTTTCAAGGGGCCAGCACCCACATATCTGATGCTTATCAGGATTTTTTATTGCATAAAACACACGAGCTGTTGACTCAGTCAGTGAGTATGAACTGGAGAATTTTCAAACGTCTTCGGCATTGTTCGCTAAGTGCTCGTACCTGAGGCACACCGTGTTGACTTTTTGAGATTGTGCAGGTGTCAGAAATAGGCCCACATTTCCGTGTCGCGTCAGGCCTGTCGTGGTGTACTCACATCAGTTGCGTGACGAGTCGTTTTGCCTAAATTGTGTGGCGCAAACGAAGTTCAAAACTTGTCGTAGCTTCAGTACTGAGGGTTCCACTTGAACGGAGCAAGGTGAATCCGAGTGGAAGACTCCCACCTACGCCCAACAAACCCCTTTCAAGGCTTCGAAAAGGCTGTGCGAAGACTTCTGACTGCTACAACCCGTGATTTTTCTTTGCGGAAAGAATCATTCGTGCAAAGATGGTCGTTGGTGTGTCACCTTCTGGACTCTGAGTTCTTCAAACAGCCTTGATAAGTTTTCTGCTTTGTTTGTTACAGAACGTGCACAACTCGTCCGATATCTTCCAGACGCTGTGCATCACACCAGACAGCCTCGCCTTCGACATCCTCGGCAGCGTCTGTTTCCTCGACCTCGCTGCAGGTGAGCCGCTCTTTCGTCTCGGTCCCGCGGTGTGGGTGCGCAGAGATGGAATCTCCCTGCCAAGTTCGAGCTCATGCACGGTCATTTGGTTTCAAACATCTTTGGCTTGAGTCCAGGTGGAAAGTAGAGCCAAAAAGTCCCCTTTTACTGGTGAGAGGTTCTTGCTCTGAGCAGAGGTCGGCAACAGAAGAGAAAGGCATCCACTGCCCAGGAGGAAGTCAATTCATCCTGACAGAATCTTTGGGGATGTACCTTTCATTGGGATGGGTTTGTGTTGAAAACCTGAGTACATGGTTCCTGAGATGGACAAGTTGTTTCGTGCAACTTGTTGTTTCTTGCTGTATACGTAAGCAAATTGAAGCTCAAGCGAGCCGACGTCGACTTGCACAAAAAAGCACCGGACACGTTGAAAATTTCCCAGCCAAGGTGGCCAAATTGCAACGCATTGACTACCACTGAGGAGCCCTGCCCTTTGCACGGAAGGCCTGATTCTTTTGCTGGGACTGACTTTTACGGGGATTTCGTTTGCACCTGTGACTGATTTATGTGGTGCGGAACCCGGTCTGTTCTTTGGTCTTGGTGCGAATCGCCATTGTGCTGAGCTTCACACACACCCAACGTCCTCAGATGCTTTATCGTGTGAAAATTGTTGAAATGTATTTCTTTCTAGAACTTGTTTGGTTGTGACTGATGTGTCACAAGGAAGACAGAAAATAAGTTTTGTTTTAAAAGCACGGACAGAACCAGTTATCCAAAGCGGACATTGGCATCAAAAAGTCCAGAAAATGCATTGTTTGATTGTTTCTGTGAGGACATAGTTTCCGTTTGCGTCCCTGGGTCAGTGTGTGCATGGTTCAGTCATTCAGAATTTCTATTCTCTCCAACGCGTTTTTGTGTTTGCAGTCCGAATAGGTGTCCCTGGAGCAACTTTGCTGTGGTTATATTTGGTTCGTGCGTGAATTTGTTTGTAGGCAGAGGATTGTTTTCCTTGGAGCCGAGTTCGCTTCAGCTATGTACATCGGTGGCCAGTTGAGTTGCGTTGCTCATGCATACAACGGACACTGGTGGAATTTGGAACGAATGCAGTGAATGATAGAGCTAGGTGTGAAGTGAATCCTTTTCTTTCCCGGAAGTGGGTCCATCGAGTGTGAGCCACGTTCTGCAAAGAATCCGTCCGCTCCAGACGGCGTGTTGGGGGTAACGCAGGCTTCTCTGATCTGAAGTTCCTTGTTATGTTACGAAAAAGCATCCCAGAAAACAGGGTATAACATTGAAATTTCACTTTCAAACTTTGAATCCTTGGAGAATTTTTTGTGTTTCTGTGAGGTGCTTTGTGCCAAAGAGTCTGAATCTGCTTTCTCGACAAGAGATTCCAAGATATTTATTTTGTTCACTTGTTCGTTTGTTGTTGAACACAACGGGAACCAGTTTGATTCGCACCTTTGCTTCTCTGAAAGAGAATCGGTGGCATACGGGCACAGCGAGTTGTGGTCTTCTGAGTTTGAAAAGTGAACTTTATTATGAATGACAAAAGAGCAGGGTGAAAAAAAGATCGGATTCTGTTTGCCGCTTTGGTTTGTTGATGGAATCACAGAACTGAAAATTGCTGGATTGATCGAGTGGTGACAGTTACTTTGCTGCTTGCCAAGCGTGGTTCCGGTGCCCTGGAACTGCGAAACTGAATTTACGAGCGAACTGTGGGTCATTGAGAATTAATTTTTCCATCTCGCTCGCTCAGGCAGTGGACAAGTTTTATTTCAAAACCTGACTGCTTCATCATCGTCTCTATTTGGCCGTGGAAAGTGAACAGGGCGAAGAGGGAGAAAAAGACCAACATTGCAGCAGTTCTTTCTGTGTACACAGAAATCAGGAATATTCCATATTGTTGTTTAAATTTATGCGTGTACCCAAAATGGAAATGTTTGGTGGTTGGCTGGTCTGGTGCCTTTCCTTCTGCGCGCGCGCGCGCGTGTGTGTGTGTGTGTGTGTGTGTGTGTGTGTGTGTGTGTGTGTGTGTGTGTGTGTGTATACTCGTATGTGTGTGTGTGGCTCACCATGATTGATTTGTTGCACGACGAACAAATGGAAGTTTGTTTCTCTTTGTTTCGCTGAACTCTGTTGGGATGAAAACTACCCAATTTGAAACGAATGCCTTTGAAACCACTGGAACGTATCGTACTCAGTGTTGGGTATCCATTGCATGTGTAACTCCCACAAAGGAATGACTTGGTTTTCTCTCAAAACGTCGGGGACGACGTTTTTCTTATTTGCAAAGGATATGGCATCGGGAGACTGTTTGCCTGTTGCTGGTGATGAGAACAGTTGTGCGGAAACTGTGTTTGCTTGAGAAGTCTGTGTGTATTTTAGTTTCGTTGAGTTCCCTGGAAGCAGGTTAATGCCCTCGGCCAGATCCGTGATTGCACTATACCCGCGGTTTGACGGAATGCCGCGGGCACAAAAAGGGCCCTGATGCCTGCATTTCTTTCGAAGATCTTCACCGAAAACAAAAGGGTCCCTCACAAAATGGACGTCACAGTTCAGACTGTCCTGCAAATCACATGTGAGTCTTCAATTCACGACTTGCAAGATTCCATACACAGAATCTTTTCGGTGCCAAAAGTGTGAATATCTCAAGGAAGATGATGCTTCGCCCGAAGAAAATCTGAATTGGTGCACTTGTGGCAACATTCTGAGAATCTTATTGGCGATTCGGGTCCTGCATGATCAGGGAGCGGAGATCCTTGTTGGGTGCACTCTTTTTGGGGGGAAACAACACTATGGCTTGTTTGACAAACACAACTCCAAAACTTGGCACCCTTCATTTCTTTTCGCATGACAATGGAGTGTCCTTCATCTCTTCTTGAACTCAAAATACCCTCAACCACTGAGAATGTTCTTTCTTTGCCACCATTGCAATCTTCAGTTCTTGTAGATAAAAACTCTCGCTGCTTGGGAAGTTTCGTGCAAACCTGGGGAGTTTTGGCAACCTCTGAATACAAAAGGACAAATTGGTGGAGGCGCTTGATTGATGATGAGCTCTGATTGGTGCGCATCCAAAACTTTCCAGTTCCTCAGGCGGCCCGACTTCCTGCCGAGAAGGCAGTACGGAAGTCGTGACTTTGAGATACGATATTCTGCCAGGGAACTCATTCCGACAAATTGTCCGACGAAACGAAGGGTCTGAGAGTTGCAAAGTGCGAAGGAAGTGTCCAACACTTGCTGAGAACAACATTGACCAGCTTTTCTCTTCAGTGAGAGAAGTTTATTCGTTGTCTACGTTTCGGCTCTTCACCAACAACTCCATTAAGACAAGCAAAAGTGAACAAAGCTCGCAAGGCAAAAAAAAACAAAGGCATTTCAGAGTTTCTATTCCTTAAGTTTGTGCACGAGTCATTCCAGTTCTGACTTTCGGCTGCGGGTGACGGGAAGGATGGTTCCTAGTTCAGCATGATGTCTCGTAGTTCGATCAGTTGCTCGCTCAACAACGCGCTCTCAGTCCCCTTCTGGCCCATGACCAGTGTGACCCACAAGTACGAGTATCAGTCGAAAGTGGCACTCTGCATGTTCAGTGGCAAAGTCACTAGGTCAGTCTGCACTCGTAGGAGGACAAAAGAATTGGCTAAGTCAGATATTGTCCCGAATCAACCACCCATGTCTGTTGACCAACACACTGAACATACACAGTGCCACTTTCTGTTGATAAATCCTTGTACTTTGAGACGAAACATGTTATCAAGCATTTTCAAAATTCCCAGTTTACCTGAGAATTTATTTGTACAAGATTGGTATGTTGAGTTCGAAATCCGCCGGAGAGGGGAACGTCGGTTCTCCAATCAACAGAATATCACGGAGGTCAATCAACTGCTGTAGGACTTCTGATCCTGTTTCCTTCAGCCCTGCTTTGAGGTTCGCCCAAAGGGCTGTCTCCTGAAATTAACGCACAGGAAATCAAACCAAGGGGCACATGTTCCCTTCATCAGCAGTGGGCAACACATTCGTTGGACCAACTGACTTGACCTTACAGCGATGTTGCACTCGTACCCCAGCAAAATTTCTGCCTTGTGCCACCGACGCGCACCTGATTGCAAGCAGCCTTCTCTTCATGTCTGTTGAGTGCCCGCTTTTGTTTCAAAAAAGTCCGGAACAACTCTTACCCTTGTTGCTCTTTGAGGTGCGGCAACGGTAGGTTGGATCACAAAGTTTATGTACGCCGAGAGGACTGGGTTGTTCCACGTTGCCAATTTCTGTCTCATGTTTGCGACGGTCAGCGGGCTCAACGTTTGAAACATCGCACATGTGAACACGCCCCGGGTAGTGACGGCTCTGAAAAACGAACCAAAGTCTTTGTTGTGATGATCATGACCGTCAAACACATTCTCAAAAGGGCAGTGCTTCGTTGAAATGCAGCTGTGCAGGGCGGCCAGAACACGAACAAATGGAAGAAACATTTCTGCATGTGGTGTGTACATGTGTAGCACAATATTGTTTGGATTTTCAAAACAAGAAATCAAAATTCACTTGGCAGCCAGAAATACTCGTAAAAATAAAACTCTCAGCGAAAACGAAACCATGGTGACCTGAATTGGGATCGCGAAAAGAGACTCATGATCTGACCTTGACCCAAATTGGGATTGGAACGTTGCAAAGCTCCCAATCGAGACTCACTTTTCATAATCTGATCCTTCTTCCACAGGGCTCAAGTGCACACATTCCATTTTCTCCTTTCTTTTCTCCCGAGCAAATTTTGCGTCTTGTCCGCACGAAGAAAGGTCACAAAGTGAAGAGCTACCACGTGCTTCAGAAAGTTTTACGCAATGTCTTTCAAAGGTTAATGAGCAATCGCAGTTCAATTTCCTCTTTTGTGGCGCCCTCGTTAGCTGTAAGATGTCAGAAAAGGCTAACAATGGGAAACAAAAGACAGAGGCAAACAGGCGGGACAGGTCAAAGCATGTGCCACTTTGCATGAAAACTGCCTGCGTGCATCAAAGTTTACGTATTTCGTTTACACAAGTTCAATTGGAGGTGGATCTCGAAAAGATTCATGTTTGCGCCAACAATTTGTGTCAATTTGACTGGTCTAGTCTCACCCTCCAAAAATCAGAGGTTCAGATGCAAGGCTCGCAGCAATCTTCCCCACCATTTTTGCCACACTGGCTGGTGGTAGTGCAACTCAACTGTCTTCACCACACCAGCTGGTTGTGATGCAACTTCACCGTATTCACCATACCAGCTGGTGGCAACTTGTGGTGGTGAAACTCAACTATCTTCACCATACATGTCCGTGGTGGTGTCAAAAGTTCCTGCTCCGCTGCCGTCACCGCCGAGAAGCAGGGAGACAAGCCTCGTGCATTGCAAATTTTCAGTTTCATGCAGTGTGCGTGTTGGGAGTTCATTCCTGAGATATTATTTTCTTGCACGAGTGCAGTTTCCGTAAACTTTGCATCATGTTTTGAAATCAGCTCAGCTTTTCTGTGGCAACTTTTGTCGTACAATTGTGCTTTCTTCTGCGACGGAAGATCGGAATCAAAAATTCATGTGCAAAAGGGACTTTGTTGCCTTGAAACGTGAACAAATCTCCTTTCAAATGAGCTATCGTAGCACATTTCCCTGCAAACTGTTTCTTCTTTGCATGAAAGGTCTTTCAATTGCTCGAACTTCGTCTGTATGTTTGAAACCAAACTCATACGTTTCGCCTTGATTGAAAGCAAGGGTACCGTATCCACCATTTCAGACGCATCATTTAGTTCCAAAAAGGGCACCAAAACGTCTTGTTTGTGACATTCCAGTGTTTCAATGCGACCTGATTCCAGAAAATCAAGGCGTCTTGTCCTTGGGTGCGACAAAAACACGGGTGAATGCGGCAAGCTTGATCCCAAGTCGGCTCGCTCGGACAGATCTGCAACCTTCAGAGCCAAGTGCGCGGAACAGAGTGACGGGACTACGAGTGTTCCACGTTCTGAAGACCACTTTTGGCAAGGCTGTGTTCCTTGAAGATAGAGCAAATAAAGTGTCGCTAGTTTCGGTACTAAACGTGTCCAATGATAAATAATGGCCAAGAGCAGGACCTTTTTGACGTGAGAAGGATACAAAGCATGGTGTAATGGCCAGAAGACATCTCTTCCCCCTTTGCCGTGAGGGTCTGTGTGCCAAAGACTGGTGTTGGAATCAAGACCTTTGTTTTCTTGTGGATCAACATAATAATAACCGGCTATGTTGGGTTGTAAATCTTTGGTCCCGTGCACCTTTTGTGTGAAAATACTTGAAAGCTTATGCACAAACACCGCAACTTCTTTGTTGACAACAGAAACATGTTCCTTCGTGCCCGAATTGTTTGGGAGTACTTCAAATCTTGAGTGAGCAGTGTGGTCTGAATGTTCTCGTGGACGCCTACGAATTGTCAGGGAATGAATGAACATGTATTTGAAGTTTGAACGTCAAGATTCTGTTGTTTTTTCTTTTCAGATCCAGAGGCCCTGTATGTGCCGCCAGAATACGAGAAAGTGGGAAACTCTTACAAGGTGAGATTGACTTTCAACCTTGGTCCTCACAACAACGGCCTACCAATGTGGACATTCCCAGAAGGGAACACATGGACAGTTTCTTTTGTCTGATGTGAACTTTGCTGGGTGGCGTGCGTTTTTGTGCTGAACAAGATTCTGAAACGTTGTGACTGCAGCGTGCATTTTTGCACGGTCCTTCGGTTCTGCCTGTGTTTGGAGCCTGAATCCCACTGTTGCTCTCAGGCTGTTTGCTCATTCTTTTTCAAATGACAAATGGGGGTATGGGAGTGCGAAGACAGACAATATCTGACGCTTCAGGGTGTGCCAATCGTTTCAGTCATAAGCGTCGGTGACCAGGACAAAGTTCACCTCTTGTCCCTTCGCAGAAACGTTGCTGTCAAAACCGAAAAATCTTCGCCGACAAAATCAGAAGAGCGATCAGATGCACTGTTCCTTTGGATATCTTGCCTTGTTGGCTGATTAAACGTTCTTCCCTTTTGCAAGACTCAAAACTTGACACTTGACATTTCCACCAGACTGTAGATCTCTTCGCGTGTCTGTTCTTGGGTGCCAAATTGAGATTCATGAAAAGATTCTTGGACCTGGGGCTGTTTGGATCGTGGGCCGTACCTCAATTGCAAAACATATTGTGTGTAAATTGTTTTCCTGAACGTTATCAATTGTGCCGACTCTGTGGTACTTCGTCTCGACCAACCCGTCTTTTTGCCAAAAAAATAATGATAGCATGACATAACACTGAGACTTCTTTTTGCTTCCATTTACAGGTACAGTCTAATTCAGAAGCCAAATTGTGAACAGTAAATTAAGTTCGTGAGCTGTTTCCTTCTCGCTGAACGATCTCCTTGCAGACATCGACGAAACTTTGAAATGAGCAAGATCAAGGGTTCTGCAATTTGCACACTGAAAAAGGAGCAAATTGTGCTTTCTCGCAGTGGTTTAAGAATCTACTGAAATTTCAATGCAGCCAGATAGATATCTGATGAACGTCACTCACTGCCATCAGTTTAGTTTTACCCTCTGGGAAATGATGTTCTGAAGATTCAAGGAAACAGGTTCACCGCATCACAGACATATTGCTCTTGATTCTACACAAAAGCATTCTGTGCAGACGAGTATGTTGGTCCATACGAAATGAACGGGAATCATGCGGCTCGAATTGAAAAGAGCACCTGGTTTGAATTTCTTTTCACTCCAATTTCTCTGGTCAAAGGATAACATTCTCACCCCAAGCGCACTTGACAAAAAGACGACGCTTTTCCCATCAAGTCGTTGGAGCGCATCTCTCACAGCCGAACAAAAATTTAACATCTTGGTGCTGCACTCGCGAGGGACATACTCTCACAGTCTGTTCTCGGGACAAACCCTTCAGTGATCAACGGCACAAAAACCCGCCTTAACTGCACCTCAAGGATCTGGAGAGTGTTTGCGAAAGGGAAATATTCCAAAAGTTGCAAACATTTTGAGATCAAATGGTGAAAGCACGCCATCAATGAACGTATTCTCAGTTCACTGTTGGACTGAGTGTGTCAAAGGTGCATGGGCAGTGCCCCCTTGTTTCTGCAGGTGACTGAGCTAATTTTGATCAAAACGGCACCAAACTGTGATCCCTTGCAGCAGGAATTCAGATCTGTGGGTCCACTTCTGTGGGTCCAGGTGACCTACAGATGCAACAGTTGAAGACTGATACATTTTGAAGAATTGATGCAGTTTAATTGGTTTTGTTCGCTCAGTACACACACGCGCGCGCGCGCGCACGTGTGTGTGTGTGTGTGTGTGTGTGTGTGTGTGAATGTGGATTTTCGAGGCTCGTCTCAAATAAACCGACATAGCGCCGTAAAAACTCAAAAGTGAGAGGGAGTTCGGGAGCAAAAGTGAGGGCAACCCACAAAGTAACACCCCATGCAAGATATTGGCTGCCCACATGCGAGATATTGGCTGCTCACATTATGTGTGGATTTTTAGTTGTCAGAGAAATGGAAACCAGCAGGACTGAATGATCAAGCACTTTCAAAGGCATGAGCGTTTGAAAACTGCAAGAACTTACTGGCTACGGGGGGAGGTCAGTTTGTTCTGCTTTTTAGGTGATTTGAGGTGGGTTGCACGATTTGAGCCAAATCGGTGCAAGCCAAATCGAAGCACCTATAGGCAGCGTCTTCCAAAAGTATGTCAGCAGCAGTTTCATAGT
>JAAUXT010101277.1_pt1 | contig 14383 bp, 18 predicted proteins | sample 7278171 | NCBI WGS metagenome assembly JAAUXT01 (sample SAMN14350112, study PRJNA611818) | marine sediment metagenome | isolation source: surface marine sediment (1.8m) | place: French Polynesia: Moorea | collected 2018-08 | reverse complement strand
CCACACCTGTAGCCTGGACCCCGCGCCCTTCTCCCCACACCTGTAGCCTGGACCCCGCGCCCTTCTCCCCACACCTGTAGCCTGGACCCCGCGCCCTTCTCCCCACACTGTAGCCTGGCCCCCGCGCCCTTCTCCCCACACCTGTAGCCTGGCCCCCGCGCCCTTCTCCCCACACCTACAGCCTGGACCCCTCGCCCTTCTGCCCACACCTATACCCTGGTTCCCGCTCCCTTCTCCCCACATCCCGTGTGATCCTGCCTCTGACACCGCGCATTGAGTCTGTCCCACGGCGTCACAGAATCTTCTTCGCGTTGGCTTTGTGCTTTGTGCGTACCCGATGCATCGTGGACAGGTCAACGGACGCCGCGGCCACTCGTACCAGGCACCGCCCCATTCATTTCACTTGTCCAGGAACGCAATGCGTGACGTGACGCGACGCCACCACACACCCGCGGGCGGGCGCGGACCCAGCAGAAAAGCTATGTTCCCGTCATGCAACCGCGGCATTAGGTTCTGTCGTGTAAAAAGGTTCCTTCCTGGCGTCTTTAGAGCGGCCTGCAGGAGCCTGCAGGAGCCCGCTTCCTGCAAGCCCGGTTCACATTCAAACAGCACTTGCAGGTTTGAATGCAGAACGAGCTCCCATTGATGGGGCTCGACACACATCACAGAATATTTATTCTCGCTGCAGCTGCTTCGCAATTTATTTATTCCCCAAGGGGCTGGGAATCCAGCCGTTCACGTGAATTTGGGAATTTTTTGTCGTGTTGTAAGCCGGCTGGGTGCGTGAGTTTTTGCGTTTGTTGCGTCCTTTCATGTTACAAGACGTTGTTGAAATGGACGCAGACGTGACGTGTACGTAAGACGTGCACGTAAAACACGTTCGCTGAGACTTTTCACGTCTCAAGCCATTGACAAATATATGGCTGCCGGTGCACGATGAAATGATTTGCTGACCAGGGATATCAGGGCTCGTGTCTTGACGCTCACGTATGGCGTCCGCGCACTGTGCGAGTACGCTCACGTCTCACGTCTCACGTCTACGCGTACGTCACCGCTCGTGAAATCGCTCTCGCCTCCCGCGCGTCTGATTGACGCGTCCCCGTTTACGCCTGATGGTCAGCGCCGGGCAGCTGAGTAACTGACCACTGGGTCCGGGTGACCATTACGTCATGGCAACGCCATCGCCGGAAAATCGCAGCGCCGGAGAGGAGCGAAGCGCGCGACGCCGAGAGGAACGAGCGCGTGGGTGCGCGCAAGTGCCTCACCCCTTCTTCACACTGGTTCCGTGTCCGTGACTGTGCGCAACGTGTGCGCAAATTGTGCGTGGAATGGCGCAATGGTTCTGTTCACGCTGGTTTTGCGAATCCGTGACGGAAAGGTTTTGGCTCCAAGTGTCTCAGGTTTGTTTCACCGTGAGTGTGTTGTGCGTTGCGTCCCCAGACAAGTGGTCGCATTGGCCTTTCAGCATGAAAGCGAGCCTCGAGGCTTCTCACAGTTGGGGTGCGTCAAACGCTGTGTTTGGACCCAGGAAGCCAGTCTGCGCCTGCGCAGAGCAGACGTCGCCTGGTGGTTGAACTTTGCGCACTTGTCGTGCTCGTTGTTTCCCCCTGGACTCGCGCACCCGTTCCGTTCTCGACGCCCACGAACGGAGAAGAAACGACGAAAACACACTTGGCTGTTTCAGCAACAGGCTCCGTAGCCGCAAAACGTACACGTGACACGTAGCTTGCAGATGCAACTCCCCTCCCTTGGAAGAGTCCACAGAAAAATTCACTCTGTTATCAAAACCTAACCAGTTGAGTTTGTGGCCCCTTTGATACTTTGTACCTTCAGGAAAAATAAAAAAGTTTCTCAGGTTTCTGACTCAAGAATTATTTCAAAATTGATCATGGACTCTTCCATAATAGGGGAGTTGCCTCTGAAGGCTACGTTCTACATTTACGCCTTGTCCACACAGGTTCCGTCTGGTGTTCCGTCGCAGTTGTCCGTCACCGAACATGAACTTCGCGAAATGTGCTCTTGCAGGGGATGGAACAATTTCCGCCACACAGGTTCCGTGATGGAACATATCGTTCACTGCACGAATTTTTGTCCCGTCGTCGCGGCGGAACCTGTGTGGACAGCCCGTCACGTGTTACGCCTACGGAGCTGTTTGCTTAAACAGCCTACTCAGCGTTGCCTCCCTTGACTCACGCATGGTCGTGACGCATCCAGTTTGAGTCCGCCCGTCCCTTTGGACCCACCGAATCTCTTGTGTACCGGCATCAGCAGTGCATCTGCACGGGCGACGGATCCACCATTTGGTTGTAGGTGGGGAGTCGACCCTTCAGTAGAACCAGCCGACGAACAGGGGGGGGGGCAAATAAAGGTGTGCAGCTGAGGAGCCCCTACCAAGGGGCAGGAAATACGTTTGGTGGCCAAGGGCGGTGGCCAAGGGCCCTTTGACATCTGGGTGGGGAGTTGACCCTCCAGTTGAACCAGACAACGAATTTGGGCGGGGGGGGGGGGCATAAAAGGTGGCCACCCCTCGAAAGAGGAGGAAACACATTTGGTGGCCAAAAGGCGGTAGCCAAGAGCCCTTTGACTCGCTGGATCCGCCCCCTGGTGGAGTTGGCGGGAGAAGGGGTCAAACTCATTCCCCCCTGGGGAGCGGGGCGACTGCGTCAGTCCTCTGAAAAATGGAGAAACGAGGAGCGGTGCGGTGCTCCAGCCCCGCGCACCTCAAGGCGGGAGCTTTTTCAATATTCCTCGATCAATAAGACTCCTGCAAGACTCGCTTAATTTATTTGCTTGCCATTTAGCTTTGACAGGCCTCGGATCATTTGTCACGTCTACATTTCCGTTTTTCTCTGCTGCTCGGAGCGAGCGCTGACACACAACGCGGCTTAAACAGGCGTTGGAAGTGGGGAAACTAGGTCATAGCGTCAGGGGCTAATCCGGAGCCGATGACGTCCGTGACACGCCATTTGTTTTCGGGGAATGCGCAGATGTCTTGAAGGGGTCGGGTTCACGCTGGATGCGTCGTGCGTTACGTCGCTGTGGCAGACGCAGCGTTTTGTGACGTGGAAACGCACGAGGAAAGACGCGCGCAGCGTGAAGCGACAGGCTGCGAGAGCGGAGTGCGGGCAATGTGACTCTTGATTGCTGAAACGTCAAACATTAAGCAAATTTAGATCTGCTTTAATCAGCATAAATCAGACGCTGCGTCACGGTGCGTCATCAGACGCTGCGTCGTGGCGCCAGCGCGTTGCGCTTCGGTGGTGCCACCTTCAGGCCAACACTTCCTGACGCCGTCTTGCACGTTGCGTCGTTGTTTGCACTGGCAACGCACATTTTCTCAGCAGACAGACACGCGTGACGCGTCCAGTGTGAAAAGGCCCGACGCTGAAAGCGAATAATTACAGTTTCTTGCGTTTCTTGTTCTGTCGCTGCTGGTCCCGCCCCGCGCCTGCGCAGCTCCATTGTTGTGGTGTCGAACCCGATCAGGCCTCACGCCACTCATCCCAAATTCCCTTTGCCTCCGCTGAGGCCTGCTCCACGCTGCTCGCGCCACGCGTTGCGTCTCTGAACAAGTCAACAGACGTTGCTTTGGCTGATGCGGTCGTTGAGTTGTGCAGGGACGCAGCGCACGACGCGACGCGACGCGACGCACGACGCCAGGCGCGGCGCTACGCATGACGTGACGCACTACGTGACCCATATCGCGACGTGACCCACCACTCGACGTGACGCACAACGCGACGAGACGCCTGACGTGACGTACTACGTGACCCACAACGCCACGTGACGCACAACGCGACGCACGACGTCAGGCGCGGCGATACGCATGACGTGACGCACTACGTGACCCACAACGCAACGTGACCCACAACGCGACGTGACCCACAACGCGACGTGACGCACAATGCGACGCGACGCACGACGCGCCTCGTGTGAGCGACCCAGGCCCGGCATCCCCGTCCCAGCCCCGCAGATTTCGTGGACATGTCCGCCGCGGAAAAGCGACGGCCGTCAGCCCGCCGCGCGCTGTTCTGATCTCCAAAGCAGCACAAAGGGTGTAATGCGAGGCGTGCTGACAGGACAGGGCCGCGGCTGTCACCGCGTAATGCGGCGATCTGAGGGGCGGGGAGCGGGAGACCGCCCGGGGAGGGAGGGCTGCCGGGCGGGGAGGCAGAGGACTGCCGGGCAGGGAGGGGACGCCATCGGGCGGGGGAGGGAAGGGCTGCCGGGCAGGGAGTGGGGACACCGCCGGGCGGGAGAGTGGAGGGCTGCCCGGTGGGGGAGAGGGCTGCTGGGCAGGGGAGGGGGAGATCAGCGGGCGGGGAGGGAGGGGGTGCCGTCAGCCTGACGTGCCTCTCCCGCCTCCGGAACTGCAATCACGGGCTTGGGTCCGAACCGAGGATGTCGTGGGTGAAATTTCAATTAAAAATGTGACTGGTGGCAGCACGAAGTTTTGAGGATTCCATCTGCCGCCCTGGATCCGCTGCAGTTTCCAGCCAACGATCAGCAGACGCAGTCAAGGGGAGTGGGGGCTTTATGGGGTTGGGTTGGCTTCGTGGGGGGGGGGGTTGCTGAGTCCATCCCCCGTCTTTTTTGCAACTCTTCCGGTGAGATTCCCTCGCTGCACGTACGGAATGTCGCACCCACAGAACGCAAACCCCGCGGAATCGCTTGCGTTTTCGCCAGGTTCCGTGTTCCCCAACAGCGTCGCTTTGAACCTTGATGAGTTTCGTTGCTTTGTGTCCCGTTTGCGGGACGGAGATCTTGGTGCGGGACGGGTTGGTTTGTTGTTCCCAAAGAGACACTCGTGTGTGATTATTGAATTCAGATACATCTATTTCTGCCCTGAATGGGGCGACCAATATGTAATGACTTTCTGTCGATGGCGATGGATTCCAGCGCTGCGTCGCGGTGTGGAGTCTCACTAAAGTCGTCTCTGGGTCTGTACAGTCGCAACCGGCTCCTCCGAAGTTCGTTCGTTCGTTCGTTCGTTCGTCTCTCTCTCTCTCTCTCTCTCTCAGTCTCTCTCTCTGATTTCTATCTGTCTGTCTCTCTCCCTGTGTCTTTCTTCTCTCTTGACGTCTTTCTCCCCTTTCCCTCTTCTCTACATCCTCTGTTTGTCCCTCTGTCTCTGTCTCTCTCTCCCTTCTCCCTGTCTCTCCCCCTGGTTCCGAAACGTTCGCCATCGAAACGCCAGTCGCCTTGCGTTCCTTGTGGGTTTGTGGATGATGTTGATCAAAGTAACGGAGACCGCATGAACCGGTCCCCCACTGTACAACACGTGGATCAAGATCCTCAGTTCGCTGCTTGAGACGCTCCACGAGTGCGAATCCGTCCGGCTCCAGCGGCGTCTAATCCCGCAATTAAGAAATGGCTTCCTGGAAAAAAGGCACAGGGTGTGGCACGGTGTCGGGGCGCAGTGGCACAGAGGGGGCCGGGAGATCCCCCCCCCCGCCCCCGGGGGGGGGGGGGGGGGGGGGGGGGGGCGGGGGGGGGGGGGGGGGGGGGGGGGGGGGGCGGGGCGGGGGGCGGGGGCGGGGGGCGGGGGCCGGGGCAGGGGCAGCTTGGCCGGATGAGTGTCACAGCGGAAACCAAAGCGTCCTCAGAAAAATGAGAGAGAACACACGACTTTTGCTGATAGATAACACAGATCTACGTGCTGGCATTGATGTGCACCAAGTCCATGGAGTGTTCAGGGGCAGGTCGAGAACTGACAAAGGGACCTGATTTCAACTTGGTGAAACATTCAAACGCAAACCAGACTTTCCTCTCAGCTAAATCGCAAAAAAGTTGGACAAAACACTTTTCGTGGGGTGGGCCTCCGTGGATTCGCCTCTGGTGTCTCCCACACTGCAGTGGGGAACCAGATCGTTCACCGCTGAACGATAAATTGGGCAAATTGCAAACCCACAGGGAAAATCTGTCAATGTGCATTTATTGCTAAAATTAATTTTTCAAACACATGATGTTTGTATTTACATCCACCGGCGAATTTATGTACAGATTCAATTTTTTTTTTTTTGAGTTTACAATTGACTATGCACAGAATGTACACGTGTAGACAAAATATGAAACAGAAAGCCAAACCAGAAATATATACGCGCTGGCATCTGGCGGTGAAACACAGCTTCACTCGGAACAGCTTCGGAACAGCCTCTTCTCGATCTTGTGCGCAGTGCACAGGCCTTCGCACACAACAAATTCACATTCCCAGACCCAAACATACCCACGTAAAATATACATGTGAAACGCACGTACAGGCGACAAATGAGTTTTGACAACCAAAAATCTTCACAGAAAATAGATTCGCTGAAAAAATAGTTCAGGTCAGTGCCCGCACTCACTTTGACAGAATCTGCGTGTCGGTTCATTCAACATTACGAGTATTTACAAAAGCTCTTGCAATACAACGAGGCAAAAACACAAGGTCAACCTCGCAACAACAGACACCTGAACAATTGACCAAAAACAAGAATGCGCAACAGCTCAGACACGCGCCGCGGCACCTTGAGCATTTCCGAAAGAAGCGCTTGGTTGAAGGCCAGACCAGTTCGTACTGGAGTGGCACTTTTCGCTGAAAGTTGGGCACTCTTCCAAAGCGATAACTTTCCAACGTCACACGAAGGATTATGTTTGGCATTGACAATTGCAATCAAACTGAAAATACTTCACCGTAATAGATTCTGGCTTTTTTTGCCAGACAGGCACGAGTGTGTGTATTCGTGTGTGTGTGTGTGTGTGTGTGTGTGTGTGTGTGTGTGTGTGTGTGTGTGTGCATGAGTGTGTGTGCATGTGTGTCTCACTGGCAACATGTGCGTGCGTGTGCGTGTATACACACACGCATTTGAACCAAAGCACATGCACCATCGTACATCGGAACTTGCAAGGCTGTTTCCACTTGGAAGGGACGTCCGTGGGACGCTGTGCTTGAACTCACAGCAATGCACTCATCTGAAGGTCTATATCCTGGGCACTGCAGAGCACAAGTCCCTGTATGGCCTACATCTCACTGCAGCACTGTGTTGCATTGTACGGCTGTACGCATCATTCATGCAAACTCTAGCGGACTCAGGGGGCCTGGAGTTCCTCATTGTTCAACCACATGTGTACGTGTGCAAACGACGCGCACGCATTTTGAGGTCAGATTCCCCCTCCCTCACCCTGAAGACAGAACCCTCATCCTGCAGGGCTGGATTCGGGACCCTGTGGAGGTGCCACCAGTAGCCCCCGAGCCCAAGCACCCACATTTCTTCTGTTCCCTGGGGTTGTTTTTCTTTGGCAGTGTCATTGTTCCCCTTTCTCTTCAGTTTCTTGCAGTGTTCACATATTCTGTGCAGTGAAAGCTGGTTTCACGTTATGGCAGATATATTTGCTGGTTCCAGGAAGAACCAGGGGTCTGTGCCCCAAATAACCCCGGGATTTTTGTTTCCCCCATCCCATATTTTGCGCTGCAGGCGCAAAGTAACTATATTTACAATACAGTACAATACTTTCAAGGTTGGAGTGTGGACCCCCAAACTTTGGGCCCTCGATCGCAATTTTGGATCCTCTGGAGGGTTTTTGTCTGCAAAATGTGACAGCAGATTGGACAACAGAACGAAGTGACCACTTTTCATTTGAAGGCAAAACTGTTTTGACGCATCAAAACCCGTTGAAACTTTTTCCTGTGAGAGGCAGCCGGGTGAAACTTCCTCTGATGCGGTCGTTGCCGCAGGGGCCCTCAATTTAAAAACGGTCAGTGTGCGCATGCGCGTCTCACAGCGCAGCACGCAGGCGCTGTCAGCACGCCCGTGAGGGCGCGGGTCAGTGTCCAGGTCAGTACATGGTGGTGTTGGCGTGGTGTATACCGTCGGCGCCGTTCGCTTTGTGACTCGCGAAGCCGTTGGGCACGGCGGCGGTGGCGACGAGGGCGCCGGCCTCGTTCGATTCGGAGTCGGCGTTGCTGACGGAGGAGTAGGCGTTCCGCAACATCACCCTGGCCCCCAGCGAGTTCGCACCCTTGTCCGAGCCCTTCTGCAAAACCATAACAATTTCGTTCTCTTTCGGGAGCTACCAGGCATTTCCAACAACATGCAAACTGGAACCAGACAGAACAAGCAAGAACCGACGGATCATCAGCGCCAGTTTGACCAAACGGAAAAGTGTACGTGCGTGATGGACCCGTCGCGGGTTTGTGCATGCAGCGACAGCGGGGCTGTGTGCGTGTGTGCGTGTGTGTGTTCTTGGGCGCGCGGGTGTGTGCGCAGGTGTGTGTGAGTGTGTGTGTAACTTTGAACATGTGTGTGCGTGCATGTGTGTACGCACCGGGGGTTTGTTGAGCGACAGTCGGCTCCCGCAGATGTCGGGGTTCGGGATGTGAAACTTGCGGTAGAGCTCCTCGTACGTCTTGTTCTTCGTCTCAGGCAGGTACTTCCAGATGTAGACGCCGAACAGGACGAGGATCACGATGAAGACGGTGAACGAGTATGGCCCCATCCCCATCTGTACAACAAGAACACGAGTCAGTGTCAGCACGCGCCTGGGGATACTCAAACTGAAACAGGAAGTGAGTGTTCTGCGACTTCGAATGTGTGTGCGATACAGAGTCTCACCGGGAGCCTGAACGACTGCGGCTGAAGGCCCTGAAGCCCTGCGGGCGGACCCCGCCTCCCCGCCCGCAGAGACTCAGGCCCAGCGCCTGGAGCATCCATCACTGTGTCTGCGTGCGTGTGGGCGCGGGTGTGTGCGCCTAAGGCGTGTGTGTGCGCGCGTAATGTGTTTACATGTGTCCTCTCTTGTGCGTGGACGTCCATGCGCTCGTGTGCTCGTGCGTGCGTGTGCGCACGGGTGTGCGTGTGCGTGTGTGTGTGCATGTGCAACCCCACTCACAGCCAGGCTGGGGAAGGAGATGCCGACGATGAAGTTGCAGATCCAGTTGAGGAGCCCGGCGATGGACATGGCGGGCGGGCGCGGACCCTGCTTGAACAGCTCGCCTCCGATGAACTGCGGGATGGAGCCTGCGGGGGAAAGAGAATCGCACTGCGGCTCAAGGCCCTGCAGCTCTGCGGGCGAACCCTTGTTCCTGACCGCAAGGACTCGGGACCATGCAACGCGCAAGACCCTTCCCACCAGAAAAGTTAGAATTGTTCCGACTGTGCAAAATTGTTTGTTGTCTGCGCTTTCGCGTCCAGTTCTTCGCCTTCAGAGTACGCGCCCACGCTACTGATCAAACAGCGGCCCAGGGACCTGCTGCCCCCCTGGCTCAGTCTGTAACAGTCCAAGGACCCAGAGTTTACTCAACACAAGAAGACGCGCACGCGAGGTATCTACACACCGAGGCCGATGGCGAAACCGATGACGAAGGTCACAATGAAGATGAGCGAAACGTAGGCCATCCAGTCGACCGAGTCCTGCAGGTTGAGCGCGACGGTCACGACGACGGCCGACACCGTCATCCCCAGCATCCCGCCCAGCAGCAGCGGGCGTCGCCCCGACTTCTCCACCAGGGGGACCTGCGAGCGGCGGGGGAATAGGTGGGTGAGCGTACACGTGTACGTGCAGCACATACATGTGTGTGTGTGCGTGTGCGTGTGTGTGTTTGATTTGTTCTTGGTTTATTCAGTTGTTTGACACGAGAAGTTTTCCTTTGCGTCCGTGTGAGAGTGTGTGCGTGTTCGTTCTCGTTTGTGTGCGTGTTTTCGTGTGCGTGTGTGTGCGTGCGTGTGCGTGCGCGTGACGTACCGAGATGACGGTGACCATGACGTTGATGACACCGGTCCCCAGCACAGCGTACGGCGTCATGTCCGCCGGGATCCCCGCGCGCAGAAACACGCCGTTCGAGTAGTAGAACACCTGCAGGGGGAGACACCACACGTCAACAAGAATGCGTGTCGGTGTGGAGAGGCGCCGTCGCGTGTACCGTACCGTGTCGTGTATAAGACGCACTCATGTATGAGACGCACCCCAAGATTTGGTCCTTTTTTCTGGTACCAAGGTTCATTAAAAATACAGTAAATTCATACTCATGTATAAGATGCACCCATTCTTTTGATGTTCAATTTTGGGGCAAAAAAGTGTGTCTTATACACGAGACGGTATGGTATATGACTTGGGTGTGGCGGCCATCATTTCAAACCTTGTGCGCGAGGAAATTATGTGAAGTGCAAAGAAAGAAAAACCTGAGGTCAGTTGTTGTTTGGTTTGTGTGTGTGTGTGTGTGTGTGTGTGTGTGTGTGTGTCTGTCTGTCTGTCTGTCTGTCTGTCTGTCTGTGTGCAAGACCCAGAATTTCTACGTTGTCAACACCGCACAGTCCCTAACTGAGAAAGGTTGCGGTGATCGAATGTGGTGTGTGTATGTGTGTGTGCGTGTGTGTGTGTTGTGAGTAAGCACGTGTGCGTGCATATCGCTGCAGCCTGTACGTACGACGTTGATGCCGGAGAGCTGCTGGCACATGGCGAGGACGCAGACGACGTAGAGCGGCTGCCGCAGCTCCTTGGTGCGCAGCAGCTCCCGGAAGGACCACTCGGGCTCGGCGGCCTTCTGCTGCTGCTCCTGCCGCATCTCCTGGATGTCGAGCGCGATCTCGTCTGTGCCGCGGAACTTCATCAGGGCTGCGCGCGAGAAGAGAGAGACATGCTGACGCTGAGAACACTACGAATAGGGTCTCACACTCAGCACAGTTTGAGAAGTGTCGTCTTCCCACCATGCACGCCAGTTTCATGACAGTTCAGATGCTTTGCATCGAGACTGGAGTGAAACTTTTGAATCTGAAGTGACAGGAAAAGTCTTCTCAAACTGTACTGAGTGTGAGCTGATGTTCTGCAACATCATGGCAGATTGTCTCAAATGCATTCATGCAGCATGTTCAGTTGAGTGTGAGAAGTGCCACTCGCATACTGTGTCACAAACAGGGTCAAACAGCGAGACGAGATGCCACTGTTGTAGTGGCAGGAGCAGATCCGGGTCCCTGGACTCCACCCCTCCTGGCCACCGAAGAACATCAAATCAACGCGAGTCCTCTTCTTTATTTTGTTGCCCAACTTTGGTTCAGATCCCAGTCAGGACCGCGTCGCCTTCTGGAACCTGAGCCCCAATCCTGGATCCCCCTCCTGGTGTGTGGCGATAACAACAAAAAGATCCGCCTCGCAATTCGCTATTTCGTGGAACAGCAATTAATCTTCCTTCGCCCCGTGTGTATCTCTCACCTTTCGAGGGATAAAACCGTCGCTTTTCTCCACAAATCGATACACAGACAACAACATTTGTTCAAAGAAAACAGCATCCGGATGATGCAACGTTCGTGCGAAGGTGTTTGAGTGAGAAACGCTCCGTTTCCATGGCAACTTGCAAAAATTTTGTTGTTGTGCAAAATGATGGAAATCTTAACCAATCCACATGAAAATGTCACTGTGAACTTCTGCAGATTCATGCCAAACGTAGTTTGAACTCTCACGCAAAAACAAATCAGACATGCATGTTCAACGTTGTCTCAGTCACAGAGAGCGCCTACCTTCCCGGGCGGCGTTTTCGTCGTCGCAGTTGACGAGCAGGTAGCGCGGCGAGTCCGGGAAGAAGGGCAGGAAGATGAGGGAGACGAGCGCCGGCAGCGCCGTGAAGGCGAGCAGCGCGGGCCACCGCTCCTCACTCCCTACGAACGAGACACGGGGGAGATATAGGACAACAGGACCACCACACCCTCCTCACAGGATAACCACACGCTCCTTACAGGACGACCACACCCTCCTTCAGGACCACCACACCCTCAGGACTGACAGGACCACCACACCCTCCCTCGACACCCTCGTCTCAGGAGCACAACAGTCTGCCACCCTTGTGGGGCCACCACACCGTCACAAGCCCTCACAGGACCGCCACACCCTCCCACACGCAGGACAGCACAACCACTCTCTACGTACAATGGCAGACTTAACAAAACACCCTGGCCAGTCGAAAAAACAAGCCAAATCTATCTCCACCCTCACACACGCACACACATACACATACACACACACACACACACACACACACACACACACACACACACACACACGAGCCACACGCAGGGACGTGACGCACCTAACAGCTGTTTGAGGCCGAGGATCTGGGAGATGAGGATGCCTGTGGTGAGCCCCAGCTGATGCAGCACCCCCATCGCACCGCGGATGTTCACCGGTGCCGTCTCCGTCAGGTACATCGGCACAAGCCCCGTCCCTGCGCCTGAAACAGCCGTAAGCAGCCAGTTTTAGCTCTCCATCCCACGAAACAGGCAAGAAGTGTACGTGGTTCGTCCTTTGCACATCAATGCCCCACCCCTGTCCCCGAGCCATAGCCAGGAGTCAGCCAGTTTTGGCTGCGCATTATATAAAGCCAGGAAGTGTGGTGCGTGGCACTTTGACGACCACCACCAATGCGTCAGCCTGTTGTCCGGCATTTGGCACGTCAACACACCAGCTAAAAATGGCTTCTGTGACCCTGTGATAATCACCAGAGGCTAAACGCGTCGTTTCTGTACGGATTCGCAGACGCAAAACAAATGAATTCAATTTGCAAATTGAGAAAAGCCCGAGGCTACAGAAAGCGAACGCACCACAGCCGAAGCCGACGATGAGCCTGGCGAGAATGAGCATTTCGAACGACCCTGCGACCTTGCAGCTCCCGTAGAGCGCGGCGGCGACGAACCCGAACATGTGACAGAAGAGGATGCCCTTCTTCCTGCAAAACGAACACGCCCAACATGGTTCCACGTGATCCAGGACAAGGGTTTGGGTTCCGTCCGATTGGCTGCTCGACCCCACCAGGGGGCTGCTGATTCCTGCCTGATTGAACACGGTAAAAACACCAATTCTGCGCCAGCAGAAGCTGAAATCTGTTTGTGGGCGGAGGGGCACCGGGAGCCCCAGGGATTTGCCTCGGGATCCCCTGGATCCTCCATGGCATTGAGCAGAATCCAAGATTCTGCACCTGGTGTGAAAACACCCTGAGAATGGATGAAGACAAATTCAGCGATCCAATGATGAATGTTCGCGGTGTGCGGGTCCCATCCGGTGGGTCGCTGTTTGCTCACGTAGATCAATGGTGTGTGTGCCGGTTCAGACCCCAGTGGACCCGGGGGGGCGGGACCCGGCCCCCAGAAATCCCAAAGTGTCCAAAAAAGTTTGTCCCTGGCCAGATTTTGGCACCACAATAACAGGCGGTTTGTTCACTTTTTCAGAGCACTTGTCCCTCCCTGGGTCAGAGTCAAGTTTGGACCACGTCAGAGATCTCCAAACTTGATCCTGAATCTGGTGACCCCAGGATCAGGATCTCACTCCAACTCAGGACTCCAGTACCCTGATTCCCTCATTCTGGGTCCGCTACAGCTCCCCTCATGTTTGGTTAGAACCCAGGATAGCACAGCTCTTCTTGGATCCGCTGGAGTAACTGCTGCCAGATTCAAGACACGCCAGTTATGGCGGCCTTTCAATACATTTTTATTTGGGGCAATTGCGACAGCATTGGTAACTCTGTACAATAGTAAAAGGTGAAACTTCCTGCGGTGTGTCAGGGTGGTTCCTTTGTGGCTTCAGCTCGTGAAGCATCAGAGGCGTCAGTTTCAGGGGGAGAGGCATTGTGGGGAGCTATCAGTCTAATGGAATCAAGCGGTGTCGATGGGAACTCCAGCAATGCATTGAGAACTGAACATCCTGTCACTTCCCATCCACCCGCAGCGTGTAGAGTGTCGGGAAAGCGAACCAAACAAGGTAGACTGCAGTTTGTGTCATTTGACACCGAGACGACCTGTCGGCACGGCGGCACCACCCAGCTGACAGAGGTGGGTGTGGGTGTGGCCGTCCCCGCCCGCCAGTGGCGACACACCTCTCTGTTTTCGTTTTTCTCTTTCACCCTGTCTCTGTCTCTCTCTCTCTGTGTCTCTCTCAGCCTCTCTGTCTGTATCTTTTCTGTCTCCCTCCCGAACCCCTTTTTGTTTGTCTGTCCCTTTTCTCTCCACTCTCACTCACTTCGCATTCTCCTTCTCTGGTCGTGTGTGCGATTGTGTGTGTGTGTGTATGTGTGCCCTTGTGTGTGGTTGTGTGGTGCATGTCTGTACGAGGTATGTCCAGGAATATCCCGATTGCGATGGGGAAACTGCACAGATTTTCCTCAGATTTGCATAAAACTTTAATAGCATGCTAAAAAGGCAACATGGATCCAAAATAACACATCAAAAACATGCCAAAAAATTTGAAACTTTGTCAAAACATGAACACAAGTTGGGCCTTCCGTGTCATGCCACCACAAACAAACAATTGAAGGGTCAGTCCGACTCAGATTCTGATTCAAGTTCAACCTCTGGAGCAATGTCTAATTGGGCATACTGCTGCTCAATATCAATGCCCTGCCCCTCAAAATATCTGCCTTCTGCCT
>JAAUXT010089571.1_pt1 | contig 14383 bp, 8 predicted proteins | sample 7278171 | NCBI WGS metagenome assembly JAAUXT01 (sample SAMN14350112, study PRJNA611818) | marine sediment metagenome | isolation source: surface marine sediment (1.8m) | place: French Polynesia: Moorea | collected 2018-08 | reverse complement strand
CCCAGTGTTTATGTGCGTTTCCCTCCGTCGCCCCTTTTGTAATTCGTGATGCTTCAACGCTCAGCATCAGAATCTGGACAGAAGTGCGCCACTATCAAAATTATCCTAGTCAAGGCACCCCCAATTTGCAGGTTACTCACGGCCCAAGCAGAAAACCTTCGCAATGATGACAGCGCAAGGCTCCAGGTGTCCCAACTCTTCACTCACATACACACTCGTACAAGTGCAGATCGATTGAACACTTCCGTCCAAGAAGACTGGTTGCTAAACAGGGGCAAAAGGTTCAATAACGTTGCAGATCTACATGAGTGTTGTCTCAGAACCGTATCGCGTCACGTGAGGCCTTTTTTGACTGTGCAGCCACACCTGGGCCGGTCCCGTCCACATCCACCGTTCCATTGCTCCCCCAGGTTTTACGTTCGGTGCCTTGATGCTTTATACACTTTGACACGGATACAGAGACAAGGCAAATTGGATTCGACACCCTTATGCTCATTTATTTATGAGAAAAACTGCTGTGCGTTTTGAAGAATCGAGACGGGACACCACAGAGAGAACTCTCGAATGCTTAACGACTTGCATGCATCGTAAACTCGAGTTGTGTTCTCACCAAACGATGTTTTTGAAACTTTGACAACTCTTATCGTGGTGAAGTTTGCCTGAGTGACATCGTTGCCCACAGATCACGGAAAGTTGTCTGTTAAATTGCTGCCGTTTAGATTCTGCCAGTGTGCAAACACTTTCTCAACAGAGCAAATTCTGACTCGGAAAAACATTCTTGATTCTGTTATCCCTTTGCAGGGCGGCCCACATCACAAATTTATGGGTGGGAGGCAGGCATGACAGGTCCTTGAGACAATCTGCACAACTTTTATCTGTCGTTCTGCTTTATAGTGCAGAAATCCCAGCCTTTGTGCCGCTCCTCATTAGACGACAATTTATTAAGCTGCGCAGGACGGGAGGGAGCGCCTCCACTGAGCCGCGTTCCTGCAGATCATGATTCCTTTTTCTGCGCTGTTCCGGCACATTGACAATTTCTTGGAATGAGACACTGGTATGAGACCATGCAGAGGGTTGTCAGTTGGAAAATCACAGTTGCATGAAGATGTTTTTTGTCCAAAATGCGAGCAGAGCAAGCATTGCAAAAGAGATTCTGAGTTTGTTTTGTCTTTCAGTGCAGGTTGTGTCCGAAAGACGTAACATGCCTTCTGATGAGTAAAACGCAAAACGAGATGCAACACGACCAGGCCACTTCACTTGGATCTGCAATACAGTGGACGGAATCGTTCCGGTCAGACCAGGGTTGGACCAATGGAAGGAAGTCACCCAAATTTTACACAATATCTTCCACGTGCTGCGAACAAGAAAGAGGGAAAGGTCTTTTCTCGCAGGTCAGGGGCCCCAGGCCTCCGAACCTTCAATCTCTTGTTATGTCAAGCACTGCCAAGCACTCGCAGAAAATCGGATGTCACCAGCCCAGGGCACAGGCAATCAAGACTCGCGGCCACTCCGCTCACCAACTGGCCCCCTCACAACTCCTTGCACGCCTTTGTGGGGAGTACGTACATGTTTGTACTCTTGATATTGCTGAAAAAAGGCACAGTGCAAAAGGCATTTCAGGCAACTTACATTTTGAGAATCTGATCTCAGTTTCCTGGGCTGAGATTCCCAGGTGTGACTTGTCCGTGTGTCTTGTGCCCAAAAATGATCAGATTCGATTTTCATATTGATTGTTGCCAAGGAGTTTTTCTTGTGGACAACGATCAACTTTGTTACCTGGTAACAAGGGACATCTCCCTCAACCTCAAATGTGATTCCTGTCTTGCTCCTCATTTCTCATTGCATTCTCAGCGACATGTGCACTGGAAAGCGAATCTGACACCAACTTTGCCAACAAATCCAATCGTAACAGGTCCGGACGCAAGTCTTGTTGAGGTGGAACCAGAAAGCTGAGACCTCCGTCTTTCGTGCTGTGATAGAGAGCGCTTGTGAACTGGAGACCAAAGCCCCAACACAATCGACTGCCGAAGGGAAATCTCCAAACGACAAATGTTTCCAAATCCAAATTGTCCACTTGATTCTGATTTGGATTTTTGGAAAGCAAACGTTTAATGCTTGCACCAATTTCCTAAACTTTCAACACTGCTTTGCAGGATCAACTCTATTTTGAGCAACTCTTCCCTCTTCAAGGAGGAAGGTTGAGGATGAGGATGTAGATCTGTTCTAACGCGTTCTGTCAGGTGGAGCAGACAGGTTCCTGGACCTAATATCCCTCGAGAATTTTAATTGGACAGTCAGGGCTGAGTGATTAGCCAAACCGATCCCCTCCCGAGGGAAATTTTCGGACCCAACAACAAATTCGGAGTTTTCAAGAAAAATTGATTTTGCTGACTTGATCTAATCTCGGGCAGTGAAATGGAAGAAGGTGGGTCTTGTGTTCTGCTCTCATTGTGTCTGGCTGCGTGAATTTTGTTTTGGAATGTTCTTTCAGCAAAATTCCTGGAATATTCATATTTGTCGACTTGTGCGTACAGAAGAAAGGTTAGAATTCTGCATGAACAGTGCAAATTTCGTAAGCTGTCTTGCCGAAAGATTTACCGACCGGTGAGAACTAAAAGCTTCTCACGTAGGAAAAAAGCCGACCAAGTCCGGAGAATTTCGTGTCTGGCTGCAGACACAATACAAAAGGAAGCGAGAGAGCTGAGCCAAAAACGAACATTGATTTGCCCACAAGAAAATATGCTGACAGTTTTCATTGGTTGTCTGAATCTGACCCCTGATGTCACTGGCAAAAATGATTTTTTCGGGGGACGTCCAGACGAAATACGAAACGAAAGGATGACGATCACAAAATAGAAAACCGTCCCCCGTCCTGGGTCCGTCCAACGCAACAGCTGTGGTGAAAGAGAAGGCACGAACTGGCCAAAGTTAAATTTTCATGAGCTCATTTGTCAGTTTCAGCCAAGACACCCTTGGCATCCAATGCTTTTTCGTCAGAGGTGAGCAAAACACATCACCAGCAGTTTCCTGTCATCCGGTGCAAGGTGGGGCATTACGAAGGAGGTTTTGAAACAACTGTTGCCTTTGTGTTCGATTTATCAGCAAGAGTGCGAGCAGATCTACTCCAATGAACAAACTGAGCGACGTGGGTTTTAAACTTTGATTTCCACAGTTTAGAAACAACAAATGAATATTTTAGTCCAGAAAGATATTCCAGTGGCTTTCAAAATGTGGAAAGATCTGACTCAAATTGGTTGTAATCGCCCAATTGAGAAGAATTTCACAGGGAACGTGTGTCGCATGGTGCGTCTTGACATTACCATACGAACAGGATGCTCGATGCATTTGTCTTCATTACAACCTTCCCATCAATACTCGTGAAAACGTGCCATAACTTTCTCACCCGAATGTCTTTTGTGCGCTTCTGGGTGATTTAATATCGAGTCCCCTCGGATCTGACGCTGGCGAAGCATTGAGCCACACAACCCTTTTCGATGTCATCAGAGATTGATGCCATTTTGACGCGTCTGAACTCAGGCTGTATCAGTGTGTGAGAAGCGGTGACTGACGTGAATTGGTTTTGGATGAACTGCAGTTCATCCTGATCTACACACTGAGAAAATAGACGTTTTCATCGTGCCCTGGGTTGTCGAACTTCGTACAGGTTGCCGGTGGCCCCTGTTGCTCTCTCGAATCTTGAATCGACCGAGTCTGTCACGGAGAAACCACAACACCTTCAAAAAGACCTCAGTGGATCAACCGTTTTGTTCCAACCTTGGTTCCTGTCGTTCTCATGTAACCTGCCTTGCATGGTAACGTCAGTAGGCAGTGGTCTGCTCTTCATGCATGCGGCCAGTTGTCTCGCTGGAAGTTGTAGACAAAGTGTTTTTGGACCAAGCTCTGAAGTACAGTGGAGGAGCCCCAACTCTGCACCATGAGTACTCAGGGGTTCAGCTTTGCAGCTTTCGAGACATCTGTTGCTGCTTTTGCTTGTAGATTTGTCTTGCACAAGGTTTCCGGTGCCCTGGGAGCCGTTTCGATGTCACTACTTCCACAGCTTTCGTGTTTCGCCCGTTTCTGCCCCAGTGTCCCCACAGGATCCATGAACAGAAGCTCAGCGCGGCTTTGTAGGAAGTGGAAAGAGTGTCAAAAACCACTGGAAAAAGGCAGGGCAGACAATTATGTGGGTTTCCGCAAATGTACTCACCGCTCTGATCAAAAGCTGTGAAAGTTGAAATGCTTAAACATCGCAGACCTGGAGTAATTAAGCCTCTTGTCAACTTGGAAGGTCTGAAAGAGGACGAAGTCAGCCAAAGAGCGCATTAATAGATCGGACCAGGCCCCAGTGAATAATTACTGCTCGCAACAGAACTGCTCCCCAGGGGACAGCCCATTCCATACAACTGTCATGTTAACTCGCCAAAAGAAAATGAAGGAGAACTTTAAGTGTCAAAGTAATTTCCTTGCTTGGCCATGGAATAACACCTGCACCAGGGTAGGAGGCGAGGTCTGATCTATATTTTGTCTGCACAGACACTGATGATGATACGAACAGAAATGACAACAGTGATGAAACTGGGAATAAACGAGGTGACTCTTGAAATGACACCTTTTCAGACCACGAGTTGAAAGTCCTTCACAAATGAGCACTTGTTTTCAAGCCGTCCCTGTTTGTGCTTTTGTGAGATGTTATTTTCGATGCTCGGTTCTGGTTAATTTCCCAAGAAAGCAAGAAAATGCACTGATGCGTTTTTGTTGAAGATCCGTAACACAAAAAAGTCTTATTCTGTCTGCAGAAAGACTTTCAGTCCAGTCACACGCACACTATTCTGACAGCACGAAGCCACAGGAAAAGAATGCCCAGCTGTCTGGAAAGAAACTTGAACAGACACAAACATGTTCGAGTTGCACTGCTGGCAGTTTTGGCAGTGCAGAAGACACGACTTTGTGAGCAAGTTGACATCTTGCACAGCTGAAAGTAATTTAATTCTGAAAAGAGAAGTTAATATTTGCTGTCCTATTGCTGGAGTTTTGCGTTGATTAGATGTTGAAAGCCGTGACCCTCGCCTGCCCTGCGGAGCGGCTGAACAATGGCGGGAGTCGGGCTCAGCTGTAGCGGCTGCCTTCATTAACACCGGTGTGTCGTGACCCCCGGACCCCTTTGTGTCAGAAGCTCTGCTGATCCTGGGAACACAAGAGGTTTCCGGACCCCTTTGTCCGAGACATTTTGCCACAGAGCTTTTTCAACGACACTCCAAGTTTATGATGCTGTGTCAACGAACTTTTTTCCAGTCCAGCAAGGTTATAAACATGCAGAAACGGTCCCAGGTTGTACTGTGGGCAAGGGAGCTGCCAGTACTGTGCAAACATGAGTAACTTCATACATACATGAAACATTGAGTTTCCTCCACACACATATATTGCGAGTACCAAGTGTGTCAAAGCAACCAGTTTTTAGGTCCCGTCGAAATGGAAAATCTCTGAACCAGTGTTCGGAGTGACAAGTCTCTCCTTTGTTGGTGACAGAAGACTCCAAAACCAGGAAGCCAACCTTCACTTTGTGACATCTGACATTTTGGCATTTCAATTTCCCTAAATAAATGGATAAACATAATCTCACCGGCCCAAAGCCGGGCTGAGTGAATCTCGCAGGAGGAATGAAGCTCTCCATTTCCTGGGTTCGGCTCAGGATCGTGTCTAGTGACACAGACACGGCGCATTATCTAATTAGGCGTCACCCGGGGGAAATCACCTACAACTGTCGTCATGCACCGCACCCACAAATCCTTCCACAGACAGGGACTTGGTCGTGAGATTCCAAAGTTCACTGACTTATGTTTCACCTTTCAATTGAAAAATAGAATTTGACTCACGGTTGAACAAAATGAAATGAAGCGACTGAACGGCTCGTAAGAACGGAACATTTTCTTCCAGGATTCGGATCCGTGCTCCCCAGACAACAAATGCACGCGTTATCGAGTGAAAATCTTTGGTGGAGCCCTGGCCTCGGAGAGAAGCAACTCTCAGAAAATCAAACTTTTTTGTCAGAAACGAGTAAATACGGTGGAAACGTTGCGTCAGCGTTGACAGTCAATTGACGTGTGTCACAGCGGAAAGCAAACGAACGCAGAGGACGGCATGTTTACATTGTACGGTGTGCACAAACATTCTGTTTAGCAAATGTCGGATGGAAAGGACAGTTGTGTGAGAGGCCCAGTCCTCTGGGAGGTCTGATTGGTGAAACCGATATGACCGGTGTAATAAATTGATATGCACTCTGGGGAAATCTTCCCCAATCCACGGCTCGTCAGCTTTCTGTGCTGAGCTTTGAAATACAGGTTGGATGTGGGTACGTCGTGGCGTGAGAGGGAACAACGACGCACAACCAGCTGAGCAACGTAATTGCGACAGAAACACTTCCGATGTGTTTCTTTTTTGAAAGCCAACAACCACCGGATGTGAAGAGCAAACCTCGGAAGCGACAAGAAGACAAAAATGTGCAACTTGATCAAACTTCCGGCTGAAGAGGGGTTCAAAATCTTCGACTGTGGTGTGAAACCGCTCGCTGCAAGAGGTGAAGTTTTGGGTGTATTGTGTCTTTTGGCGATGGGATGGAGGTTGCAAATTCTGACTCAGAGCAGGCGCATTACCTCCAGCTGAAAAAAAAAAACATTGGCCAGGAGCAGGTTGTGGTCGATTTTAATTGGAGTGACTTTTTTAACCTTCTTTCGACCATGTTTGTCAAAATCTCCTTTTGTCCGACTGCAACCTTGTTTCCCTGTGTCCACAGTCTCGCCGTTTCCTTTGTCAACTTGACTTCGTCTGTAGTGATGGTCAGACTGCAGAGCTGCTCAAGCCATATTGTATCGCCGTGCTTTTTCTGAGCTCCGGAACTCAATTTTCAAAATGTCCAAAGCCGAGTGGAAAACTCTTGGTCAACCTGAGAGTGAGACTGAAGTGTCCTGTCCTTGGAGAGCCGACACTTCATCGCTCACGAGCCCTTGACATGCGGCTGCCGCGCACAGTGAGAAACTGCTGCTTGTCGCTGGGCAAACCGTACGCCATGACTCAAAAAGTGAGAACCCTTCAACTGGGTGTAAGCGTGGTCAAGATGGTTTTTGGCTGCTGAAAAGAGGACTGATCACTCTTTTTTACGTCCACAAACATCGCAAAAGCAAAAACTGGTTGACCTTTTATCAAAAGACCGTTTTCCTGAAGCTGATTATGTTTCTTATTTTGCTGAAAAATCGAAGCTTGAAGCTTGAAGATCACCGTTGAGGTGTCTTGCAGGAAGTTTTGTACCTGCAGGTAATGACAGCACCCAAGAAGAGATTCACCCACAGGGTAGTGAGGGCCCAGTTGGAAATTTGTCTCAGTTTAACCTTTTTGTTTTTGTGTTGCAACTTTCTCACTGTTTTTTTTTTTGTAACGGGGCGAAATGTCCATCTTGCTTCAAATCTGCTTGTTTGAATGTATGTCAAATCTGATCAAATCTGACGTTTTCTTGAACAAGAATCCACAAGTGACGTCACAAGTGAAATAAGGACACCTCGCAAAATGAGAAAGGCGGTGTGCAGTTGGACAAAACGTTTTGTTCCTTCATTCTGTCAAACAAGGGAACCAAGGCTGCAGACATCTGCGAGAAGAGAACAGCTGCGTTTTGAACATGTGTCTCACTCAGGCTGGTGGCCAAAAACCTTTTGACTGGATTGTTGAAAAAAAGCTTCTCTGACAAAAATTGGGTTTCTTCAGTTGACATCTTCAGGTCATTTCCGTGAGGCAGAGGGTGACGGTGTTTCAAACTGTGTTGAAGCACCCCTTTTATTTCTACAGTCGCTGTGGTCATTCGAACAAGTTTCGCGACATGTTGAAAGTTTCGCACACGAATTGGTAAGAGATAGTGCAAAAACCCGCTTGACAAAAACAAGCTTTTTCTTTGTTGGTTCCATTTCCGTGGAATTGTCTCGCCAGAACTTGTGTGTGACCTATGCGAAGCTGAACAAAGAAACCAGAAAACCGAAATTAAAAGGTTGTGAGTTTGAAGCCTCTCATCTTCTGCTCTGTTCTGAACCGAAGCACTTCGGAACGTTCGGTGCACAACTCATGCAGCGCTGAGAGTCTGGAAGCACAACACAATGGAAAACTTTCCAGCGCTGCACATCCATGCATCCCTCCATCCATCAGCGAATTGTAAGTCTGGTGACAAAGGCTTTAATTTAGAAGTTTTGTTGTGTTTCTCCATTGCATAAAACGGCATCTATTGTGGCAGCGGCATGCGATGTAGCAATTTGGTGATTTTCTGCCCAAAGCGTCCATTTCTCGTTAACAGAGTGTGGTATTGCTTCGCGCTTCTACATTTACATGCAGGATGGTCGTGGTGAAATATGGTGCATGTCAACGTACCGTTATTATTGTAGTGTGCAAATTTGTCATTTTAGATTGAGGCAAATGCAAAACCTTGCTGCATTGTCAGCTTCTGATTGAGAGATGACATGCAGGTTTTGGCAAATTTGGGCGTTTTGTCCTCTGACGAAACTGGCGTCGGCAGCTGCGGGGACGACGTCAATCACACACCAATCACTGCTTTGACCCAAGCTGTTGTTGCACAAAGTCACTGTAAAAAGTGTTGCGCACATGTCTGTTTTGAACTACAGACCCGAGCATGAATGTATTTTGCGTTCTGCTCGTGCACAATTCTTATAAACTTCTTGGCCATGGACGTTCACTCTTGACTGTCTAGACACAAGCGTTGACAGTATTTTCTAACTTTGATGCTGTTCTTTTCCCAGCAGAGAATCCGAGAACTGTGGCTTTTTTGGACAAAAAGAGAACAGCATTGTCGCGGAGAGTCTGAGAATTATTTTTGTAATTCCACTGTTTTCACCAGAGAATATGAGCTCATTGGACTTTCGTGGAAGTTCATTCAAGTTGAGCAGATTCGGGCGTGTGTCAGGCTTCACTGTTGAAAGCCGTTCAGGCGACACGAACAAGATCTTGCTCTCCAAAATCCGAGGCCAATCTCTTCACACAAAAAATCTTGTTCTCGAGTGTCCACAGCCTGATCCAGCACGTGAAATTTTCATGTCATAATCAGGGGACTTCGAGCAACTTCCAGTCGTTCTTCAAAACAGCAACAATGGAAATGGGAAGGACAACAATCTCTTGGAGGGAACTGACTGAAGAAGTTTTACGCAGAAACGTCAAAACGCTGGAAGAGACTTCAAAATTGGAGGTTGTGGAACAACCGATCAAGGCTTCTGGAGTCACTTTTTCGTGGTTTCTGGTGTCAACTTTTCTGAACAAATTTCACACAGCGATGTACGAGAAATGAAAGACGAGACACTTTGCTTTTGCAGCGAATGTATCAAAGTTTTTACAAAGAGCCTGCTCTGAAAGTCAACATAAACTGCAGCAAAACGACAAAGCTGTACAGATCTGTGGACTGAGGCTGTTTTGCTGGGCATCCAACACGCAGATGATTTTGAGATGTTTTCTGCACGTCGATCGGTCTTGTTCGAAGATCTTTTTTCCCTTGCCTTTCCCAATCTTCAAAAGCAAAAGTTTCCCAAACCAGACCCGTCAAGCCAGTGCAGCCCAGTCCCAAATTGCTTGCATCAAAATATACACATGAAAGTACATTGTACAAAGGCTTTCAGCCAGGAGGACAATGTTCTCCAACGAGACACCAACCGTTCAAACCAGTCAAAAGTCATACTTGGGATGAGGTTTCTTCTTTGAATGCAACAAATGTGGCAGCACCTGAACGAAAGGAGTCATGCATTTGATTCCCAAAATTGGCAAAGATATTCGCACCTCGTTTGCTGGTGCGGATCTCTTTCCACTGGAGGGAGTTTCAGCAGATCTGTGCAGTCGTCAGCCAACGTGCCCTTCACAAACGCGTCTGATGTAAACACTGGGTGGAGTTCGATCAAAAAGCGCAAGACCACTTTCTAAAAAGAAATGTACGCTCGAAGACAAAACAACAAAGAGGAGCAAATGTGAACATACTGGACATTTTTTGAGTGTGTTCTGGGTTTTCCATGGAGTAAACATGCAGAGCAAATACTGTGGGGGGGATGGGGAGGAGGAAGGGTAACAGTGTCAGCTACATCAGCCGCCCAATGAGTGCTCGTCGGGAAAGGACCGGACGGATTGCTACAAGTCCCCATTGGTGCGCGCAATGTGCCATGTGTGCATCAAACCAAGAGAAAAACTAGCGGTACGTGTTCAGCAAATCCTGCTTCACCTCGATAGCACTTTGTGCCAGCAGTGCAAGAGAATGAATAGATCTATTTTTTATACAATCCAAACATGAAAGAAGTATATCCAGCCTTCATGGAGCAACCGAACGGACGTTGCCCCAAAAAACTGCTCGATGTTTGCAATTCAGCTGTCCAGTTTCTTCTGTTCTTTGACATTTCTCTTGCAAAGGAAACAAACCATTACTTTCCTCTTGTCGTAGACAAGACGACAGTTCAAGCAAGTCCAGAGAAAACCACCCGTTGAGTCACGGAACGGAAGCTGCTCAAATTTTGTGCCTTCAAGTTGATCCTGTTTCACAACCAGTCCACGCGTCCACCACACACAGCTGCACGCAGCTTCAGTCGGACTCCTCCTCAGCGTAGTCGTACATGAGAGGAGAGGGGCCGTTTGGAAGAGAGTCGAACCACCTGCAGAACGTGCGGTACGAAACTTTGAAATGCCAAAACAAATATCAAGCCACAACAAGTTTTCGTACAGGTGTTCAAACGGAAGCATGGCCTTCACGAAAGCTTCATTGAACAACTCAAGAGTTGAAATTCACAAAAAGGCTGAACATGCGGCATCCACTCGCAGAGTTTTACAACCAGTGCTTCCAAGCATCAGGATCTTGCAGTGACGCACAGTGGAAGTTCGTTTGGAGACTGACAAGCCAAACTCGTTGAGATACGAATCAAAGTGTTTCAAAGGTCAGAACGCTTCACTTCACAGCTGTTTACGCTGAGCGATATGGACGCGAGCGGCTGCAGAGCGGCGCGGCACGAGTGGTACGCACCTGTGCGATATCAAGTCTTTCGCTCGCTGCCGTCTGTGCGGCTGTTTTCTGAAAGTTGAAGACAAGATTTTAGTTTTAGTAGCTGAAACTGTGTCACACGTCCAAAATTTCACAGTGATTTTGAACAATGGGAATTGACGCTAACTTAGTGTCTCTGAGGATGAGCAGTTGAAATCACCGACTAAAAGCGTGCAGCACAAGGCGGGCCACTTGTTTCACAACGTGTGCGGCTCATCAAGCAATTTTGATCCCAAGAACTTCCGGCATTCTCCCCAGAACAAGCTCTTTCCGTTCTCGAGAAAAACTCAAAATTTAATGCAACTCGCGACAAAACAGTGGAAACAGACACACAAAGAAGAGCACGGACGTATATTCTGATAATTTTGTCGCGGTCCTCAGGAACCTTGTCAGAGGACTCACTTGAGGCAGGCGGATAGGAATAGTTTTGCGGTCATGTCGACCCCGGGCAGCTCGAGGCAGTTGACGTTCCACGACCCGATGGTGCGCTCCTTGATGATGTCGTCGTACTCGTCCTTATCGAGCTCAATGCCCATCGACAGCAGGTCCCGCGGCTCGTACGGAGTGCTGACAACAGAGCAGCAACTGCTGTTGACCCGCTGCTGGTTGACACTGCACGCATTTCTTCGCGTTGCGGTGGAAGATGAGCGTGTTTGGTGTTTTTGGCTCAGGGAATACACACAGAATTGGAGTCACAATTTTCCCCACACACCAAGGTGCGCTGCTCTCTGCCCAATGGGAGCAAAATGCTGTCATCGGCTTCTCATTTAGTGTGTATTCGTAGCACATGTGTTTCTGGTGGTCGTTGTCGTTTGTGCTAAATTGGCCGAACAAGTACCCCTGTGTTCTCTACAAACAACAACAGACGCAAAGCGTCGATTCTTCTGGCTGCGCACTGTTGATCTGGCCCCTGATAGGATGTGTTTGTGGAGAAAATTTGAGACTTCCGCCAACTCATTCTCGGAACCAAGCACAACGAAGGAGTACTCTGGGCCTGCGTTGGAGTGAGAGCCAGGTGATGCCAGATGCATCAAAGCTGTCGTATCAGAGTGAAAGGGGAGATTGTTGCGCAGACATCTTCTCGTACATCCGGTGTTGATGCATCGAAACAAAGATCTGTGTTGTTGTCTTCGCAAGGTCAGAACAAAAGATTGTGTGCATGTCGCTTGCAAAAACAAATGTCATCAATGAACAGGGACGAAGCCGAATGACGTATGACGCGATCAGTTGATGCTTGCGACTCACTAATGTCCGTTCGAGAGGGAATACATGAGGCAGCCGAGGGAGAAGATGTCCTCTTTGCCCGACACGCGGTGCCGGCTGTTGTCCTGACAGTTCTTGAGCAGCTCGGGCGCCACGAAGCCGAGGGTCCCGCGCAGCTCCACCTCGCGTCCGATCCGCGAGCAGAAGCCGAAGTCCAGCTGCGCGACACACACACACCACATCGCAGTCACTTCGCAAAGGAAAACCTGACACTCACAAGGGCGGAGCCCTGATCATCCGGGAGGAACACTTGCAGAACAACAAAAGAAATCTTTGTTCTTTGCCACTCGGGTCTCAGCACGCACCAGTCGGATTCTGCCGAAGTCGTCGTAGCCGACGTTTCCGGCCTTGATGTCCAGGTGCGAGAAGCCGCACTCGTTCATGTACTCGAGGCCGCGCAGACACGAGCGTGCGATGAATGGCAAGACGTACTTCCTGCAAACAGACGTCGTTCCTGTATTGACGTGGGGCGAGTGACAACAGGATGAATTTCTTGCTTTCTTCCCGAAATGCCTTTGGTTGTCCATCCGGAAAGCAAGCCAATTCACAGTTGCTGTGTGAAAACTTCAGTGTCACATCTCAACTTTGAACAACAGACAAACTGAAATCTTTGAGACCTGCATTTGCTGGCTGGCTGATGAAATCTTGAATCACAAAACTGTCTGCAGTCTTTCAGAATGTCACATTTGGCGAACATCAAATTTGAATTGGAGTGTTTCGCAAATTGTCGAATGAGTCTGATTTATTTGTTTCTTTTCGTGTGAGACTGTTGTCCTCAACAAGAAGAGTGAAAATTTACTCCGTATCTGAAATCGGCAACTTAGCAGTCAAAACTTGGTGGAGAGTGAGACAGCGTCTGATGTGCTCGTGATTGTTTTGGCAGCATCAGCAGCTTTCAGCTGTTCAGCCGACTGTCAGAAGCAATTTCTTATCCTGTTACGAATGAATGATCCGAAAACAAAATCTGACTGCTTCAATCTCATTCTCACGACCGGCAGGGTGCATAGAACCTTTGTGGCCCGTGGACGCGGCAGCGCGTCTGCTTCTCGTTCAACTGAGATGGCGAGCAGAATGTTCTACATCGACTCAGGAACAAAAAACTTTTGTGGGCCAAATGCAAGACACAGACGAAACTTCTCTTGCATCTCTTGGGGGACGGAGGCCCAAAGGCCAAGCATTTTTGCCTGCGCCGATCCTGGTTCCGCCAGACACCTAAACACTGGTTGACTTCACTCACTGTTGGAAGACCTCGTCGTCGAGTCTGAAGACGGTTCCCTCGAGCAGCTCGGTGACGATGTTGACGGCGAGTTCCCCGTCCTGCGAGCGCTGCGGGTCCTCGAACACCCCATAAAACCTGCCAAACAGAGTCAACAGTCTATACAACCTGCGCAACCGGACCAACACTGCCATGCAACAGAAAGTAAAATCCAGGCAAAACCCCAAAACGAAGACACAAAGTCCAACGCAAAGACAATGGTACACAAAGCAAGCCACGCGCTGCGCCGCATGGAGCCCCTGTGGTCAGTCGTGTCCAAGCCAGACCAAGTTTTCGTGGGCCAGTCCACTACCAGACAAATATGGTGAAGATTTCTTCGGTACAAAAGAATGGAGAATAGAAATCGCCCTCCTATGTCGACGATTGCCAGTTTCTTTTCTGCCTGCGCAGTACGGACGCGAAGGACCGGCAAGGTTCTCAACACAAACCTGACACCCAGGAAAACACAGCCCTTCTGATTGGTAGTATTGACTCCTCTGAGAAAAAAATTCGCAGCTAAACAGGAAGCAGTGTTGTCATCTGATGCCAGGTAAACTTGCAAAAGCCTCAGTTCAGAACGCGAGCATTCGATGAACGATTTGAATGACCACAGTGCCACAATAGTCAAGATTCTGGATTCTGACACTTTGATACGCGTGCTGCTCAAGACTCCACAATATGTCGGGGAAATTTCGACAGTGTACGAGGTTTGTCCCAAAATTTTCCTTCTTTTGGCGATAGCACACCCATCTGTTGTGACATTCCAACAAAATCTGATCCAAAAACATTACTTGATACCATACTCTCAGGTG
>JAAUXT010053861.1_pt1 | contig 14383 bp, 9 predicted proteins | sample 7278171 | NCBI WGS metagenome assembly JAAUXT01 (sample SAMN14350112, study PRJNA611818) | marine sediment metagenome | isolation source: surface marine sediment (1.8m) | place: French Polynesia: Moorea | collected 2018-08 | reverse complement strand
TTGGCCCTTTTACATTTCATGTTTTTGAATGTTTTCTGTTGAAATGCATGCTTTTGAATGTATTTGGTTCAAATTAAAAAGTTTGCAAATTTTAGAGTTTGTTGACTCGGAGAAAGCTGGACAGGAACCGCATATTTGAGGACATCCCTCGTATGCATACATTGACAAAAGCACCATTCGACTGGGGTGCTCTTTTGAAATATGTCTCTCAATTGAATCACTGGGAAGTGAACCATAATCCCCTGAAGAAGTACGCAGGCAAAACATTGCCATCTTCGCATGCACAATGTGCCACAGCCATGGGTCACGTAAATCTGGTACATGATCCAAACTGTTACAAAAGAGGACAACAACAAAGTCGGCTGTAAAAGTCCCCACAGGTGCAGAAAGAACTCCCTTTTTTTCTGCACAGTGCGTTGTGTTACAGATACGTTTGAAAAGAATGAAGTTAAGCAGTATCCTGGTGCAAAAGTAATACTTGGGTCTCTTCATGAAAATCTTGAGAGTGAAAACGTTCTTTCCCTTGCGGATGCATGAGAAACGGTCATCAACGAGCACGCGTGAAAGCAAGCCGGGCAACCTTAACGTCAAGACCCCAGCGGCCATGAATGAATGAATAGCAATAGTTTTCTGGCTGTAGGCGAGACCTGGGCCAGGGTCGGCCTGTTTTACAACCAGCCAACATACTTGCGTCTACGCCCGTGCTAAGCTGTAGATTATACACGGCGCACAGGCTCACACAACGGTATTGATATTTCCCTCATCTCTGCTGCATGCTGCGCCCACTCTTCTCAAAGTTCTTTTGTGGCATCCCCGGGATAGTAAAAGAAATTTCCACTTTTGTACGAATTTCCAAGGGGCCTTTAACACGAGCAAGATTAAAAGGACCCAAAGGATGTCAATTCAGCGCGAGGCGTCTTTGTGCAGATAATTGCGAATTGAAAAAAAAAACCGAGTTCGCCAAAGGTTTTGCAATGATAAATTATTGCGCAGCAACAGTATGGGGTTTCACAAAAAACTTTGTCTCGCAAAAGATTCGGTGAAATATGTACGTAAAAGGCGAAATCACATACCTGGCGGAGCAGGCAGACTTTGAGTCACCTACTGAGAAAAAGTGGATCAAGAGGGTCTTTCACGTGTTTCACAGCAGAGGAATCAAGAAAGTTTCACGAAGAGATGTTTGCTTACCTGTCGAAACTTATGGAGACCCTGAATTCCTTCTCAGGCTCGGAGTAAATGGGGTTGGCGGGCTCCTTCACACTGCCGCTCAAATGGAAGCCTGAAAAACAGAATTGACTTCATTGAAACAACTGTGGCGACAAAGTGAGGGAGGGCATTCTTACGAATGTTCAACGCAGGTCTTGCGCAAACGAGTACAAGCGTACGCGCGTGTGTACGTACACCCTGAAAAGATAGTTGTGTTTGCTTCTGTGTGAAAGAATGTTTGTTCCGTCTGATTCTTCCACATTCTCTCGGTGTACCGTGATGATGAGATGCCTGCCTGGCTATGACGAGAAATGAGCACATCACACCTGTTGTCGCAGCTCAGATTGATTCTCACAAAACCAAGTACTGAAGGCTTGTTTTGTTTTGAACAAAACATCCACGCCATTTCAATGAAATTCAGCAGGGTCTTTCGATGCAGACAACACACCCCGTCACAACACCCTCACTTTGGCAGGGGACACTGTCAAGGGTACCCTTTCTCAGAATCGTCACCAATCTTGACCAAACAAACTAAAATCTCAGCGAACCGTTCACTTCTTTGTGTCTTTACGAACAAAATTGTCCCCGCATTATCTCTTTCACAGGACTGTGTTCAACTCGCCCACGAGCTTTGTAAATAAATTCCATTTGCGGACACAACCGATTCATAAATCACTTGATCAGATTCCTTACTTCTATGGCAACCAGTAATTTAGTGCGATTGATTTTTTGCGCCTGATAAAGGGTCTAATACTGCAGTGACCTTATCACTGTTCGTTGATTGAGGCCTGAGTATTGTCGCTTCCACAGCGAATCCAATCAACTGCTGTGGCTGAGATCACCCATTCTAAGCACAAGCCGACTGTACTTTCTCATCTTCAATCGCACAATCGCTGTTCGTCGTAAATTCTTGAATTAAACATACGTTCCTATCGGCCCCTTTGTGGCCAGACCACTGCTTTCGACGAGCACTGTCTCTCGATCACATCCGGTTTGTCAACACTGGCGAAAAAGTCTCATCTTTGTGTCTTCATATGAGGCATGGTCTCAGACGGGTGACAGAGTGTGACCAAAGGCATCTTCACCCAGGAACCCCTGCCCTACCTTCGACCTTCTCAAGTCACTAGGTAGGCATCAGGGCTTCGCGATTGGAAGTGCCATTCAGGTGCAAATTTTGCTTCAAAACAGCAACAACAAGAGAGTGATTTCAGACAGCCTGTCTGGATCCAGACATGCAATCTCAGACAAGCATGCTTGCGCAGTTGAGCATACTTCTTCAGCACACTCATGTGGCTTGTCTATATGGAAGAACATAAGACCCATACTTGTCAGTATGGATGGATACCATGCACGAGTGGCATATTAGTTTTGTCTCCCAAAGTAATATCCAAAAACAACCCCTGGAAATAGAATCCAAGCGAAAACACTGTGGGTCAGACGCACTTTAAGGCGTGTCACTTTTGGTTTTGACCACCAAATGCAGCAACCCTTTCCGTTTGAAAGTATTACGTAGGGATGACAGTTTGCAACATAATGCTCACTTCTGCACAGACAAACACGCACAGGACATCGGGCTCCAAATCAAATGCAGTGACTGCTCAGGATAATCTGCTCAATGGGCTGGACGTGACAAAGAGAGAGCCGCGTTTCAACTGTGCGAACAGACACTTGCCCATTTCTGATTCAAATCGCTGGCAGCCAGTCAGTCATTATTGTTCCCCATGAAAAATTGCCACTTGAAAATGAGAAGGGGAAAGCGCAAGGAAGATATTTGTCTTGCATGCCGGACCCTCCTTCCCTCGGTCTATTCCCCTGGATGCGGGGTTTGGACGGAAACTATCCATTCCACTTTCCCCTGCCTAATGCCACTGCCCAGCAACGACGCGGATGCGATTGCAGGCTTCATTGTGAGTTACGGCCTCGGGCTTCGTCCCCAGGACCTGGTCGGCAAATGACCAATTGCTGTCGCACTGTTGATCATCCAAATGCCGAAGCTTGACCCACATTTCAAAACGCGTCACAAATCTGCAATTCAGAAATGCGTTGAGCAATTTTGTTTCCGTTCGCTCAGCTCAACACGGAACCATCTCCCGACGAGTTTCAACTCACTGGAGTTGAGCTCACATGAACTCGATTCCATGCCCAACAGTCGACAAACGAAACACTGGGAAGCGAAGGGAAAAGAGAAGCTCTCGCCATGCATCCCCAAACGGCTTGGGTTGGGTAACATTACGATTCCAAGCATCACCGTGGGAGCGGAGGCCATTGTGAAGAGTCCTGCTATTCACAGCGGGACAAGAGAGGCGAAACAATGCGGCGATGCCATGTCCGCTGCATCCTGCATTCAGACCAAATTATTGTCTCTGAGTGTTTTCAATGGGACGTCAAGTGGGCTTTTCACAAAGGCAACACAATACACCCGGTCACACTGAAGTCCCCATTGAGGACGTTGGGTAATTACCTAACAAAGTTACATCAAAGATACGGGACAAAAACATTTCCAAACTGACCAACAGGTTTTACGACGCCTGCTCCACGGCATTCTCTGGTCTTTTCAAACACGAAGCGGTTACCATGCAGGAACAGCATAGCCTGCAGACAGGAACATTTCACTCAAGGTTGATCAACTCGCTGATGCGACTCGTGTGCGTGCACAGCAAATCACTCTGCACGTTTGCCCGAACTTCTGGGCAGAAAGTGTTGGGGCAGGTCGAGCACCAGTTTTCCATTGAAAATGTGCGTCCACGTAGTTGTCAATGTTCCTTCAGTTGGACCGCCACCATCTCACCAGCAAACAATGCTTGGCAATTTCAAATTCAAGCCTTACGTTCGCCAGCATAAACGAAGCTGATTAACGCAGCCTGGGTAAATTCTAATGAACGGCGACTTCCCCGTGCGGCATTCAAGGAAAGGTAATCAGGGACAAAGCGACCACAAGCAAGGTAAGCTTTTTGCATCCTTGAGGGGACTATCCCAGGGGTAGGGGGGACGCATGTAATGCTGTGCATGCTCGCAGACACATTTCTGGGCTGAGTTCAAAGGAAATTCAAAAAAGTGGTTCAGAGCTCTACAAAGAGGTCAAAAGTGCTCCGAGAAAAGCCGTTGAGATTTATTGCTCAAGTAAATAGCAGCACTTTCTTCAAGTGAAAGAAATCAAAGCGAACACATTCATTGGGATATCAACGAGAACATTTGTCTCCTGTGCAGGCTCCTCCAATTTGTTTCAAACGAATTTGGGAATGCACGCGCCTAAATTCATGAACCCTCCAACGCGACCCGACGCCAACGAGCCCACGGTTACTCGAACGAGAGCAGAAATTTTGTGGTCATTCGAAATACTCGGGCGTACGAGAGCAGCAAGCGTCAAACACAAGGAAATGAGGATTACTCAGAAAACAAGAATGCTGAATGATAAAAAATTTAAATTCCCTTGCCCACATCCTCGTACGTGTTATCTGGGCTTTATCATTATGTTCCAGCGTGCATTTTCCCAGCTCAATTTCGACGAGAGCCCGGCCGAACAAAGACAATTTCCAAACATTATGCTGCTTCTTTTCATTGCCCAATCCAAGACATGCACGACCACCATAATCATGGTAATGAAATGATCACAACCCTGATAGGAGAGAGGGAATTTTTTGAAGCCTCCACTTTGTTCCATTATCATGACAATTATCGCATTTCCGGCCTGGTTCCACCCCCACATCACATGCACTTTTGCATGTGACATTTTTTTCCACGCTCCTGTGGACTCGGTCAGGAACAACGGCAACGGAGAAGATCTGTGCTGCGCATGTCGTATTTGCAGGGTCGTCGGAAAAAGCTTTTGTCGCAAAAGTAACCCAGTCGGCAAAATAGCTCCCCTCCACCCGCTTCCAGGACAAAACTGAAGGAAGCACGCGCTGTTGCACATGTTTCGTGTGAGGATCAATTCAAAACCTGTATTGCAAAAACTTTCGCTATTCAGGTTTCTGCAAAGCATGCATGCACGCGTGTGTGCGTCTGCACCGCGCAGTGTCTCTCCAGCGTCAATGCAGAAGCATCACGACTGCAGCTGCAGATCAATACGGCACAAAAGCAACGCTGCTCACGTGGGGGTCGAACGCACGGCGCTGGGGGAGGGGGACGGGGCCGATTGCCATGTCTGGCAGTCCGGGTCGTGTCAGTGCAACGCGACAAGGAAGTCAATGAGATGCTTCAGCGTGCTTCAAGGTGCAGAATGGAGGGGAGGCAGGGTGCACAACCCTGCGCATCAACCTGTCAAAATATTGTCCAAGGCAAAATCATATCGTGAGCACGCAAATGTCTCGTGACTTGTCACTCCTGCACAATGGACGGACGCTCATTTGGAGTAACCTCAATTTGTGCTCTCAACGTGTTGAAATCAAGCTGAACTGGGCAAATGCGTCCATGTTCGAATGTGGGAACGTCTTGAACATGTCGCGGTGGTCGGGTCAATGCAGAACACAACGAAAAGCGATCAGCACCCAGAAGACTGCACAAACACACGTTCTGCGCACACATGGTGTGCCGTTTCACAATTGAGTGTTCTTCCATCCGCGGAATTTGAATCCTTTTTTCACTGCAAACATTTCAGAAGTTCCTCGACAGACCAAATGGACTCGATACTCTGGGATAAGTATCAGTCCTCTTTGTTGTGAAAAGGACGGAAGGAACAGCGCACTGCTCTCAGCACAGACACGACTTAACCCAGAAACGTACTCCAGCGAAAACACAAGCGGGCCATATGGCGCAGTGTGTTAAAGAATGAGGTCAGGGTCAAAGTTACTCCATTCAACATCATTCCACCCATTCCCAGTCACGCGCGGCATCATGGTACTCTCGGGAATGTTTGTTCCGCTGCGGCTGCAGGACAGTTTTCGGGTGACAGCTCAGGACATGAGCGGCTCAATGAGAAACAAGGGGCAGTCGCGGCGTCAAGATGCGTGGTGCGAGCTTGCACCTTTACGCACCGCATCTGCTGGTCTGGCTTTTGAAATTTTACCAGCTTTGTCTCCAGTACAGAGAAGAAGAAGAAGAAGAAGAAGAAAGAAGGGGAAGCAGTAGAAACCTTGGAATGAACAGGAAAAACTCAACTGATTGAGAATTCACGACCTTTTTCCACAGACGACTGGATTCTGGAGTTCTTCCTGCTCTGGCCTCGGCAGCAGGAAGTGGTCAACCCTCACTTCAAAATTTCGTCTGGTCAGATTGCAGTTGAAGGGCCATAAAAATGTCAACCTGGCTCCCTCCCACAGTGCACAGCGATTTCCAGTATCAATGTCTGCTCTTATAGGAAACAGATGGTCTGCAGCAATACCATTATCAGAGCACCAACAGACCGACGCACAATTCCCGCTCAGATCAGCTCTCCATTCCATTCTGTGCATGTTTACCTTGGGCTACGACCACTTCCTAAAGCTAAAGCTCCGCTATTCATCATGCTCAACCGCACAGAAGACTCAGCGCTCTGTGCTTTGCAATTGAAGCTTGGCACACAGTGCCCTTCAGTGAAAATACGAGGGCCCAAATCACACGCAGCTTTTGTCTTATTGCATTTTCTGTCCCGCCTGCACAATGACCAACCTTGTCATTAGAAATCTGCAGTGAAACGAGGGGAAATGCACCACGGCGACAGAACAGACGGCCTGGCCCTTCGAGCCAAATCCTCACGTCTATTGATTATTCAACACGCAGGACACAATACTCATGTTACACAGATGCCTTTCTTTTCTGAATTCTGCCTGAAACAGTTGTGTAACCTTCCCACGACCTGATCCAAAGAGAATTTCAGTGCAACCAGCTGAAGCGAAAGCCAGACAAAAAGACAAGGTCGTGCAAAAACAAAGCTTGCAGAAAAAAACATGAGCAACCTCTGATTTCTTTCTGAATACCGGTAATCTGCTCTGAAAGTTTTGTCTTGTTTCCCGAAGCCCTTTCAGAACATGCGCACGACTGAAAACTTCCCCTGCAGTTCAACTGCACTGATGAATTGTCAACTGATCCCTGTGTGATCACAGGACCCGGTTTCGTCGCGGAAAGCTCGCGAGCAGGTTGGGTCTGCATCAGTCTCATCACGCACCTGGCTTCAGGTGACTCGGAGTCGCGGCGTCAGCTCCCCACCTCAGAAACCTGGACTTCTAACACCCAAGTTGTCGCACATGTTTGGCTTCGATGAGTTAGTTCACTTCAAGTTGATCCTCACGCAATGGATATCACAGAGCGAGCGTGTCACTCGTAGCAACCCTTAAGATTGGTTGGTACGAGTACACCAGTCGTGAGTCCGAGTCTCTCTCGGCTGCAACTGTTGGATAGGTCAGGAAGTGGCCAGCCAATACGACGGAACAAAGGGTAAAGGGCAAAAACCCACCGTGCACGAGGGCTGCATGAAATATCCAGAACCAGTTTATCTCCCCTCTTTGCTGACACTGACTTTCCCACCTGTATACATGAACTGCAAAAAGCCTCCCACCAACAACAACGCTGTGAACGGCAAGTGACGATCCAGACCCAACGTTGCCGACTGTAAATTGAAGCGAACATTCCCTTGGGCTACATGACGTGCACGGGTGTCTGAACGCCCAGCTACAGTTTCACTCTATCTCCACTGCTCTGGATCCACGAGTGGATACATCTGAGACAAGCACTACCTGTTGGGGCTTTCCAGATGCTGCACACTTTTTTGTGCGCACACGTATTGCGTTCGCCAGTTTATCATAAAGTGCAGAATGGCTTGCGTGCGTGCACAAAGAAAGGAAATGTCATTCTCAGACCTCACTGTTTACCGCACCGTGGTTGATCCGAGTTCAAACCGATCCACCTGCTTACGACGATTCCGTTACTGAACTGGTGATGCAAGTTGGCAAAAGACACAAGCGCATCAAACACGTGAAACGCCTGGATTGGATTTGAATACAATATTTGTTTCTTCATATTCATTTCAAAGCAACAAGGAAAGTCGTGCACGCCCCAAGGAGTAAACCACCTTGGGAAACACCAGTACAACAGCAGTTTGTGCCTCCAGTTTTCCACACACATGAACACATGTTCGTATTATTGAGTAAACTGCGATGAAGTTCAGAGGCTCACGCTCCACCTGGATGGTTGCTCCAGGTTTTGGTCAGGTTGTTTGGAGTAACCACACGAATGAGCCTGAAAGTTTGCTTGAAATTGAAGCATTCCCTGTCAAGTTGTAGACAGGCCCATATTTAGTGGCCAATCTAAACGTACCAATTTAGTGATATGATGAAAAATACAAGACATTTTGAAGACCTCAGAAAGGAATACAACAAATCCCAAAATAGTAGTAAATTTCACAAAGAATTGAGCTCAAAATGGGCCAAGGTGTATTTTTCATAAAACAAACGTGGTAGCCAAACCATGTGACCTACATATGCCAAAATTGAACTCCTGAAAGATATTATGGCTTGTAACTTTTCCTGAAAGTTTGGTAAAGACACCACGAGTATCTGCACAGTTAATAAGGTACAGGGGGGTCAGGATAGGTGTTCAAGGGAAGGGGTCAGCAGGCCTCCTGTTGGATACACACAGACATACAAGAATGGGGAATCCTTGGCTGGGCGTGACTGGGAAGCCAGAACTCCCACCCCAAAGATCGTACCAAATCGCTCAGGAAACGCAGGAACAGACAAATCCTCTGAGTGAATGCCTGGCTTCTGCATGGCGAAGACCACCAACTAAGAAATCTGAGCAAAAATTTCAGTCACTGCAGGTCTCGTGCGTTTGGAAATCACAGAAAACGAGAGAGATCTGGTGTACTTCGTGGTGGCAGGGGCTGATATTGGGCGCAGCAGTTGATCTGACCAGAACTGAAAACAGAAGCAGGGAAACGTCTTCGACCAGCCGTTTGTTTGCAATGCTGATTGCAATCAATTGGGTTTGGAATCCGGATCAAGTCTTCTCAATCTGACTGACACAGTTTACTTTCCAATTCTTAGAAAATCGAATACATGTCATTCTTTTGTGCAAAATAAACAGCTTTGTCCAGGAAAGCCAACTTTTTTTGCAGCTCGGTCGATTGTTTTCTCGTTTCGGTAGACATCCGCACAAAAAGTTCTGTTTCTGGGAAGCTGAAAGTTGTTGATCTATTTCGACCTGTTCAACATTTTTTGGACTCTCCAGAGGTCCCGATGACTGTGAATCATCCAACTAAATTTAGTGGAATGTACGTTGCTTGGTTCCGAACAACACGTTGGATAATCTAAGCTTCTCAACAAGCGGTGTCCTTGGAAGCTGCCCGAGTTCAGCAACATGTCTTGGCCTTGTTGTTGGGGTTTGAGCACAGCCACTCAGACAAGAGGACAGCACACCAATTGAGGGCAATCCCAGTTTGGCATCAAGCAGCGCTCGCAGGTGAAGGGGGTGACAAACTTGGCAAAATCACCGTGTGTGAGTGGGGGGGAGCCTACGACTGCCACGAAAACATTTTTCCAGGTCGTCTCATGAAATTTCCATATCCCCTTTGTGAGAGAAAAGCAGAAGTCTCTGCTCACTTTTGAAAAGCAACATAAAGTGTTGCACTTGTGCCGGCAGGTCACACCCCATGTCTGCACACACTTTTCTTATTTAACCCAAAAGTGATTGCATAAAAAGCACTGCAACCACAAAAGCGGGCTTTGCGTCACAGCACGCACAAAAGGATTTCCTTTAAAATCCCTCGGTTTTCGGGCGGTCAAAATGCTCACACAGACCAATGTTTTCAGTGTTATAACCTGTCGGCCTTGCGGGGGTGGGAAGTGTGCACGCTCGTACGTACTTACCTCCGAGTCTCTGGATACTGATCGCTGACAAGGTCGACGGACAGGAAGTAGCAGCAAGTTTGGTTCAGATCGTTGATGCGAACGTGCACGATCGACCGTGATTTACAGAAATCACCTTGCAGCAACTTCAGTAGCCTCAGGATTTTTCAGCTCCGGCCAAGCTACAAAAAATCTGCACGATTGTCTCCAAGGCAGCCCAACCATCCCAGAGCCAAGTTCCTTGGAGGCAAAATGCTTCAGCGAATACAAAATGGTATGATTTGTTTGCAAAATTCTGGATGGCGCATGTGGCCAGAGTCCCGAAGACATGGTCGCATCAGAAGTCGCCTTCAGGTGTTGGCAAGCGTATCCGACGGTAATGACCACAACAACTGTCAAAATACGAGTACACTCCACAGAGTCGCAACACACCGTCTGAAACAATGAACGAAGCTAACGCTCCAGTTCAAAGCTCGTTTCGGGTCCTTTTTTGTCCAGCACTGGCACTCAGAGTTTGACACCAGTTGAAGAATATGACACCCACCACTCGTGTCAAAAGCACACATGGTTGTACCAAAACAATTCTTCAATTCTTGGCAAAACAAACAAGCCCCCTTTGTGCAGCTTCAAAATGAGCAGGTAAACAGGTTTAGTTTCCTGGAAGTGTCTGTTGGCCTGAATTTTTTTACGGTCTGTGCTTTCCAACCTTCACCTGAGATATTCCGCCAACATTTTCACTTTTTCATTGCAAGGAACGTAACTCACTCGAACGGCATCTTGGCGCAAAACACACTTTTCTCCGGCAGCCTGACCAATCAATAATCAAACGAACTCACTCGCCGCACTTTTTCTTGTTTCTGAGGATGACTTCACTGCAAAGTGAAGATTTATGATAGAAATCTGTGCGCGCGCTTTGCACCGTGATCCACACCACATTGTACACAATCGTCTTGCAGCCAAAGCCCTTGAGTGAAATCCCAAAGGCAAAGGCGCGGTACGAGCTCGTATCCAGCGGAAAAGCGCCTCTCCGACTGCCAACACAGGCCTCGGGTGCATTTTCTTTTGTGTTAAATAACAATATAATAATTTATAGCACTCGCTTGCGCTCCAGCTCAAATTACATTTGCATTGAAACGGCAAAGCACCGAGGTCGCTGAGAAGAGAAGTCACGATCAATCCAACGAGCACACGAAAAATCGTTGAACCTTCGTTTTATGGATCCACCGCGACAATGCCAGTCGACTGGCATCAAAAGAGCAGTGTCTGTGTGGTTTGAATTCAAGGAAGATGCATTGCACAGAAACTTGAAGAATGTCACAGAGCCTGATGTGAGTGAGTGGCACTTTGTCATGATCAGCATGCACATCTGTGTTCTAAATACAGACCTCCCACCAGCCGCCTGTCTGTGTGAAAAAACTGGGTTTGATTGACAGTTCATCGGAGACTTGCACCTAAAAATAGAACACTGGTTGTCCTAAATTTGGCTCCGACAATGTAAACACAGAAAGCATGCAAGACATACCATTTGCAGCTGACTGACAAAGCTTTCGTGGGAATCATCTGTCTACGTAGGGTCGCGCCCAACGATTGTTACTATGACTGTAAATCGTTGGTCGCGCCTTTTCTGGGTTTGTTGACCAAAGTTTTGTTGTGAGGCTTCCTCAAAAATTGCTGGCGGCAACAAGGAGTCTGTTCACGATCGTACGGTACTCGTGCTTATGGTTTCACCAGTGAGTGACCACACGAATCTGTAGCAACCCAAAATCTGACACTGCAGAAACCTGGGCTGCTTGTGACCACATGCTGCAAACTTTCATGTCATGTTGAAGACACCTTTCATGGGAGACAACACGCCCATGGAGGAGTACAAGACCCTTCGTCAACAAAACCACAGTCGCCGTCAACGCGACAAATTCATTCTGCTACGCACGCCACTTTAAATATTGACTTGTGATCAATAAAAAGATAGAGCAGACTGAAGAAGTGCTTTCAATTACATTTCTATTTGGCGACACATGTGTCAACATTTTTTATCACTGACATTCAGGTCCGGAACGATCTGAAGTTGACATGCACATTTATCAGGTCAGAGTGGGTGTCGAGAGTTGGCCAAGGAGAGGGAGGTGTTTTGAGGAGCGAAAAGTCCCGTTTCTTTGAGAACAGCAACCTCATCGTCGGTCCACCGTCAGCGAAAACTTACTGCTGTCACTCACCACTGGTGTCCGTGAATAGTAGATCTGAAGAAATGAAGCACTGTGACGACCGATGACCCGAGTGCTGATATGTCAACACGAAACGGGTGTGTGTGTGGGGGGGGGGGGGGCTCTTTCCAAATGCATCAAGAAATCAACGTCATTTCCCCAAAAGAACCTCATGGCAGATTGTCTTGTGCTCCAACCAGAATTCGTACTCCACAAAAACACGATATTTGCTCAAACGCACAAGCAACGCTGCAAAAATACCACTAGCAATGGGCCCATAGACAATCGGTTTCCTGCCCTTTTGTCAACCCAAATCCAACAACAGCGAGCAGGAAAAAGCCCCCGTCAAATATTTGGGCTTTGTGCACAGACCAGAGCCAGCCCCTCATAAAAATGTGGCAAAAAAGCAATTGACAAATACTGCCTGTTGGCATAGCAAGCGGATGCCTTTCATAATGGAGGTTTGTTACTGAAGCTTCGCAAGAGTGTGTGAAAAAGAGAAGGTAAGCAGAACGTGAAGTAACCTACTTGGTGCATTTTTCCAGCACGAAGGCCTTTGGAATGTGTTGGGTTCGTCTTGGAGGCAACTTTACCTTTGGGATAACTTTTTTATGACTTTTGAAAGAGTGCTCTTCGCAAACATAAATTGCTCTACTTGAATTTTCAAACGGAGAACAAACGGTCTTGGCCGTGATTGAATGCGTGCGTACTTTCACTGGAGCAGTTTGACGTGGAAATGTGCTCCATTCAACACGTCGTGCTGTTTCAATGCCTTTCAACGTGGAAGACTCAAAATTCACACCTTGATACACACATTGAGCTTTATTTCCACCTGCGAGCGAAGTCCAAAGACCATTTTGACCGTATCAGAACTCGATTTCCAAATGGTCAATGCGTGAAGTGAACTCTCCTGTTTCCACGCCATGTTGGCTGCACGATCGTGCCATTCTGTGCACTGTCAGCCCTGACAACGGCCGAAAACGAAAACACAAACTTCCATCATCAGAACGTCAGTCGTCCTGTTGAAAGTCAGCGCCATCAAATTTTGAACTGAAGCCTGAGTGCACGAGCAAGACAGTTCCGTGTGATGCGCTTGTCTCTCATCGGGACTGCAGCTGTGTGCGGACTGTTTGCCAAAACTCAAGAAGATTTGACTCCAATCTGTGCAGTTTTCGGAAAGATGTTTCGAAGATGTCCTTGTGACCCCAGAAAGAAGGATCTCCCTACCTGCCTCAGATGGAAGGACACCCCCCCCCCCCAAACAGGCTCTCGCAAAAGAGGTCCGTAAGTCTGGACAGGTACCCAAACAAGACAGAAGACACCCCCCACACAAAAGGACACCTTCCAGTACGAGGTGTGCTCGTGTCTCGAGGGTGTCCTTGTCTCTGAATTGAGGTGTCATCCTCCCTTGTCCCCTGTCCCCCAAAACACAAGGACAAGGGCCCCAGGAATAACCCACAGGCCAGTTCCGAAGGACGCAATGACTCATTCAAAGAGGATCTTTTGACCTCCTGCTCACAACTTCAATTTGGCCACAAAATCTTTTGCTTCCAGATGCACTGAACACACTGGAAACGCCAGCACAAGCTTTGAAGAACAACACAGGCCTCCGCAGCTTTTGGGGGAGTTCTTGTCTCGCTGATGAGCAAGATACGAGGCTGATACCAAAACTCTTTCCTGGTCATGTTCTTGGCGATGTAACACTCTGGTCGACTTCTTTTATTTCTCAATCACCTGGTACCATTGCTGACCAATGAGAGTGCAAAGATCTTGACCGAACAACAAAAACAAGCGACATCGGCAGGAAAGAGTTTTGGTATCAGCCTCGTACCACAGCAGATTCGTGCAGACATACGAGAAAATCTTCGGTGGATGACACAACTCTGAGCGTCCGTTGGTTCACAGTTCACACATTGACCTGTCAGGTGAGCAACCCCGATGTTTGGGTACGTACAAAAATCTCCATCACAAACAATGTTCATGATAGCAGTCCGACAAACCCCAAACCAAATTCGTCAGGCCAATAGCTGAACCGCATGCAACACCTTGAGGGAGTTGTTGCTCAAGGTATGAAAACTGCGTCATGATTCCCGAAAGCTGTACATCTACGAGGTTGTTCCAAAATGTCTTTGACGTGCATGTTTGGCCTTTTGAGGTGCACAAAAGTTTGTTATTGTTGTCAATCGAGTTAACTGCATTTCAGACAATGGGTGCATG
>JAAUXT010058823.1_pt1 | contig 14384 bp, 12 predicted proteins | sample 7278171 | NCBI WGS metagenome assembly JAAUXT01 (sample SAMN14350112, study PRJNA611818) | marine sediment metagenome | isolation source: surface marine sediment (1.8m) | place: French Polynesia: Moorea | collected 2018-08 | reverse complement strand
CTCTCTCTCTCTCTCTCTCTCTCTTTCTTTCTTTCTTTCTTTCTTTCTTTCTGTGTGTGTGTGTGTGTGTGTGTGTGTGTGTGTGTGTGTTCGTTCCGCGATGTGAAACCAGGTCCCTCGGGTAGGAACTACCTCACGTCACACAAATTAATCTGGAAACACGTGCTGACATGAGTGCACGGGGTTGTGTTTTTGTGGTGTGACACACTGGAGCATCACTTTGTGCTTCGTCTCCTTTTGTCGTTTGTGCGTGGCACTTGTCCATTCCACACCAGGTTTTGTCGTGGAATTTTTCGCGTCAAATTTTGGATTGGCCCTCCAGGCCCCAAAATCTGGAAATATTGTAGGTCAAAGGTACATCAGGCTCGCTGGGATTGTTTCTGAAACTTGAATCAGAGAAACTCTACTGTTCACTGCCTGATTAAAGTGTATCAAAGGCAAGATTCAAACACAAGACAAACAGCGGGGTTTTCAAAGCAAATTTTTCAGAGCTGAGACCTTCTGAAATATTTGCATCATTGCCTTTTGTGGAGAGGCGCAGTTAATTGCAGATGTCAGCACGCGAACTGGGATCCAGGTTGAGTGACAAGAAGCTGTCCGCGTTTGACGTCTGCGAAACATCAGTCGGGGCGGAGAGCAACGTCTGACGCAGCTGCCGAATTTTTTATTGCGCTCACAACGAAGAATAATTTTCTGGTATTCGAACAGTCCTCTGGTTGACGTTGGAAGCTTCAACTGCCGCATTCATATCCAGACGTTCACCTCGATTGCGCAACAATAAGTTTCTGTCTGCGAACAAGAAAGCAGAAGCACAATACATGGGCTGTTTAGAGAAGAAATTGCTGAAAGCATTACCCATCTGACTGGGTATATTACTCTTTGATTTCCTTTGTGTCCCATCAAGAACAGAAGAAAAGTAACTGGTACACGAGATTAAAATGAAATATGGATGAAAAGGTAAACTGCTGTGGAAAGCTTAGCGCTCCCTCCATCCTGGGCTCTTGGGCTGAGCGGGGGATCCTAACACTTTCTACGTGCACAATATGAGGGGGATCACCATCGACTTTGGGCATATTATTGGACCCGACATAATAAAACATAGATAATTTGATTACCGGTGCTTTTCCGAACTCAGCTTCGCGGAGTGGCTGTGTTGTTGTTTGCGCATATTAGCCCACTTTTAGCGGGACGCTTCTGCCTTTTATGGGTGCACCATCAGCCAGGCTTCTATCTGTCGGCGTTGTCTCTGTCGACAAATTACTCATGAATTTGAATTATTCAGCGACCTGATATTTGTCAAGAGAAAAGCGATAAGCTGACGGGGTTTATATATCATATTATGTCAGCACGACAAAGCCCGTAATTTCCTAAAGTTCATTCATTACGTTCAAAGCACCGCGCTAAAGTTCGTTAGAAATTCACTTTGTGAGAGGGCTCTGACTTTTCCTCTGGATATTTTGTTCAACGGTCGTATGTTCAGCGTTTCAGTTCTTGTTTTTATGGCAGGACTATTGAGAAAAATAAATGAAAGAAAAACGAAAACATTACACAACAGCGCAGAAGCTTTGCCTGATCGAGAGTCGGGTGCATTAATTGAACGCAAAAACCCGACTTTCTGATGAAACAACTGGTGTTTGGGAGTAGCAGAGCATGAATTTTTCATAATGTAATTCCGATGCTCTGTGTTGTAATTTTTCAACTTCAATTGACTTATGATCAGATAATGGTGTACTTTAAGAGGATTATTAGCATTTTAGGGGGGAAAGTGTGTTGGCGCTGAAAAGCTGGAAATGGAAATTTCCATTTTGTGTGAAGTGTCCATCCAGAAAGGGCTTGGTTAGTTTGACATGGTCGGAACTTTTGTTCCACTCTTTTTTTTGCAAATGCTGTACGACTCTGGAAAGTAGTAAGAACTTGAACCTGTTTTCAAAAAAGGTTTGTTATTTCAGACAGCATTTTCCCGAGTGATTGAGTTGAGGTCGTGCAGGAATTCGTTGAATATTTTGCATGCAATCAGTCCTCACGTGCCAGCATTCTCTCCCTTCAGCAAATGAATGTGCTGTGTTTGAATGAACTCCGACTTATTAGGAGTAAATTTGGGCGAGTTATAGTGCATTAAGTATTACCTATGGGGGCCCGGCTAGCCGCGGGACCTGCGAGATAGGTGGAGTCTCGAGCGACTCTTATGATTTCTCCACGGGGCTCGAATCTCACAGGGCTCACACAGAATGATGTAGGAAGGAAGCGGTGTTCAGTGAGATGATAAGCACCGAAGGGTGTAATGATGAACTTGTTCTCTCTTCCCATCTCGTGTTTGGTGTGGTCGTAAGTCTGTGCAAGGTGCCATTTTGTTCCGTTTCCAGTGACGCTCCCGTGCCAGGAACTTCGCGGTTCCTTTGACCGACCACGTTGTGCTGCAGATTCAAGTATCAAAACACTTCTTTGTCAAATTTCCTGTCCGGTATCGACTCCCCTTTTTTGCGTTGTGCAGTGTCTGCAGCGCCTGCACCTCTTGCGGAAGAACCACGTTTTCTCGTGCGTTGACACTTGAGCCTTGTTTTTAAAGTTGGTTTCAGCGTGGGGTAGAGTTCGTTCGTTCGTTCGTTTTCTCTCTCTCTCTTTCTCTCTCACTCTCTCTCTCTCTCTCGCTCGCTCTCTCTCTCTCTCTCTCTCTCTCTCTCTCGCTCTCTCTCTCTCTCTCTCGCTCTCTCTCTCTTTCCAAAACTACCGTGGATGTAGAGACCAGTGTTTTGTTCTGACACAGACAGGCAGAGTGAAATGCACCGTCCCTGTTGAACATCATTTGTTATTCTGACACGTTATTCGTCCACAGCGGAATCTCCCGCTTTTCGAGAAAGGTGAACTTGATTGGTTTGTGATCGCAGTCTCAGCCGAGCATTAGAACAGCTTATGACCGGAGCGTGTACGTGGTTTCCAATGAGCGATATACACGGCAGCGAACGTCCAGTGCACATTCGTCCTGTCAACATGATCAGCATTGTTCTGCAGACAGCTGGTCTCTCCTTGCTCGACAAGTGACTGACGTTTGCTGCAGAAGTGCAAAGAACCCGCGGTTTGATTCCACTTGGCCATCGCATCGACACCAGTCAGTCTTGATTTCTGATCTGCTTTCCCTTGATAGAAACCAAGAAAAATTCTCAAAATTGGGTTGAGGCATCTCTGGTGCGCGATTTCCATATTCAGGGCTGCCTTTTGTTGGTAGGAGATACCAGGCTGTTGCGTGGACATCAGATGCATTTTGATGAGAACCAAATAACGATCATATCTTTTCATTCGGTGGATTTCTAACGCCAGTGGATGAATCCACAACTGGAGCTGGTATTTGATTCCAGACTCTGAGTTACCGAGAAGTTGGTTTGGGTCAAGAGTGTATGAGCTTGACAGCTTGAAAATGTGGGTTTAGAATGGACTGAACCAGAAGAAGCCTACACTTCTTCAGGGACTGGACGCTGAAAAGTTTTTCATTGAGCGCAATTTCGTTTTGGGGCATTACTTCTCCCTTGTGCTTGTTTTCTCCTTCTGCAGCCGTTCGAGTCTGCCAGCTCGAACAAAGAAGGAAATTTGAATTGCGAATGAATTTGCGGAAGAGTAAATTCAGGCAACATGTTTAGAAATGCGGGGAATCAACCTGTGTGTGGTGAGGAGGAACTCGGTGGGTGGTGTTTTGTGCATGTTTGGGTGAAATCACCCAAACGAGAAGATTCGGCAGAATTTCTCCCCTTGTTTCGTGTGGGGTTCTTCGTCGAGCCAGCCAGACGACGAGCTTCAAGATGCAAAGCGATGATACGAAGACGAGTGCTGCGGCGAGAGGCGTCATCGCTGTGGGATGCGGGGGCCGGTTGTGTCTGTGGTCCGGTCACTTGGGTGGGATCAATCGCGCTGCCCGCCGCAGAAGTGTGTCACTGCAGAGCGGCGCATGTTGAGAGAATGAGGGTCTCGCTGCAGATCTGATTCAGAGATCAGGCGCATTAAAAACTCGCTCTTGGACTTGGTTCGGTGGATCAGTGGACTTGTCAAGTTCTTTGCATCGACGACAGTTGGAGAGAACTAGAATCAGAAAACAAATAGCAAGGGCATTGTTGTTAATGTTTAGGGTGTTGTGCTCGCGCTCAGAATATCGCTGGTTGAAAAGGAAAAGGCAGTCAGTCACCTGTGCTTGACAAAAAAATTCTCAAAAAGTGATATTTCTCAAAATCGTTCTGACCAACTTCCCAAAAATGTTGCCTCTTGGGCCCCTTCAATGTGTATCGCAGTTGCTTCGACAGCTTTGTTTCAAGAGTTGGTTCAAAATAACTGCAGGAGAACTCCTTGCGTAAAAGTTGTGTTCCGTGTTTGATCTTCTGCCCAGGAGACAAGAAACGCACTTTGAAAAGAGTCTCATTGCGGGCTGGGTGGTTGGGTGGAATTGGAGAGGCCCCGGCACAATCATCCACATGCAGGGCAGTGCCAGATGGATCTGGTGAATGGCGACTCGGATAAATTGATGGTGATAAGGCGACTCACATCTGTACTCGTGGCACAGATGCTGTGATCAGAATAACCTGAATACACTGTGAAGCAAATCTATTTGACTGATCTGTTGCCAGCGTGTTCTTTAGAAAGAAAATGAAGGTTTCGTTGGCATAACAAACAAGCTTTACACTGGAGGAGAAAAGGTTCTGAGAAAAGAAGTGCAGGATCCTCTTATTCTATTCCATTCTGCGTCCCACTCCTCTCGAAGGCGAACCGGCGGTACATAAATTTTCAATTTTTCCACTGCAAACAGAGCGCTTCTGAATGAAATCTTTGACAATTAAATTAGGCATTAATGATCCCGCCAATATCCGTATTGACGACAAAGGCACTGAGTGAGATGCCCATCTTCTCCCAGTCAATCCAGCTTCATCTCAGAACTGAACTTCTTCTGTGAGTTCGGGCTGTGATTTGGATTTGTCTGCACTTCGTTGTTTGAGTGCACGGAAACTTCAAAGGACCGTCGAGAAATTTATGCACTGGGTTTCAGTGATGTTCGAGGTGCTGCTGTTTTCTCGAAGCAGCTCCAGATCCTCCGAAAAGGCCGACAGCCTTGAATGACATGAAGTGTTTGTGAACCTTGGTGAAACTGTGATCAGGTTACTCATTTGAGGGCTTTTCAGGCAGATGTTGGGCGAGCTTTACTTTTTAATGAGGCAATTGTTTGCTCTGCATCAACAGTCTTGAGACAAATCTCATGTATGCGAGGCCGCCTGCAGCTCAGTACAGGTGCTATCTTGTAATTGGCATTCATGAGGCCAGAAGTCTTTAACCCTTTGAACACCACTGGCTGCTGCCGACGAAACAAAACTGAATCTGCTGTTTCATCAGTTTGCGCAGTTTCTTCGGAACGTTTTCGAGAGGTGCCAGTTTTCAGCTGTGTCAGTCGTGATTTTAGGGGCGCTGTTATCCTGCAAGCAAAGTCAACTTCTTGAACATCGGAGGAGTATCCACTGGACAATCCACCACAAGATCACCCACCTTGTATGATGATGTGGTAAGAAAGACACCGCCGGAGACGTTTTGGCGTTTTGTACTGCAGCCAAACCAGTTGCCCCTTTCAAGCTGTTCGCGGACTGTTTAGAACAATGCAGTTCTTGCTCGCGAAGCAACGATGTTTCTGAAGTTTTTGCAGGAACTTCACACGTGTGTTATTCACTTTGTGAAAATCAACTGTGACAATTTGGTCTTGCTTCCAAAGAGTTATTTTTCTCAAAGCAAGTTTGAATATTTACAAGTGATTTTTGATGGTTTATCATTTATCACGGCACAAAATGCAAAGCTGCCAAAGCACTGTTGTAAGACTTTGTCGAGTCTGGGTCATTTGCCTTTCAAATTGGCAAAGGAAAAATACCCCGATGAGCAGCGGTGCAAAGGTCGATCCTCATCACCAGATGTCGGTTGCTTCGGGAATTTACTCAGGGTTCGCGAAGGGAGGAAGAAAAATTGCACATCATCGCCTTTCAGACGAAGGCCACCGATCACATTTTTTTCCTGACAATATTTGCGAACCTGCCGCATCTGGTAATGGCGCGAGAAGCTGTAATGGCGAGAAGTGAGGCGCGCAGGCACGCACTCTCCCTACCTGTTCCCATCGCTTTGAAACCCGCCGCGCCTCCGCAGCCTGTTGTTCAAATTTATTCAACTGATTAAATATTTATAGGCAATATAGAGCCTCGAAATGTTGGTTGATATGTTGGCTCACGCGGGAACCCCATGTACGAGTAATTAGCGCACCCACATCCCGCGGTGCCGCTGAATGTTGTGTCCACAGCGGCGCACGATGTATGGAGCCTGCAAACTGAACCGCTCTCGCAAATCAAAAAGTTCTGTGGAAATGGAGAGAAAGTCTGGACCAGAACTTCGTGTTTTTGTTGTTGTTTGTTTCTTTCTTGTGTGGTTCGCTCGGCGATGCAGGGTGCATTGTTGTGTGTGAAGGTAACTGTAAGCGAGTGCGCGCAACTTGTGCCAGATCCGGGTGGAGAAATTGAATTTTATCCCTTTTCAAATGGACAGCTGATCTGTGACTCTCAGGTGTTTTGAAGTTTGCACTTGTGGGTGAAGCTGTTGTCACTGAGTCAGAAATTGAAACTGGACTCAACGCTGTGTGGACCTGAGGTCGCTGTAACGTACCCTATAAATTGCTTCCGAACTTGTCGCCCAATTGTCTTGTGTCCTGTCCTCGAGAACAAGTGCCACAGACTCACGTGTGCAGCTTGATGGTCGATTGCGGCTTTGGGCCGTCATCGCCGAGAGGTCAGCGGAGTGGTGCGTGAATATCCATAAAAGCCGGTGGCGATGGTAATTCGGGCAACACGGTGATTCCTGCTGCGGCCATGCCGTTCAAAAATGTGACCTCCCCCGAACATTTCGTTGTGTGTGTTTCGGCGTTGGCCTGAAGTCTTCAAATATTTATGCAGGAGCCTTGTGCATCGTTCTGCGAAAAATTACCGAGGCCGTAATTGGATTGAGAGGGAGTTATGCAGGGGTCGAATGAACAATAGTTCAGCGTGATGAACGAGCGTCAGTGAAAACAGCCTTTTCATCCGGGCATATCTCTGGACATGGCGGAGTGCCCTGTCGTGTGAGAGAAATGAGAGCGAGCTGTTTCTTCCGAATGTGGACACGAACTTTTGAGTCAGGTGTTTGTTTCGGGTCACCATTCAACACACCCACATGGGCACGATCGTGTAGCGGAAGTTGGTCGCCTGCACTTGTTCAGAAGGTCCTCTGCTCAATTGCGTCCTGAAAGTCCCTGAGTTCCTTTTTGTGACAGGTGGGGTCCCTCTGGTTGTGAAAATTTTGACCAAAATTCTCAAATCTATGCTCGTCCAGTGGACACACGTATTTTATTGTTGTGTTTTTCTTGTGGGGGTGGGGCAAACTCCAGTTACCAAGCAAAGTTGACTTCATTTTAGGTTTTGTTGACTTTTTGGAAAAATTTTGACCTGCTTATGTCCGTGGCATATCGCCAAATTTTGATCAACTGCAGTTTCAGGTCTGTGGCTTTTAGTGAGGCCTGCGTGAAAATTTCGAAGGCCACGTAGTTCACTGAATGAGAATTTTGTTCAGGGTGATTTTGTCGTCATTATACGAACAGCCATCGTCTGGATTTGATACTCGTACGAGTCACAAAGGGGGATTTGCAATGTGCAGTTTTCACAGCACGAGTTATTCGCGGAAGCATGGCAAACTGGTAGAATCGGTGCAACACATAACGGTCAATACTCTCCAAGTTATGAGGACATTACGAAGAGTCTGGGAGGTGCGGAAAACTGTGCTGAACAGGAAAGGGAGGACTCGAACCCAGCAGCGCTGCTGCCCGGACCGACCCGGCCCCAGCGTTCCCGCATGGGCTTTGGGCCATGCGGTATCATTTGTCACTTTGGTGGAACTTGCTGAAGATGGGTTGTCGGGATTGATTCTGGCTGAGGCGGACTGGGTCTGATTGAGTTCTAATTAGAGCGGCTCATAATTATCCAGCGGAGCAACAACAGGTGCCGGTTATCATGCGAAGGATGGAGAATACGAGGCTAATTTCCTCTGCAAGGAAAGTCCACTGGGACGCGGGGAACTGGCTAAAACATAATGCGAATGAAATAAGTTTGCCGTAGCTGCCTTGTCAGAAGAGATCAACAGAAAGAAAGAAGGGAGGCTTGAGGAACTACTTGTGGCATCGTGCAGCGACGTAATGTGACAACTGGGAGCAGCAAAAGAACGATGATGAAATGTTTAGTATTATCGAGGAATACACAACATCGCGTTTTGCTTTATTGGCTCCATTTCGTTCGATTATCCGTGGTGTGGTTGAAATTTATTTTCTCCTCTGATGTATTGACATCAGCGGTTTTCCGGAGCTCGGAGAGCTACGAGGCCGGACTTGCTTCCGAAAAACTGAACCACCGGGTTTAGCGCTCATCGAGGGTTGCATCCGAGAAATCTGCTCCTTGAACCTGGCGAGGGTTCGGCTCCCACAGCTGGATTGTCGCACAATGGCTGTTTCATTGCGGTGGAGATTGTTCTTCCCGTCAAAGCGCTTTCAGCCGGATTTGTCTGTCCGGACGATAGGGGCCTGAGGTTTGATTCACAGATGCGTGTTGCAATAACGATGGACTGAGTAGTGAGTAGTAGAAGTCTGTTCTGTTAAATCAACAATGCATATCCCGTAAAGATTGACTGTAATATATTGCAGGATTAAGTCTTACTTGGAAGTTGCATTGTCGGGTATGTTTTAAAAGCGCAAATAACTAAGGCGCTGAGTACCTGTGTGCTGAGAGTGTATGACAGAAAAAGACTGTACGAAGTAAATATAACTCAGTCGATGAATATGTATGAATCAGAAGAGAAGTGTAAGTGCCTGGATTGAAGGAAGCTGCAGCAAGCGCAGTGTGAGTACTCAGGGTGCAGAGTGTGATCTCCTCTGGTGGACCCAACAGCACGGCACAAAAAGTCTGTGTTGGTTATCGGACCGCTACACCGAACTTGGTTGATTGTCACATGAGTGTGACAGCCGGACGCTAGCTGATAAATTCAAACGCGCACGAGACAATACGCAAGTATTACAGACCGGTTTCACACTTATAGAGACTGAACAGTGTTGTTTGCCGATGCGATGTGCGCTCGCACGTTGCCGTGACCGAAATATTTCCATGACCGGACCCAGACAGCGGACTCAAGTGCATCGAACGTTGCCCAAGTTGAATGTCAAAAACTGAACCTCAGCTCCAGTCTGTGATTCTGTGCCACCGTTTCGACCGACGTACGAGGGCTGTCCACGAATTCTCCGCTGCGCTACAACGTCAAGACTGTTGGCGATGCAGACCTGCAGCGGAAAATTCGTGGACAGCCCTCGTACTTCTGTCGTTAACAGGGAGATTGTTGTGTGTGCATGTGTGATCTGTCAAGAACACGAGTCCGCGGATCTCTCTCCTGTGTGACTCTGTCCAAGTAGTCACTTTCGGTGGTGGACAACAAAAGCAGTTGCTACCTTGTCGATTCAACCCCATTGGCGTTGACTGTTTTTGATCAATCAAAAGTTCCAAACCTCACGTGCACAGTGGACAGCTCGTTTCGTTTCATAACACCAGGAAACACAGACGCAAACCCTGCTGGTGTGCAACTCACAACCAGTCCTGCTGTGGGCAACAGTGACCGGCTTGCCCGTGTTTGTGAAGAAGCCTGCTTTCAACGTGCCCTGAGTTCTATCTGATGAGTCTGCGGACCAGCACCGTTGAGGCTCAAGCAGCAAACCCGGACCATTCAGGGTTTGCGAAAAGTGTCAGGTGAAAGGACTGTTATTCGGACAGAATTACCAAAGATCAACTGACCCCAGCCCTGGATCCACTGGAATGGTGTTTACCGTACCTTGTCGTGTATAAGACGCCCTCATGTGCAAGACGCACCCCAACATTTGACCTTTTATGGCACCAAGGCCTCAAAACAAATCACATGTTCAAAGCGCTCCCTGCTTTTCATGTTCAATTTCGGGGCAAAAAGATGCGTCTTACACACGAGACTGTACGGTCTACTTTTGCGCCGAATGCTTCTCTCCCAAACTTCTCTGTCGGATTGCTTTTGATCTGGATTGTTCTGACCTCTTGTGGCAGTTTATTTGTTCTGCTTGTTTCGTGTTCATGTTTTTGGCTTCAGAACGCTCATTTAAATGTGGATTTGAGGCCAGTTTTTTGGCCACAAAGGAGACTTCTTTTCACATTCCAAAGCAACCTTGGACTCGCTCCAATTCAAGGGTGGCTGCATTGTTTCAATGAAGTTGTGCTGTTTCTAGGTTCTGACTTCCGAAGGGACCTCCCAAAATGAGAAGGCGTAAACAGCGCGGGTGCAGACCCCCGAGGACCCCAAGGGCTTCAAACGTGGCCACAGAACCCTGAATGACCACCCGTCCTCTGAGCAGAACAACGCCCCAGTGGTGTATTTTGTAGATTTTCTGGATGGAACTTGGCCTGCGAGTCGTCTGGTGCACGTCGTGCATCGGACTGTGGACCCCGCGGTGCGGCCTCATCACAACAAAGCGGAATATTCAGCTTTGTGGAAAGACTCAACTGCCAGCCATGAGTGGACCGGGTCAAGCTTCTCAATTGAGTCGTTCAGCGAAAAGAGACCCGGGGCCGTGCTTTTTGACCAGAGCTGTCTCTCGTTGCTGGAGTTCGGTTCTGTGCCAACGCGAACTTCTACTTTGGTCGGGACTGAGTCACATTGAGGTTCACATTCGCTTTTGCTTCACTGAAACATGGGAAGATTTTCAGTACGTATTCTTCAGTGTCATTTTCGTGGCGTTTGGTGTTTTGCCAAAGAGTCAGTGATTTGCGTCGAACGAAATTGTTGTGGTCAAAGATGCTGAAAGGAGAAGGAAACAGGAGCGCTGACGATGCGCGACTTTCTTGGTGGAACTTGGAGTGGCTCTGAGTACTGTTGATACTCGACTCTGTGCGGAGGTGTAGTTGCGGAGGTGTAGTTAAAACGCTACAAATGGGAGGATGTGGCCCTTTCATGCCCAGCTTATAATTGGACGGCCAGAAATGATTTATTCTCTCTTTGCCGTTGTATATCACAGTGATAAATTACTGCACGCTCGTTTTGATGCATTGCACCCAGAGGTTTTCGCATCAGTATCAACTTTGTTATTAGCTTGATGTTTCTGAACTTGTTCTGTGCAAATAAGTTAATTGTCACAGTGCAACAAAATAAATGCGCTCAAATGATTGTGCCCAAGGAGTGGTAAATTTTTGCAAGGCAGCGAAGAGCAGCTGGCTGTCCCATCAAGAGCTGCCATTACAAATATAATTTACTGCCATAAAAGCATTGCACCTGATAGCATGCCTGTGGACAAATACGACTGTGTACAATTGGTTTATCCCTGTCATCTGACCCTTTGTCAAACCCCTATTTGGGAAATTGCTGGAATTGCAGGCCGCGGCACTTTCATTACTGCGCCGGACACATGCGAACATTAGCACCTTGCTCCCGCAGCACTGACCCCTGCCTCTGAACGACCGAGGATCTGCCGGAGTGCCTCATCACCTCCCAGGCCCTTTGTTTTACCTTGATTAATACAAACTGTTTCGACTGTGTTTCAATTGCGGCCGATTGTGGAGGAGTGACCATTTTCCTGGGATCCCACAGGGGTAATCAACATTCGTACATATTAGGCACATGGGTGGAATTTAGAGCCAAACAAAGTGTGCTCTTGTAGGGCAGTTCACCATATCTTATCTTGTCTGTTTCAGGGGATGTCGGTGAACCACTGTCTGCTTTCCATGTCGTTTTGGGCCTTTATGGCAGATAGTATTCTACTGCTGCCTGCATTAATTGGGGCACCGTTTGATGTATGCCAAGTCCCTTTTGTGTTCGTATTCCCAAGCACAGAGCCGCATTTCCGATGCAAAACTCCATCACTCGGAGAGATTCTTGCAGCGTTTCTTTCTGGCCCATTCTTTTTGAGCAAAGTGGGATGTTGTAGATTTACATCTGCAAGAGTTGTGTCCACAAAACTGTTGTCGCTCGACTGGGATCTTCTTGGATATTGATCTGCAGCGGCTGAGACAATGGAGACCCATAGATCATTGTCAGAGTCAAACGTCAGGCTGGATACACAGGGTCGCTGGGACTGCAACTTTTTTCCCTCAGCCGACTCCTTGTTTTAGTGGAGCCTCCCAGAATAGTGATCAGAATTTTAATCAGGGGAGGCTTCTCTGGAAGGAAGACGCTGCGCGGCTGCGTTGTTTGTGTAGGTTTGAGTTATGAGGTCCACAGACAGTCGTGCTGCGAGACTTGTCTTCAGCCCAGTCTATCGGTGTGGCCTGCAGACGATGGTTAATGGCTGAGCCTCAGTGCGGGCCGTTCGGACATTTGACTGTTGCCAAGCAGCTGTATTGTGATGAGAAAAGTGAATTCCTGGCATTTGTGTCGACCACTTTGTTTGAGCCTCGTGTTGACGTTGTTGTTGGTCAAGTGTTCCTCGTGGGAAATGTTTGAGGAACTTGTGGCATCTGCCATGACCCGTTTGGGCTTGAAGCTGCGAGGTGCGAATAGGGCGGCCCCAACCCCAAGGTGGGGTCAAGACAGCACAGATCTGTGACGAGAACCCGAAAATCAGTCGAAGTGCTGTGGTCTGGAGTCACCCGTGTGCTGTTTTCATAGCCCGAAATTTGTAAAAGGAAAACTTAGGGATGAATTCTTTTCAGTGGCGTCGGTTTGTTGGTTTGTCAGCAAACAGTTGCACTTGCGATAACTTTTGAAAGAATGGTACCATGTTCATGGGCTGAAGATACACTGTTACAGAGCAGAAATGCTCAGCTCCTTGCAATAATGCTATACACAGGTGGTTAAATATGGCCATCATTGTCAAAAAGTGACAAATATTTTGGGGCATCATGGGCTCATTTCTGCTCCTTTTTTGACAAGCTTTGTACTCAATATGTATGAGTTGTGGAAAATGAAATTTTAAGATGCTTTTTTATCTGTATACTTATATTAGGAAGGTCAAATTGGCTGCCAAGGCGTGGAGACCAGAGCCCTTGAAACATTTTATGGCATGTTGTCACCAGGTCTGAGATTGGCGAGAGGGAGTGGTGTTCCAGTCCTGACGGGGACGGGGTGGGCGGGTGTGTGGGGGCTATTTCCGTGTTGAAAAATTACCAAGAAAAAGATGTCCCCAGATCACATGGAGTGGTCGCTGCTGAGATACAAAGTGACTGAAAGGGGCGATCACTGTTTGGCAGTTGCGCCCATGCCTACCTGTGTTCTGAGCTCTGCTGTCTTGTTTTTGTTTGTTCTGGATCCCGAGAAGGTAAGGCTGTTAGGATGCAGGGGGTGCAGACAGACATGTGTTTGATGTCGCGAACACTTTACGTGTTCTTTGTTGCGACCTTTTTCACTCGTGCAGGCAGCGGTTCGCTCAGGACACCAGACTGCAGGAACCAGGAAGAGACGCCGGATTCAGCTCTTCCTCCGAAAGTATCAATGAGCAAACGCGCTCCTGTCCTGCGAAAGGGCCGTTTCCCTTTGATTGGAATCGGGTACCAAAGGCGCGGTGTTGGAAGGGAATTTTGAAAGGCCGTGTAACCCTCTGAATCCCCGTGGGACAAACATGAATACTGCATGAGGGCAGCTTCACCATTGCCATAGCAACTCGAAATAAATATCGCTCAGTGACAGTGCGGGACGGAGCTTTGTTTTGTTGACATTCTAGATAAATAAGGGATAAATGTCGCGGGCACGTCATGAGAAAAGCCAGTTCATATTTGCATTGTTGGAACGGAGCTGAGGGTGCTGAATGAAAGCGCCGTGTACCTGTTGGGAGACGGATGAGCGCACGTCTTGCGCACAATTTATTCCCCGTCCGTGAACCTGACGCGCTTCAGTTGCGTGGAGAACTTCGTTAAACTTTCTTGTAGAGCTGTTTGCGGTTTTCTGGCACATTTTTGGCACACGTTGAAAGATAAAGAAAGGTGTGCACCCTGCAAAATATTTGCAAGGAATGCATCGAACTGAAAAAGGAAAGAAATGTGTATTCATTCACAAGCAAATTACACTGAATATGAGACACACGCAACATTGGAACCAAGTCCCATTGAAGCAGTGGTCAACTCACACCCTTGTGCTCAAGAGCCTGAAGGTGCGTCTTGGTTGTTCGTTCTGTGCATGTGAGTTGCGTGTGCGAGTGTGCAAAGTGTCGAATGAAGACTAACTCGTGTTCCCAGTTGACTCTTGTTGTCTTTATTGCTGGTGATGAACTGACAAGCTTGTGACAAATCCTGGTTTATATACCCAAATTGGTTGATGCATGAATATTACAGAAGGTTCTGGATGGATATAGAATAATGTGGTTGTAT
>JAAUXT010031220.1_pt1 | contig 14384 bp, 16 predicted proteins | sample 7278171 | NCBI WGS metagenome assembly JAAUXT01 (sample SAMN14350112, study PRJNA611818) | marine sediment metagenome | isolation source: surface marine sediment (1.8m) | place: French Polynesia: Moorea | collected 2018-08 | reverse complement strand
CTGTGGAGATTTCCTCACTTGTCATTGAGAATGTGACCATTGCATCTTGTACAAGCAATGGTATGGTTCTGACACTGGCTCATTCAATTGACACGAACGGTGACAGGGTAAGCAAATGTACCCATTATTGTGTTGGAGTCTATTTTTTATCAGTTGTCATTTTTTCTTGTTGTTTCTGCGTCGCAAAATTCTGTGTATGTGCTGCATTAAAGCATTCAAAGGAGGTCGCAATGATCGAAAGTCATAAACTCATCAATTTCCATGAGTTGCAAATGTCACAAAATTCTGTGTATGTACCGCATTAAAGCCTTCAAAGGGGGTCACAAATGTTGCAAGAACCATGAGCAGTAACATTTAACTTGCTCACTTGTGCTTTCAAGTGGGATGCCATCTGAGTGGTACCAATTACAGCATCAAAGGGTGGGTGGCACACGACGATGAGTAGGGAACATGAACATTAAACATTAAAGTGCAGAGAATCTGTTTCAAGTTTGATGCACTTTGTTTCTCACACCTACAGACATCAAAGTACTGAGTATGCACTGACCAGTACATGGGTGGAATTTTCAATCTGAACTTCATTCTCCTTACGGAGCCATACCAACCATGGCTCGTACCCATGTGTGGTCGAGGACGGCATTATGGAGAGGTCAGTTGACCAATCCTGAGGCTGCCGGATCTGCCACCATACACATTACCAAGGCAAACTGGGATCACCCTGATGGTCCCAGGATCCTTGCAAGGGCAGACGCGAAAGTAATCAGGTTTAGGGTAACCTTACCTGATGAAATCCTCACCCTGCCTGTGTACCGGTGATGGACCGGTGCATGCAATAATGCCTGTATGCGCTACTTAGGGCGCTTTTACCAGGACCAGATGGGTCGGACCCGATGCGATATTCCTGGTGTCCTCAGAGGAGCTCGATAACTGTACATAGCTAAAAAACAACAAAAAAACAAAAAAAAACAACAAACAAACAAAAAAACAACAAAAAAAACACCCACAGGTCACGTCAGTTTGTTTTGCATGCTTTTAGTACAGCATTTTTAGTACATTTCTAGTATGAGCGCATCTGCAGGAGAAAAATACCCCATTCAGGGTGAAAATGTACCGGTTCGCATGTCAGCGCATCCACTGGTTGAAAATGTACTGTTCAGGGTCAAAATGCAACAGTTCAGTTTGGAACGAATGTCAGTGTCCAAAGGGGACCGTTCAGGGTCAAAATGGTAGTGTTGTGCACAAGGAGCAATTTCCAGTATTACAATGTTACCGTCCAGGGTCGTAAGTGCACCGTTGCTCAAATTTAGAACGATGGGTTCTGACACAAATGGGTGAGTTTTGACACGGGGCCAGAAGCACCCATCAAGCATTTTGGCACGGACGACCGTCGAGTGGAAACTGCTGATAGGTACTTTTGACTACCCTACCCTTCTGACACTCCGACAACGCACGTCAACACGAAACTCTCAGCGCGCGTGAAGATATTTTCCGCGCGTTGTCGTTTACAAGTATCCACTTCGCGCATTATTCAACATGGCGGAGGAAGCAGAAGTTGAGATGCTCACAAAGCTCGAGAAAATCAAGGATATCAGGTGAGGCAAAGCTTCCACTTTCAATCTTAGACTTGCTTATGAGTGAGCATGCAATGGTGCTTGCTTTAGATCAAGTATAGTTGAAGAAAATGGCGGAAAACATGGTCTTTTGTTTGTTTACATTTCGTGAGTCAGTTCGGCGGAATCCTTTGTCGGACATAAATTCCCTGTCCAAACTTGGAGTTTGAACTTGCGCTGACTGGAGCAATGAAATGGTTGACTTTACCGGAGAAACCCATTTGTTTCACATCATTCCACGCCTGACTTCAGTTGGGGTCACTCCTGAATGTTGCGCGTCTTTTCCACTCAGGGCGAAGACTATTCAACTGGAGAAGATTCGCGCTCGACTCAAGGGAGAGATCGATGGAACTGAGAGCGAGGAGACATGCCTCCAGGTGGGCATGTGTGTGTGTGTGTGTGTGTGTGTGTGTGTGTGTGTGTTGTTCGCGTGTGTGTGTGTGTCTGCGCGTGCGTATTGGTAGATGTGAGCTCTCTGTCGCGCGTGGTGTGTGTGTGTTTGTGTGAAGGTGAACTGCAAGATGCGTGTGCATCTGAGGTCATCCAGTGGAGTTTGAGTACGTGTGTGTGTTTGTGTGCGTACCGAGTAGATGTGAGCTCCATGGGTGTGTGTGTGTGTGTGCGCGCGCGCGTACCGAGTCGATACATGTGAGCTCCAGGTGTGTGTGTGTGTGTGTGTGTTGAGATGAGTTCTCCTCTCTGTCGCAGGAGTACCGCGCGGAGTTGGACCTGCTGCTGCAGGAGAAGATGGCGCACGTCGAGGAGCTGCGGCTCATCCACGCTGACATCAACCTCGTGAGTCGACTCGCTCTCTCTCGGAGCGTCACGTGCTGCTTCTCGGCACAAGACGTGGACGCGCAATACGTTTCAAAACTGGACAATATATAAAGTCTCAAGTGATCAAGTGCGTTTGAATTGACGCACATTGCGTCGCGTGCAGGCGGCGTGAGTGCACGACGCGACCTTGGTGCGTCAGAACCAGATCAAATTGTCACGTTGGAATTTTTTGCCACCAGATGGAGACGACCATCAAGCAGGCGGAGGAGGACCGCGCCAAGTCGCTCGAGGCGGCGCGGCGTCTCTATGACGAGTACGCACCGCTCAAGCAGCACGTCGACGTGCTACGTGCCTCGGTTGGGCTCGACCGCCTCGAGCCGGGCGACGACGTGACGCCCACGTGAGTAGTACTCGTGACGTCACACCGACGTGTTGATTCGCGACGCCATAGCCATGTTTCTCATGCCATGAATACACTCATGAATACACTCATGACAACCGATACTTGTCGGACTAATTGGGCAGCGTGAGACAGCGAACAAACTTTGAAGCTGTTTGGGGACCAGAAACCTGGTAGGTTGTGAGCGTCAAGTCGTCGCTTCCGTGTGTTCCAGGTTCTTCGAGCGCCAGAAGGACGACCTGAAGCCGGGCGCCGCCGACTTTCCCGACGCCGTCCTGGGCGGGAGCTTCGCGGCGCCGCCGCCGGGAGCCGCCGCCTCCCTCGGGGGGCTGTCGGCGGCCGCCGCCGTGCACCACGCCGCCGCCGTCGCGTCCACGCAGACGGGGCTGTCGCTCGGCGCGGCGTCGATGGCGGCGCTGCGCGGGGGGAAGCCGCCGGGCGGCGCCGGGGAGGTCGGGGCGCCGCCCCGTCCCGCCCAGGCGCCCAGCTCAGCCGCGTTCAGACAACAACCGCCGCCCATGAAGGTCTGTGCCTCCGACGACTTGCCTTGGTATTTTGAAATTTTAACAGACACGCTCGAGCGCATGCAGTGACAAGTTCTGTGTTTTCAGGCGTGTCTGTCGTGCCACCAGCAGATCCACCGCAACGCGCCCATCTGCCCGCTCTGCAAGGCCAAGTCTCGCTCCCGCAACCCCAAGAAACCCAAGCGCAAACTGGACGAGTGAAGCACCAGCCAATCAGAGAGCTCCAACTCAACACCCAATCAGAAGGCTCCAACTGAACAATCATTCAGGGAGTTCGAATTCTTCCGCCAGTCTAACAGCCTCAACTCGTTAACCAATCAAGGGGCCTCAATATGACGACCAATCAGCTGCAATGAATTTGTCAACCAGCCCACGAAACAGCAAGTTTGAGATCTCCAGTCCTACGGCCAGTCAATGAGCAAGAGCCAATGAACGACCGTGGAACTTCACAAGCGACACTGCGAGTTCAACGCTGATAGCGTACTGGATATTTTTGTTGATGTTTTAGAGGAGCAACGAAAATCTCATGTCGTGTGGAGTTTTCGCCTCTCGTTGTCAAGGGCCTGACTCCAGAAAAATACATTTGCGGCTCCACCCTCTCCAAATTCGCGCCATCCAAGTGCAAGAAAACAACACTGCCAACTTTAGTTTTTGTCGGCCAACACACACACGAGTCCCATCAAGCAGTTGGAAACTTGGTCCGTCGGAATATTCCGATGTGGGTGAGTTCGTTGTTGCGGAAAATCATTTTGTCATCAAGAGAACACTTTGAATGTGAAGCTGGGTGGGACACCTGGCTGCAATGGAAGCCGCCCACAGGATGTGCGTTCACCCGTCTCCGCTGAGTTCGAACTCCCAACACGGGAATTGGTTCGAATTGGGCGAGGTTCGATTTTGAAAGTGGAATTTTGAGTATTTTCAGGCCAACACAGGTTTTCTTCAAGTGAGCCGAAATTCCTAATTGAGGTGGGACCAAAGTGTGGATCATGTCCCAGCAGGGGCCGGACTCCCGACTGCTGACAGTGTTAAAGTTCGTGTTGTTTGAGACTCTGTCTCCTTCCCGATGTTGTGGGTGTGTCCGTTGTGTAACTTGTGAGCACTGTTGATTCTGCGTTTCGTTCTCTGGGCTATTTCACACTGGATGCGTCACGCAATGCGTTGCGTCTGTGCAGTGCGGTTGGCATCACAGACAAACGAGCGATACGCCCAGTGAGAATCAGGCCACAGGACTTTTTCCCGACTGCGTTATTTTGTTCAGTCTGTGAACGATGTAAATTTACTTGAGCGAATAATTTCGTTTGGTTATCTACTTCCACTGCCGCGTAGCAATGTTAGACGTTTTCTACGTGTAGTAACGTCACACAAGTGACGTCAGCAAATTTTAACGTTCAACTCCATAGACTTTATGACGTGATGATTATGTCTTGCATTCTCATAGACTTGTTGTCATTTTGATAATTTTTTTATTCGACAGAATAAATTATATAGAACAGAGCATTGCACTGACTTGTGTTGTCGCTCCTCAAACCCACAACCCGAGCACACTTGATGCGTCACGCGTCCCTCACTGCAAGCGACGACAAAACGCGTGCTGCACTGCACAGGGACGCGCGACGCATCCCGTGTGAAACGGACCCACAGAAACCGCACTTCACACAAATTCTCACCGGAAGTTGGACCAGGAAGTGAGTCCAACATCGTCCGCCACGTGGGGCACCATCAGTTGACGCGTCACTCTGGGTCTATCTCACACAGAATTCCTCGTGCCCTGCGTCCTTGACTTCCAGTTGTGAAACAGGCACAGACGAGGACAAATTTCCGTCGACAGCTGCCCTTCACGCCAAGAGCGCGTCACAGCACGCTTCTCCAATCTGACTCGTCGTCAAGACGTCCACGCGCTGACCGCCGCCAAACAACGTCGTGACACGAACGTACGTATCTCCCTCCCACTCGGCCAAACATGCGCACGTCCTGTGCAGCAGCAGGCGGCCTCTAGCGGAGCGGTGGACACCACTTGGTGCCGTGGGTGTCCGGCTTGTCTACGTACGGTATGTCCCAGATCCACGGCTTGTCTGTAAATGAGGTCAAGAGCCCGTGTTACGTCCAGATGACGCACGCATACCTCACTGCCACACACGCACATTGGAAGTTATCGTTGGTTCTGCAGCCAAATCACGCCAGAAGTAGTTTGGATTTGGGCGAGGGAATAAGCGATCGAAAGCCCCAGAAGAGAATCGAACCCACCTTGTTTGAAGTAGATGGTGAGGGGCAGATCGAACGGCAGCGGAAAGCGCGACGCCGACGCGTCAGTCGAGTCGTCCGCCCGGCTCTTCATCACTTCAAACGTCTCCTGGTCCGCGTCCTGTCACAAACAGCCAAACAAACGTTTGTAAGACTGACCTGGTCTCAGAAGCCCCTCTGATGATCTGGGCAGGATCAATGATTTCAAGGCCCCGGGGTGGCCGAAGCAAACGTCGCGAAGTTCCACCATTAAAACAAGTAAACTTGCATCTGGGAAGGGCAAATAACTTTCTATGGAAATTGTGGAGGTTGTTGGGCCCAAAGGGCCCCCGTGTATGAATCCACCCCTACCGATGCACAGTCCCCCCAAAAGAATCAGACGTTTGCACTGCACACGTCATGCACGACGGATTCAGAAGGGGATGAGGATTGGGTTGTCCAGGGGGAGAGGTGGGTCCAGCCCCAGCCAAAGAACGAATGAACTTCTCCCCGTTTTGCGCCACCATCTGGATTTTTGTTCACCCCCTCCCCCCCCCCCCCAGCTAACGCCCCTGAACTGTGTATCAGCCCGACCTGTACTCACGTAGTTCTGAGGCAGGAAGAGCACGCCCAGCTCGTAGGATCGCACCATTAGCTGCGCCCCGCCCTTCTCCAGCGCGCCCCACGCTGCCTTGGACAGGTTCGCGCTGCCACGAGAGGACGCCACGACATAGGTGAAGGAGAGTCAAGGGGCGGCCACACAGGACGCGTCCGTTATTATTTTGACGCACGTCAAAAATATCTCCCACTATTTTCAATCAGGGTGGCCACACAGGAAGCGTTTATGAAGCGTTTATTTTTCAGAACATCTCAATAGAAATTTTTGATGCGCGTCAATTTTTGATGCGCATCAAAAATAAACGCGTCCTGTGTGACCACCGCTTGATAGAAAATACAACACACAACCAAATAGTGCGAGACCAGATCAGCGTGAAAATCACAATGACTACACGCGATTGCCGGAGTAATTCTGGACTGAGAGGCGATGCCAGGTGACAGACCCGTTCGAGTCAGACCCAGTCGGGGAACTCACCTGGTGAGGAGAACCCAGGCGAGGTGGGTGTGGTCGGGGGACACGCGCGTGTACGTCTTGATGTGCGGCATCGCGTGGCTGCGTCCGCGACGCTCCGACCTCCACTGACTGAAAGAAGACGCGCGTTCGATTTCTGTGTCACGACGCCATTCTTTGTTGGTTGAAATGTTTGAGATGCGGGAATTTGCAGAAACCAACAGCGCGCGCTGACGAATGTCCCGTCCGTTGATATGAACGGCTTGCTTCAGAACGAGCACTTCGTGCGTGCGTCGCCTTCCCGAGTTCGCGAGACAATGTACATTGTCAAATCACCACGAAAACTTGGTGTACAGGTATGACAGGCAGAGGCACATGGAGAGCGACGGAGACTGGGTACACACACACGTGCGCACGCACGCACACACACACACACACACACACACACACACACACAGAGTTTACTCACTGAAAGAACGTGTGTAGGTACGTCTGTTTCTTGGCGGTGTTGATACTGTAGGGTATGGACCCTCCGGCGGCGTACCCCTCCAGACTCTGACGCACGTTCTCCTTCGTCGGGAAAATCTACCAAGTGATGAAAGACAGTGGAAAACACAAACGCGAGAGCAACTGGGAGGAACGGGAAAAACGGCCAATGAAAGGGCGAGAAAACCCACTCAACAGGGAGAGTGTTGTTTGGTGTCAACTGCAGGAGTCTTATAATTCAGCTGTCAACCAACCAGACTGAGTTTGGCTCTGTGCGCGACGCTCATTGGTCCTGCGCGCCGCGTTGCCTGGAGACTGCTGAGCCACTCAGAGGTGAGCCAGGCGTCGGCCGCTCCGCCCAGCGACCCAACGCTCGAGAACTGACCAATCAGAGACCAGTCCCTGACCACCTTCGGATCCGGGCCGTGCTGCTCCAGCACCTGCGAAACAGGGTAAGTTTGTTGCCTTGGCAACACAGGAACAATTTCTCAAGACGGCAAAAAGAATGCGTGCCGTGAACTGCTGGATTTTTCCAGTTTCAATAAATTCTGAATGGCAGAGCGAATCAGAGGAACTCTCCTTGTCTGGAGCCTCGGTTTCGAACTGACCTTCCTCAGTTTGAGGTGCCCGAAGCTGCACTTCTTCTCTCCGGTGTGTCTGCCGGGCACAGAGCCAATAAGGTAAACCCTGCACAGAAATACATGCAGTCAAGAGTACACCTTTATCACAAGAACTGCGCATGCGCGTCCGCAGCTTCATACAGGCCGAGAAGACTCGGAACTGAGGGATGGCACTGCACTGCGTGCTGGTCATTGTGTGGACCAGATGTGCGCTCTGAACATCGTGGTGGACGCGTTACGCGTGACGTCTCTGTCCAAATCACCAAGCGCCGGGTGGATTTGACAGCCAAGCAGTGAGAGTCGAGACTCAGTGAAGGATTCTTTGGCCTTTTTGAATGTTCTGTCTGGATACTGATGCATTGCGTCCTTGGCAAAGCCAAATGCTTCCAGGGGAAAACAGCTCCGACTGACCGGGACCTACTTTGCTGCAGAGAGGTCGTGTTGGCGGATGAATTTGAGCCAGTCCTTGAGGTGCGCCGCCCTGTACGCGGAGAGATACTCGAGCAGGTCGCGCTTGAAGCGCGTCTCGGAGTCCCCGGAGGTGGCGCTCTCCTCGGGGAGGCGAGGAAACACCGGGCTCACCCACATCCTGCAAAATAACACGTGGTTCACCAGAGGTTCGCACAAGGTGTGGCGTCCGTCACGCTTTGCACAGGGACGGAACTGATGGCAAACCCAATCAGCTAACTTCTGGACCATCTGTGTGTGTGTGTGTGTGTGTCTGTGTGTGTGTGTGTATGTATGTATGTGTGTGTATGTATGTATGTGTGTGTGTTGTACATGCGTACGGACCCCTGGGTCTTCTGAAACCAATCGTGTGTGCGTGTGTGGAAGGTCTACGAGCTCTCTGCGTGCAACACGAAAGCGTGCGCTTAAGCGTGTGTGTGTTATGTGTGTGCGCGCGCGCGCACGAGTTCGCGTGCTCACCCCTGAGTCTTCTGGAACCAGTCGTGCGCCACGAGGTTCGCTGTGTGGATCACGACACGGAGTCCAGAGTCGTACAGAAGCAGCATCATCTTCCTGCAACAACCGCCTCGTGAAAATATACCAAAGACAAGCCAAAGCAACGACAACACATGTCTGCTCCGATTTCATTTGTAACGAAAGAAAGAAATCGTTTCGAGGCGACCAAATTTGTCGTAACTTTTGTGAAAGATCCGCAAGTGTGCGTGTGCGCGAGTGCACATCCGTGGGTGTGTGTGTGTGTGTGTGTGTGTGTGTGTGTGTCTGTCTGTCTGTCTGTCTGTCTGTCTGTCTGTCTGTGTGAACATACGTGTGGTGCGTGCCAAACATGATGTCGAGCGGTGCCTGGCACAACCGGATGTGGTCAAAGGCGACGACTTCCGACTCGATCTCGCGCTTCTCCTCGCGCTGCGCCCCGTGCACAACCAGCAGAGGGAGCGACCTGAAACACACATCAGTCACGGCGTGGAGACAGGTGAGGGTGTGTGGACTGGTGGTGGATGGAAAAGAGGTGTGGTGGGTTGGTGTTGGGTGGTGGGTGAGTGTGTGGGCGAGCACCGTGGGTGACGGGAGAGCAGAGGAATGCAACGCGCCCCTGGACAGACATGTGCAACAAGGAACCGACTATGGTCTCATCAAATGAAGCCAAAATCTTACTGAACTGACACAAACAATACAAAAAGTGGCAGTTCTTCACAGACCTGAACTCGGGTGGGTACTGCTGCACGAGCCACGGAATGTCGATTTTGTAGTTGAACTGGAAGTGAGGAGAAGAGACACGCGTTTAGTAACTGTGTTCGCAACCGGAACGTGATGCACAACAAGATGGCTTCTGCCCAGGCGCACGCGCAAACACGTGACACGTCTTTCGCCACGTTCTACGTCAGCACTTGCACGGTATCGAAGCCAAATGCGCTTTCAGTTACTGCTCACAGATCAACCAACGCACTGCGCATGCGTCACGTACCTGCGCGGATTTCTTCAGATTTCCCATTTGTGGCGACAGAATCTCTGCAAAAAAGACAATCATGGTTGTTGGGACAGTGCGAACGACGAAATTCACACCCGCACGTGTCCAGCAAAAGTTGCAAGGAAAGAATCCAAACGCATGAGCACAAAATAGAGAAAATGGACGCAACGCGAGCGAGAGACGCCACACCTTTGATGTCCATCGCGAGACAGTTGTTGAACTCGGCGTCGATTCCCGTCACCTTGGTCAACAAGAACCTGATTGGCTCACTGTCCGTCAACGCCTCATCCGGGGATTTCCTGATGGCGCAGTGAATCACAGCCTCGCTCGCACTGTTTTTGGACGCTGCTGCAGACGTTGCACGACCAGAGGAACTTTCACCGCAAGTTCCAGGCTGTACGTCAGAACTGACTGTTCTCCCTGCAGTCGCGGAGGGACTGTGACGCAGACTAGAGCCTGCCCGCGTCTTCTGACTAGAACCAGGCGCCCTTTTCGGCGTTTGTCCACTGGGCGTCTTCGTAACGCTGTTGCCCTGGCAACCTCGCGTTGCTGCTGCTCCCTGAGCAGGAGAACCCCCCTGAGGCCGCGGTGATTGGTGAGAGCTGCGCGAGTCGGTCCGCTTGGCGCGTTCCGTGGTTTTCTGACGCTTGACGCTGTTGCCTGGAGACGAGCGTTTGTCGTCAGGTGTTGCGTTTGGATGGTCTGCAAACACAATAAATCTCATTTTCACAACCATTGATTGACAGAACAAATTCGAGCTTCTCCCTTGGCGCTTCTTGAACCAGCGTCTGTCTCTCACATGCCTTGTGCGTCGCAGGTAGCGACGTCGGCGCTTCACCCAGTAATGAACCAAGTCGTGGGTCGACAAGGGCTACAACCACGTGATCAAACATTCACGCTCTGTGACTGACAGCGCAAAGTTGGGGCGCAGGTTGTGCGCCGTGGGTTCGGGGGTCAGACTCAGAAAAGCCTGTGCCCTCTCACCTGCGGGGTGTGCCATCTCCCGGAAGTGGGACGGGTTCTTCCGGTAGCAGCGCCGGCCGTACGGACAGCGCGTGCGCGGCTCGTCCTCCGCCTGGTGGCGCCGCTTCGTGGCGGAGGTGGGAGTCTCAGTGCGCCGACTCAAACCTGCAAAACACAGACATTCTGCAAACCCAATACTGATGCACTGAATCGAACTGTCTGGGTCTGTGTTCTGGTGTGCATGCAGACGGATTGGAGAAAATCGAATCCAGAGGCGGTGTGTGCCAGCGGTCTGTCACATGACAAACGCCCGCGCTGAAGTCGAGGCGAGGACGTGCACAAAGCCTCTGCTGTGTGAGGGACGTACCTGTCGCACTCGTCGGTCGCGCTTCACCGTCGCTGTCACTGTCCGAAACTTGATGCGTCGAGTACGCCCTCCGCGGCGTCACTCCTGCAATCAGATTCAAGTCCCAAGTCACTTTGACGCCCACACACAATTGAAAAAGGGAAGCATTTCTTTCTGGTGGAGGTTGGGCGAAATATTCTGGGTCCCTCACTCCCACAAAAACACGCCGAGACTCCAACCTTTGTCACCGTCTGACTCCGGCCCGAAGAGCTCCTCGATGCTCCTTGTGTCTCTCCTCTCCAGCGGCATTTTGTCTTTCACTTTTTCAGCTTGTTTCTTTGCTGATGACTTGTTGTTCTGATTGACGTTCTGTCGAGCGCCCGTGCTCACTTCCACCACACTGTCAGAATCTGCGCCATCAGACGCCAAGTTCCTCCACCTGGGGCTGTCCGGGTCAATGGTGACGTCAGAATCATCCGCGTCTGGCTCGATTGTGACGTCAGAGTCCTCATCGTTTGGGTCAGTTCGCTTGGTGGCGTTACGATCCTTCCCGAATGACGTCGCGGCGCTGCGTCTTGGCGGTGTGTCTGGAACGATGACGTCGTCTTCGCCTGAAGAGTCGGAAAGCGTGTGTGTTCCGGCGGCGATGGACTTGGCCACAACTTCGTCCCGTTCTATCCTTTCCCTCTCTTCCCTCTCCTCCTGTTCAAACTGCAAAAAGTCCAAATTGCGACGGAGGAAAGTCACGAAATCCCGCAGCTGACAAGCTTGTCCACATCAGGCGAGCATATGGTCCCCAGTCTGTCCGTGGATGGACCACCCGTCATGTCATGCGCCACCAACCTCACATATGCAGAAATCATAATTGTGAGTAAGATATGAAAAGCAAATTTTCACAATATGTTACCTCCAGCTGCAACTGACGGGCAATTTCTTCATCGGATTTCAAGTCGCCGCTTGTCCCGGCCGCCATGATAGTTCGCCTTTTAAAACTTAGTTTCTAAATTGTTTCCGTCCAAACATACACAAACGACTTACAGTTTTTGTGTTCTTAGGGTCTATTAATTTTTCTCATTTTAATTTTTATTGTGCATTGTTGCTCACAAACCACTGAAAATTTCACTGCAGGCACACCTTATTTAGAAACTAATGAAAGGCTAGCTGCAGTCAGTTTACAAATGGCACCCAAATGTTTTTGGAGCTGCTTGTGATTGATATTTCCCGTCGTTTGGTCACCAGAAAACACGTATGTGAGAATTAGTTTCATCCAATTGTCCCCAATGGTTGTCGCTTTGACCAAAATGCTTCATGGGGATCAAAATTCTCGAATCGGACCCTCTGCAGCCCACAACATGTTTGGGCGGGTGTTCCTCTGCTGATTCACACAATTTGATTTGAGTGACTGTTGTTGTTATTATTATTATCATGTGTTCACCTTGCAAACCAAGAGACGGATTCGGGGATTGCAATTCCAGAAAATTTGTCAAGAGTTAATTGTTTGATGATGATGCGCCTGATAACACAAAAGGAGAGGGCCACATGTTTTGTAAGGGGGGAGGTCACGGAGCCTTTGTGCCTTGACACACATTGCAATTGATGTTGCTTGATTGACAAATTGATTGCAGGTCTCAGGGAGCCTGTCGGCAGTGAGAGTGGGACTGTGATGGCGGAGGTGCACGTGATCGGTCAGCTGGTCGGGGGAAGCGAGTTCCCCGAAAATAACCTCTTCTGCAAGTGGGGCATCCACACAGGTTCGTGAGCGTGAAACTGGACCGGCATCAGACATCGCAGAAGATAGGGGAGAATAAAAGATTTGGTGGAAGTGTGGAGAGCTATGAGCCGGGCAGGGCAATCCAAAACGAAACGTATTCGGTCCAGAGTCACAAAGAGAAATTTCAGGGGTCAAGGTGAGACACCCCGACATCCGCCTTGATCATTGTGAATTTTCCAGTCCGATCATTGTTTTGCAGGAGGCGCGTGGAAGGTGCTTGCGGGACTGAGGGAGGGTCAGACGCAGGTGGACAGTCCGCAGGACCAGGAGTTCGCCAATTGGGCACACCCCATAGACATCCACTTCGCCACTAAAGGGCTGCAAGGTGCGATGCGTTCGTGCGTGTTTCACTCAGCAACCACAGGGCTGCCAAGTTCGCTCTGTGTGTGCGTGTGTCTGTCTGTCTGTCCGTCTGTCCGTCTGTGGGTGTGGAATAAGTGTGCGCGAAACAAAAAGTTTCCTTCAAATGACGTGTTAGCTTCCGAGCACGAAAGTTCTTGACGCCGCTCAGACCAGGGCACGGAAAAGTGTGCAAAACCAAAGGCAATTTTCAGTCTGTTTTGCGTGTGCTCCAGTGACACATTTTCTGTGTTGACCTTTGACCCTATCAACCTCGCAGGTTGGCCGAAGCTGCACTTCCAGGTGTGGCACCAGGATTCGCTGGGGCGGAACGAGCTGTACGGCTACGGCTTCTGCCACATCCCGACGTCTCCCGGGATGCACGACATCACGTGTCCAACATGGCGCCCTGCAGGTCAGAGACACCAGCGTTGTCACATTGTGCATTCTGTGCACGTCAGGTGGCGCCGTCTTGGTGCATCAGATGGAACGCGCGTTGTTTCTGCACGTGTGATACTCGTATATCCAAAAGAACGACCGCGATCTCTGCATGTTCTGGAAAGTGACGTGTGTTACAGGCCGTATTTGATTTGACAACACTCCTTCACCGTATTCAAGCGTACAATGCTGTGTTCGCGCGTCATGTTGAACCCATATGTTGTGTGCGAGTAGCCCCGATCGGGCCTGCCATACACTCGCCACTACCTGTGGCACCATGGTCAGTTGCAGCCTCGGGCTTCTGCCTGGCTATACTGGAGTAAGTAACTCAGTCTAACAATGCTAAGTTTATTCTCACTCCAGTTAACAGCAAACTGCTTTGCAGGGGCATTATATCCATAGCTTTTATAATTGGTGCAAGGTACTAGCTTGGTATGTAGCTTCAGCTTTGCATAGCTCTGCTGAAGCAGCTCCACTGGGTACTCAGTGCCTTGCCACAAGCTGGACTGCTTACGTGGCAAGAGCCCAACTCTTCCACACGACACAGACGCAATCGCACACGCCCCCCCCCCCGCGAGTGTACTGATCGCACGTGGTCTCAACAGGTTCGCTCCGGGAGCGCGTGTCCCAGTCGTTCCTCGGCGGCTCTGCGCAGCTGCGCAACCCAGACCTCATCTACAGCGGCGCCGACCGCTACCACCTCCGCACGCAGGCCATGGGCAAGGTGTGTGTGTGGTGTGTGTGTGTGTGTGTGTGTGTGTGTGTGTGCAGACCTCATCTACAGCGGCGCCGACCGCTACCACCTCCGCACGCAGGCCATGGGCAAGGTGTGTGTGTGTGTGTGTGTGTGTGTGTGTGTGTGTGTGTGTGTGTGTGTGTGTGTGTGTT
>JAAUXT010026011.1_pt1 | contig 14385 bp, 12 predicted proteins | sample 7278171 | NCBI WGS metagenome assembly JAAUXT01 (sample SAMN14350112, study PRJNA611818) | marine sediment metagenome | isolation source: surface marine sediment (1.8m) | place: French Polynesia: Moorea | collected 2018-08 | reverse complement strand
ATTCCAAAGTGTGGACAGATGCACACATGAATGCCAAGGGGTTTCAAGCCAACAGCGGCACCTAGATGGCCGGCTACGCGACCATCAACAATTGGCCTTCTCTTTGAGCACGTACATCCGGAGGCACTCCAGAGGCCCTGCCCCAAAACGAACAAAGCATATCCGCCCCACCCCCACTGATTGCATTTCGCTTCCTTTTGCGCTTTCGTGCTGAAAAGAAGTGTTCTTGGCTCACTGGAACACTGCACCAGGCATCTCGACCTGCACACAGAACAACTGAGACTATTCTCACCACTCAATTTGTCTTTTTCTTTGAGAAAATTTATCTTTTGAACTTCGGGATATTCTGCTGTGTTGGGTTTGAACTGCAGAACAGCTGAAATAGTTGTCAGAATGTCTGGGACAATGTGACCAAAAATTATATGAATTGGTGTGCTTGGAACAAATGAGTTATTTCGATGCAACAAACACCCCCGACAGTCAGCCGTTGAGTGCAACAGAGACAAAATTAAATAAGAGAAAGCATGTGTCTTCAACGTACTGCAAATAATTCGTTTTGCTTGAAGAGACGTGATCCCACGTTTGAGCTGCTGGAAACCAGGTTCACTCACCGCATACAACGACTTCCCTGACGACAGTGTCACCAGAACAGCGAATGTCCAGGCGAAGAGCATGAGAGAAACCCGACGAGAGATGAAGCTCATTTTCCAAGCGCACTGTGTGAGCCGCGTCCTGAGTGAGACAAGTTAAATACTTGAGCAAAGTGGTCCTGCGTGTGGCAGTTCCTCAGCTACACCTGCCTTGGCAGAAGTGACGTCGGGATCTGTCGCCGAGTGCTGATGTCCAACTTCCCTCGTGTGCAAATTTGACTGAGTACTGCCAAACCCGCCTTTAAAAGGGGCGAGGCGCTGCCAGAGTGGGCGGCATGCAGGGACAAAGGATTAGGTTCTCCATACATGCGTTTCCGGCTTTTCCGGGATTGGGGACTCGGGGCACCTGGTCTCGTTGCTGGTTAATTGACAGCACGACGTCCAAACAAAGCTGCCACCAAACACCGTTTCCTGAGCTGGCATTTCACTCGCTGTCGACGTCACATCAGGTCAAACTTAGTTCCTGGGTCCGTCCGGTGTCAAAGTGTGAAATGCTCGGGGATAACTCTCTCTTTTCTGTGTCGGCCCTGAGTGATACTGACTTTGGTGCACCAAACTTTCGTTTTCAACCTTTTGAACTTGTAAGATTGTCTGGTTTTTTTTCAAGGTTTGCACTTGGGCGGAGTGGGAGGGGTCATGTCTCATTGTTGGGGTGTGTCCAAAACACAAAGCAGTTTTCAAATGTTTCGACCCTTTCCTGCGTGTTTGGAACTTTGTAGACTTTGTCCACACAAGGTCCACAAGCAAGGACCAAAGAGGAGCAACAAGTGACAAAAAGCACGCATTTGAACACAAAAGGGTTGAGTCAGTGGGTTTTTGGGCAGTGCACTTCACCACGTTTCTGGGTTTTCACACCCCCCAACACTGTATGAGAGTTGGTCAGTGTTTGCAGTCAGTGTTTCACGGTCAGAATCTATCTTGGACAGAATCGCATGTCCCGCTGGACTTGGGCAATCCTTGGACGTGGATTCAGTGGTTTCACCGTGGAAAGTGATGACAGAACACATGTCAAGTCCCAGTGAACAAGAATCTGCCATTCCAAGTGAAGAATAAGCTGCTCGTGTGAGAAAAAAAAAACCAACTGTTTTCAAGGCGGCGATCAAACGGGTGTCTCTCCGCGAGAAACAAATACGGTGATTGCAGCCTCGTTTGAAACGGCCGCAACAAACAACCAACGCTGGTATACCACTGAATCAATCGTGGTGCAAATCGCAGAAAAAAATGAAAGAATCATCCATTTCACAAAGAAATGGCCAAGTTGAGTTTCCCGAGGGGGACCTCAACTGTGCCAATTTGAATACGTTGATGAGGTCAAGTGACCAAAAAGACACAGACACATAGCACATGTGAAAATGGTGGCTTTTCGTAAAGAAACAAGGCCAAAATTGCAAAGTTGAGTTCCCCCCCCCCTGGACAACTCAATTGCATTGAATTGTCCACAAGGGGGGGGGGACTCAACTTCAAGAAAATGGTCATACTGGACACTGTGGCTTCAAAATTCTAAAGTTGAGTCCCCCCATGAAACTCACCACACACACACACACACACACACACACACACACACACACACACACACACACACACACACCGAGAGAGAAGACACGAAGCCTGGGCCTATCCGACGTACTATTCCGGGGCCGCGGGCTTAAAAATAGAAATCTACACTGTCCCAATCAGCTCCAGACCAAATCCAACTTGTGTCATGCAGCACGGCAAATTTCATGACGTTCGTCCGATGAGAAAAGTTACACAGTGGCAATCACAATGATAAAATCCAAGTCAAGAGTGGAAATGAACAGTCAAGCTACGAAGCGTATAAAAATCCGCAATGGCACATGCATGCAGGACATGCACCTTGAAAGACCTGATGCAAAGATGTTCTTGGTGTTGTTTAGTGTGACTGCATGGATTTTGTGGAAATGACACATGAAAGAAAAACAAACTTCACAACAGAACCGATCCCTTTGTGGGTCTCGTAGGAACCCCTGGCTGCACTGAATCTGCATGGGTTCAGGTCCGGGTGCAGGTCCAGTTGAGATTGGGTCCATGTTCAGGGACAGGAACTTTGGCAGTGGTCCGAAAGAAACTCAACCACCGGCAAGTTGAAGACGATCAGGAACATTTTCTGACATTTTTGAAAAACAGGTTTGGACCCTGCTCCCCCTCCCCAGGAAAGATCACGAGTTTGACACGAACTTGGTGGTAAAATTTAATGTGACACAAGAGTGGCCGTTCCGTCAGAGTGAGTGAACATCGACCACAAGAGGAGTGCGCAAATTACTGAACGGATCATCCAGCAGATTTCCGTTCAACGGACAAGAAACGGAAGAGTGTGAGCGGAGACAGCTGCTTTGTGCGTGACTTCACTCATTTCCCCATTTCTACAAAAGGAAAAGGCCGGGCGGAAACAACAGATGACAAGCGCCTTTCCAAGACCAATAAAAAATAACTTTATTGATGAATTTAAGTACACTCACTGTAACAGTACAAAACATGGAGTTTGCACAGAGGAAAATGTACAACCTCTGCACACGGCAAAGCGTCTCTTATCTATTTCTGACTTTCAAGCAAAAAACGTTTTGAAAAGAAAAGTACAAACGATCGCTTCACTTGTTCAATGGCACAGTGTGTTCTGTCTGTTTCAATGGATTTTCTTTTTCAAAAACACACATTCAATTCACTCAAAATGAGAAAAGGAAAACAAAATCTGACTATAACAAACACTGAACAAGGGTTGAATCCAGCCCAGGGGGGTGGGGTGGCCTCGTCTGTGAAGAGCCCAACATCGCACGTGACCGACGGTTTGAACAGACATGAGTAGGACCAGCGAAAATTCGTATGAGCCAAACGATTTCACATAAAACTCTGTGGAAACTGTTCGTTGAAAGAAAAATAAAAACACACGTTTGTCCCAGTGATACCAGTTTCACACTGGATGCACCACCCGTTGCATTCCAGAACAACTCAAAAGGCGCTGCGTCGTCGCTCGTGCTCATGACGCACTGATTTGTGTCAGAATGAAACGCACGACGCATCTGGTGTGAAACAAGTTTGAGGCAAAATCTCTCGAGGTATCACAGACGTAACGTCCGAAGCTCTAGTCCGACGTCAAATTTCGTTCTTTTGTCTTCCTTGCATTCAGGGCTCTGTAGGAAAGGACACATGCGAAATCCATAGAATACAAAGCTTTGATAATTAAAATCACTGAATTGAATACGGAAAATCCAATTCCTGTCCTCAACACAAAGATGTGGTCACAACAACACGGTTCGTGAGAAAAAATTCGAGCAAACACACTGTCAAACCCTACCTTTCCGAACAAAACGCTCAACAGAAAAGTGTGCATATTGGCGACTAGAAGATTAGTCTTTTGGTTTCGTCACTGAATTAATAATAAAAAAATGGCACCTCGAGTCTGTCCAATCCAAAACAAATGTCATCAAGCACAACGATTGCAAACATTCACAGGACGGTGTGAACACTGCGCTTCTCAAACCTCGCTTCAGATCAACAACAGACCCGAGGTGCAACAACAGCTGCAAGAACAAGTGGTTCTGGTGATGCCTGTCGCTTCAGCGTGGACTTCTTGCAGTCACCGATTACGGTACATCACTGACAAGCGTAATTGCGAAGGCGTCACCAGCCACGAACTCACTTGCTTTCCACCGTCACCAGCACCCAGACACAGGTCATGTAAAGCACATTGATTTGCGCAGTTGAATGTGACAGAAATGCAAAGACGACTTTTGAGTTCTGACTTCTTTCCTTTGTAGAGCCGAGATCCAACAGGGGCAAAACGAATGTTTGGCAAAAGTTTGAAAATTCTGGCAAGTTTCACTGTTTGGAAGAAAACATACAAATTCTTGTGTGTGTGGAACGTCCAGATGTCACAGCAGCCTTGAAACACTGAAGCCGCTACTGGGAAAAATAATTAAAAGCCCTGTGAAGCTGATGCATGAAACACTGCGTTTAGGAATTGATACAAGTTCAGTACACTGACACGAGAAGCAAGTTCGACTTGTGACTGGATACAGGCGTTCTAACACACTACGCAAGTTACCCCCGGATTTCAGGTCATTGGTTAAATTGACTGTGGATACACAAGGTAATGTTCACAAGAGATTCTCTACACTGACAGAGCCAGAGAGCGCCGGCCTGTCGCTGTGAAAACAGTCAGGCAAAGAAAACGGTGAACGGTCTGATAGGACAAGTGATCGCTGAAGGCGCCTCGTTCCCACTCGCATCGTTCCACAATATCCACAGAGGACCTTCAGCGATCACTTGCAGCACAAGCGCAGCGCGGGTTACATTCTCATCGATGTTACCACAGAAGGCAGTTTCGCAATCTCATGTCCGTCCACCCAGGATGTCGAATGATTAAAGCTACAGATGTGACGCGGGCGAAGCGGTCGCCTCAGGGCGGCCGGGCCGGGCCGAGCCGTTAGTCCTTCTTACTTTGGTCCGTCTGCTCGAAGAACATGAAGTCGATGAGGAAGACTGCGGCGAGCAGCACGGCCTTCACCTTCACGTCCAGGTCCATCGGGACTGCGGAGCACAAACAGCACGCTCACTCAACTGCCCAGCAGAAGCAGCGGGTGCAAATTTAGATCTCATATGATGAAAACTCCAACACTCACAGGCGACTCCGAAGTTGTCCGCATCTGTGAAAACTTCCTTCACGAGTCCCGTCCACTGCTTGCTGATCCTGCCCACTTCAAACTCCTTGTCGCGCGAAAACACCTGCGGTTTAAAAAAAAACACGAGGCTTTCTTGAGATGGAGCTCCAGGATCACTGGCATCAGCGAGCCCCACGAACAAAGCGATGTTCGTTCCCGCACATTACCAAAGGGGTGGAGCAAGAAAGGAGAAAATTCAACACGCAACTGCGCGAAATTGTGACACACACACACACACACACACACACACACACACACACACACAGATACGTGCAAACAGATACGTGCACACAGACACGCACGCACAGACACACAGAGACAGACACCCGCACACACAGAAACGCACAGAGAAACAGACACACACACATACACACACACACACACACACACACACACACACACACACACACACAAACACACACACGTATTCGCTCGAGCGCTTGCGCATTGCGCGACTCACGTTGAACTCCTGGTCCCAGGTGCAGAGCGCTCCCTGGCAGATGCACATCGGCCCCTCGATGCACAGCACCACATTATCGCTCGCGTCCAGCACGTCGTACTTGGGCGCGAAGAAGCTGCACCTGCAAAATCCGCCGCACAGGTGTCACCACAATCACACAGCAACCAAACACGTGCTGACACGCACAGAAGCAGATTTCGAAACAGTTCGAGTCAATGAAGGGGACAGACGGGACGGGCTTTCGTGTTCCAGCACCAAGGTTGACGCCTGGCTCACTGGATGCGTCCAACGTCAGGCACAAATCAATTGGAACTGCGTCGCCGAGTTCATGTAGCGCACACTGACTTGCACAGGAACAAAACGCATGACGCATCCTGGATGAGATCTTTCGGTCCCCTCCCTCATGGTCACAGCGATAAGGGAGAAAGAGTCAGATTCTCTCTCAACACAGAAGACTGGACGGAGCGCACGCACGTCTGCCTGATGGAGCCGATCTTGGTTCCGACGGGCGCCTCCACCTCCACCTCCATGGCGGAGCAGCCGCAGCACGCGCACACGTTGCAGCACGCGCACGGCTTGAAGGGCCTGTTCACCCGGATCACCTCCTGCGGGAAAACTCACATTCACACCAGTGCGCAACGTGTGCAAACACATTTGGAACAGGGGTTGAAGATACGAACAAGACTCAACAGATCTCTGTTTTTTCCACCCGACATGTTTTCGTTCAGTCGTTCGTCGAACAGAGGGACGGGTGACCCACCTGTCCGAAGTTGTCCGTGATGTGCATCGTGAAGCCGCGCATCGAGCCGCAGCACTGCCGCGAACACGCGTTCGACTCTGAAAACCAACAACGGCAAAACGTTTCTCGGGGAAGACTCGATGGTGTCTTTTCAGAGGTTCACCTCGCACAGAAAACTGCAGGCATTGCACGCGTCTCAGTGTCAGTCAGTTGGAGTTACAAGCGGCGATGCAGTACAAACTGAATTTTACAGGCGCAAGACACGTCGCGAACGGTTGAAATACAACCTGAAATTTGACACCATCGCACACAAAGCTGACTGCGCACACTGATTGCGCACAGCCTGTCAGCTGCTCAGACAAACGCAGAAAACATCGGTGCGACACTGTCTCAAAGCCGAACACAAAGACGAGCCAAGAAAGGACAGGTAAAGTGAGTGAAATCAGTCCTGGTTCTGGTTGGAGACCCGAAAGTTACTCACCGAAGTGCAGATGGAAGTTAGTACACAGATGTTCCAAACACAAGATCTAAACGAGGAACAGCATTGGACCAATACGACCTAGGTCCATCAAACGAAAAGTTAGCGCAGTACAACGGGGTTGAAACAAGTTTCTGAAAGTATACACAAACACTACAGATCTTCAGAAGTTAAATTGCTTCCGCGAAACAAAAAACTACAGAAGAAAAGATGCAGGATAGTGAGTTCACAGCATAACTCAAATGAAAAGCGAAAAAGGCACAAACGGAAAGCGAGACTGAAAGGAAGGCGGGTTTCTGCAGTTTCTTGACAATGCGGCGCATTCACGACGCCAATTAGCCTGTGCCGCGCAAACCTTACCCTCCGCCGCGAAGTACACCTGCTGCCCAACCGAGTTCTTCACCTGGTACTTGTTTGACGACTCCCAGGAAGTGAAGGCTGAAAAACAGGAGAAGGAAACATGAACTCCTGTTCGCTAAGTGACTGTTTTTTGTGTGCGCACCGTCGTTCATTCTTAGGAGTAGAAGCTGGAGTTACATCACCAATTCTTTGGTCTTGGCAAAACTTTTCCTGTTATGTTTAGCAGTTCAAAACTAATTAAAAAGTAAGCATCATTCACGTCGGTTACGAAAGCAAATTGTCACTTCATCGCAATATTCGAGAAAAAAAACAAAACAACTATCGTGCAAAAAGAAAGCGGCATGCAAACCCGAGGGGAAAGCTTGTGTCCGTGTGACCCATTCTCACCGAATCCTCCCCCTGTGCTGCTGTCCCTGCACCCCATCACTGAAGCCTCACTCATTCTGCAGGGTTATAACCATGCGCACACAATCTTGTTCGTGCCTCACTGCCTGTTTCCCTCGCAAGAATTATCCCCCCTCCCCCAAAGCAAAAACAAGAAGCAGGTTGTGACTGAAAGCGGACATGTCAAATCTGTACAAAACACAAAACTCTACTGTGCGCAGGTCTCTTTTCCTGCAGAAAACTGGAAACAAACAAAACTGTTCGGTGTGGAAACGAACGACAACCAAATATGCCACAACTCCAGCGTGTGGAAGAAAAGATGTTCTCGTGAGAAGGGAGCATCAGACGATGAGAGACGAGGGTCTATCTCGACCTGTCCGTGTGTTGTTGAGATGTGCATCGGGGTTGAACAACTTTTCCTGCAGTTTCTGTGTGTTTGATGTGACTGAATTGTTTTCACTCTGGACAGAAACCCCCCCCCCCCAATCTTTTGTAAGTAGTTCCCAGGAAATACTGACCCCAAACACGCACGCGCCACACGCCACGTGTTGTCACATTCACAAACAGGTAATTCCTGTCGGAACCAAGGGAACACAGACCCTGCAGAAAAAGCATCCAGCCCAGTTGCTGCTCCGCTTGGCCATGAACTTAAATTTATCTGTCTGCTGCATAACGCCCCAGAAAAACCGCATTCATCTGAACGTCATGCGCTTCACCAAACGAAGCTACAAAGCCACGAAATTGTCAGTAATTCTGACGGACTCTCAAAGAAGCCGGCCTCACGAACTGTGCAAATGTCAAGCTGTTTGTATCGGAGGACAAAGGACTGATACCGTTCATTTCAGCCAATCACTTTGTCTGCAACTCAACTTACCCGCTATTGATCAATGCAAATTGAACAGGACATGGCCAATGTTAGATCTGTTTGGTGAACGAACATACATACATATGAGAGACAACTGAAAGGATTCTCCAGGCGAGAGCGATGAAAAGGCGTCCGCCATTTTGACACGAAAAATAATGCCGGATCAGAAGTCCAGTTCAGAAAAAGATTTTTATTTCCTTTCAATGGAAGATTCTTGTCATTGCCAGTCACCGCTCCGAGTCCTTTCAGTCGTCTCGACAGTGCATATTCTCTGTTTGTTCCATTTCACGTGATGTTCCTGCACACCACGAATCTTGTGCGCGCGCAGTGAAAGTGCTCTGTGTTGCAGAGGAAAAACTTGGACCGCGCAACCTAGATTGTGGCTCGCAGGACAACAACTCTATTCTCGACTCAAATTCGGACCTATTCCTCTCCCTAAAACCTAGAATCAAAAAATTTTTCTTCTAACATTTCACGACAACAAATCATTCACACCGCGATCCCAAAAACACCAAAACCGTGAATTACATGACCACAAAATTTTCTTCTCAACACCCACCAAACGTGACATCAGGTTCACACTCAATCCGTGAATACAGCAAATCCGGCAAACACGGAGTACAATTTTGTTGCACACTCATGAGGGTGACCAAAGCAACAAAACAATTTCGATCACGGATTGGGAGTGGCCCCAACATTGTAATCTCGAAGGCTCCGGACCAGCAACTCACCCTCGAGCAGCTCCACCTGCTGGTGCACGAGCACCTGGTCGATCTGCGTGAGGTACTCGAGTCCCGGCGGGCAGTTGGGCACGGAACCCGGCCGCGCCATCCACTGCACCTGCCCCGGCGCCCCGGCGCCGTGTGCCTGTCCCGCCTGAGCCATGTTCTGCATAGGCTGCCCTGGAAATCCAAGAACAAGATCAGTTGCGCAGGAAACGTGTTCACAAGACCCAGCACCAATGCAACGGTTTTGACAGTTCCACAGATTCAGCAACAGTACTCGTACAGCAAAAGACATTGAACTGAAAAACAAGTTCAGTTTGTGATCCACAAGTTCAAGCACAATGCCACATCCAGGAACCAAACCGTGCTTCAGAGTGGATCCCAACTCGAGAACAGGTGCACATCAAACGAAAGTCACATCCAGTTGAACTCGGCGCACAAGTCTCGTCGTTGTTCAACAGTGAAATTGAACAAGGTCAACCGTCGCTGATGGACCCAGGTTGTCGAGGGGATCTTCACCCACATCAAATTTTTGTTTTGCAAGGAAGCTCCAAAATTGCCCCTCTTGGCAGGCAAAATTTGAGTTTCTTCGATGTATTTTCGGAAGCGGGTGGGGAGAGATTCCCACAATTCGTCCTGTTCGGCAATGAACAGGAGTCCGAAGCTCAGGTGCAGAGGAAATGGGATTATTTTCTGTCTTTTTATTCTCAATTTTAATAGTTTGTGACGAAGTGAACAACTGGAAGCCAAGGTACATGCAGAATCAGATTCAGTGTTGACCTGTGCATTCAAACACCAAAACAGTGAACCTTTCCCTGACACAGCGAAAAATAATCACGTCCACAGAGAAGGTCGGAAAAGAGAAGTGTGTTGCCAATCACAGTTGCCCAAGACAACATTGGCAACACTGCTGACCAAGAGAACAAGGACAAAGATCCAATGGATCTGCCGATCTCACCACCAATTTCAAACCGTCAACTTCATCCGGTGCACGTTGTTTGCCAACGGAGCCCAAGCTACGGTTATGGTGTCAAGACCACAACCTGCTAGATCTAGCAACGTGAGCCTGCCACCTTCTGACGGGATGTAGAGAGGTGCAGTTTTCTGACAAGCACCACCACACAAAAGCAAGATTGTCTGACCCACGCGTGGCCATTGCGGTTCTCTGCTCGAGCCTTCTGTTTTCAAAAGGCAGTGGAAAATAAAACGCCACCTGCTCTCTAACTTGATCAGAGACCGTTCCCCCCCCCCCCAACCCCGCGAACAGAACCCGAGGCGTTCCCTTTCGTGGCTTTGTAAAACAGGATTTGGTGGTGTCACGTTGGCCGTGCAGCTTGTGGCAGTGTGGCAGAGGCAAGGTCGACCAGATCTCCCACCCACCCCCAACCCCACTCCTCCTGCCCAACACCCCTCCCCCTGCTGTTCAACCCCCGGGTACGCAACCCGCAGAGGCGATGAACACCAGGGACATTTGCCTGACCTTGCCCGGACCAACAACCTGCACCGATGCCTGTACCAATCACCTTACGGTATCTACACGTTCTTTCTGCGTTGGAGGGACATCACGCCTGCAGTTGCCCAACACACTGCTGCTTCTTGTTGGGGTTGATGCTGTCTTTTCATGAAATGCTTTTGCCAGGTTCTTCCAAGAAGGGCCTTTGTGTCACGAGAAGCACCCGAGACGGTCGCACTTCATTCGCTCAATTACCGGTACTGCTTTCAAAAAAAAAAACAAAAAAAAACCAGAAACTTTCGCCGAGTGACTGCTTTCCACACACAGAAGCTCAACATTCGTGACGCATTTACACGCGTACTCTGTCCTTGTGAAGCCAATATACAAATGAAAGAAGCTTCGAAACACACCATTCTATTTTTAGGTGTCAGCACCAAGATCAATTGCACAAAGAAGCTGTTGACTATTCAGCTTTTCAATTTGTACACTGAGGTGAGATAGTTAATTTTGCCCGTTCCCACAAGTTGAAGCAAAAAACAACAAAAAGAAGAAACCTGATTCGGTTGCTCCTGAAAAAGAGATCAATCATGAAACACAAACATGCGTGCATGCGAACCACCTCAAGTGCAACACAAGTTTTCTTTGCACACAAATCGAAATGCAAACCGAGTTTCTGCGTACGAGTATTGTCCTGTTTGACAACCAAACTTACAGATGTTGTTGGTGAGTGAAACAAACGCGACTACATTGTCATTGATACGGGAGACAAACTGGAAGGAAAGCAACAAGAACAAGAACTCTGGAACGTCAGAGCGGTGACCGCAAACCTGGCGATGGGGGCAACGGCGGAATATTGTGAGGGCCCACGGGCTCCATGGGTTGAGCTGGACTTTCTGTCGTTCATGAAAATTTTTTTAGAGGCCTGGCTTCGGTTATGAAAATGACAATATTCGAAAAGTTCTCGGAGAAGCAAGATGAACATCAACAAAAATTGTCCGAACAGGCAAATCGAATTTTACCCATGATTTCTTCGACAGCAGCGGCTAACTTGCCAGTGGGTCGCCGTGCTGTCAACGGAGCGAACAAAACCCGTCAATGACTTTTCCAAACCATTGTACACCAAGAGTCCACAACCCACAAGCAGTCACCTTCAGGTGCAGAGCATTTGCCCACAGCACTTGTCCATAGCTTGAACAAACCAGGGCAAGGAAGAAACCAAAGGACGCGATTGGCATTGCAGTGCAGGGAAATCCGTGCGGCAAGCTGTGGCAATATGGCAAGCAACCTCCTTCAAATTCGAGTCATGCGTCAGAGCAGAACCTCAACTAACCCTTACAAGCTGCAAAAAGGCTGCAATTCTTCCCCGTCCCAAATAACTTGAAAGTTCCAACTAGCAAAGGCATACCATAGCCAGGAGGTGGCGGTTGTTGGTTCATGATGCTTGATATTTTGCGTCCTTCAAACTTTCATGCAAACACGCCTTCAATCGGCCAAGCAGATTATTTCATGACAAGCTGCTGAAACAGGAAACATCGAGCAAAACACAACACACCCTCAAACAAGATCCCCTTTCCAGATCAGGACACTGGTTGGGGCTGCGGAATCCTTCCTCTGTGGAAACCACATTTGTGGCAAAGTCAGAAACAAACACATTTGTCGAATTTGGAGGGACTCAAGGATTAGCCTGCGTCAGCCAATGAAGCCATTTTCACGCTGAACCAAACGTTTGCTGTTCCATTCCACGACCATCATTCCTGGCCTTCCGCCAGCTGCTGCAGATGTGTCGCTGCACCGTTTGGCTGCAATCCAGCATCCATCACTTGAGTGCCATTCTTTGGTCACTTGTTTCTCGATCCAATTTTTGAATGTTGTCCAAGGAAGCTGATGGTGTCAGAAGTTCGCAGGGCAAATGAAAAACTCCCCTCTCCAGCGTTTGGCGCTCAGACAATTGGGCACCCGCAGCGGCCACACAGGAGACGTCCTGGGTAGATCTAGTAGAACTACATTTGGTCTGGAGCTGGACCCACTTGGTCTGCGTTCAAGGCAGGCTTCTTCCATCCAGGGTTCTTCCTCAAAATTTGCACGAATAGATCTATCACTGACACCGAGCAATCTATCTGACGAATTTGATTAATTTGGGTTGTCCGCTGTTCAAGGTTTGTGTGAAATGATCCAGGCAATCTGAGTGGATTTCCAGATCTAGATTCTGTTCGGGAGGGATAGGAAGTGGCCAACTTTTGCCACCTGTTATTGGCTCGGACTTGCCGACAGAAACACGCTAAGTTGATGCAAAATATGCTTGGGATAAGATGCTACGAAATGACACAACATTCAGACAATTCGCATTGACAACTCACCAGACTTTAGCCAGAATTTTTCTCAACAGAAAACTGGGTAAGCTTCCGGTGTTACGCCTGTCACTAAACAACTTGAGTCGCAGAAATCGCGCGACGCAAAATTCTGCGCGTTGAGCGGTTTGTCTCGATTTGCAAATTACTGACCTGTTTTTGCCTGGAAACTTAACTCACTAACGCTCCTGGTGACGGGAAAGGTATTTTCATTATTTATAAAGTCACATGTAAATTGTTTTTGGCAAACTTGGAAATACTGAAGCAACAGAAACATTGTTAGTGTTAGAAGTACTTTGTTGTGTTCTATTTGTGAGGAAATGTGTTTTGGTTATGGGCACTCTTCCACAATAACGTTACCGGAAGTTTCGCCGGAACCACAGGTTATTTTCCCGCGGGTGTTTCGCAGATTGGAAGCACTTTGTTTGTTTTTTGAGTGACGTTCAGACAGCACACAACTTGTCAATGGCAACAAACAAGCGGAAGGAAGAGGGACACGGTGACGTCCCCAAGAAGCGTACGAAAACAGACGAGGAGTCAGAAAATGGTGACAGATCAGGAGATGTTGTGAGTCACTTTGCACCACGCTTTTTTGTTTTTGTCTGTGATTATCTGGAAAACAATTGTTGAGGCGTTTCATTCAACAAGCGCTTGAACTTTGACTGTCATGCGATTTCCATGTTGAATTTTGGTGCGGTTTGAGAAGTTTGATGGTCGCTCTGTGGCTATCAAGGTGAGGCATTGAACAGTCCCTTGGTTCATGTGTGATTCCAGCCAAACTTCTCGTGACGTCCCCCCACCCCTTGCAAAAAAGATTTGACCAGAATTTTAATGCAAATGGTGTAAAACACAGCCACAAACAAATTTCTGTGGGTGGGGGGGGGAGAGTAAAATCTTTGCCCAATCCCCTCTTACAATGTCCAGTCACTTTCCAATAGGTCTTAATGTGACAGTTGCAAATGTACAACCTGAGAAAACCCAGATAGCATTCATGCAACACTTCAAAACCGAACCTTTCAGACGCTTGAGGCCTGAAATGTAGTGATATCACAAACACACTGGTTGGTATCTCAGGTGAGACTGGCCCAGTGGCACGAATCTCTATGTTTATTGTATGTACAGTGCTGCCACCTGTCGGGCAGTGGTTTTGTTTTCGCAGCTGGTGTGTCACACCACACTCCTCCCCCACCAGGGGGGGCTGGCCTCAGCCAATTAATTATATTCTAAATATTTTTATATTTAATTAT
>JAAUXT010120899.1_pt1 | contig 14390 bp, 17 predicted proteins | sample 7278171 | NCBI WGS metagenome assembly JAAUXT01 (sample SAMN14350112, study PRJNA611818) | marine sediment metagenome | isolation source: surface marine sediment (1.8m) | place: French Polynesia: Moorea | collected 2018-08 | reverse complement strand
TCCACCGGAGGTTAACTGGCAATTAGTCTACAGTTGTCACTTAAATGGTTTGACACTGTTGCACTGCACATTGAAATGACTTGTGCCTTAAGTCAGTTAAAGAACAGCTAGTAGGAGATTAATCAAATCCTCGGCTTTGCCTCGGATTTAATTAATCTCCGGCTTTCTGTTCTTTAACTATTACATAACACAACGGTTCTCAGTGTCAATTTTTTGGACGAAACAAAATTTGCAGCACAAGTCCATCTTGTGTGCTTTGTTTGAATTTGTTTCGCTTTCGTCCACTTTCGGATTTGCGGAGCATGTGGGGCGTGGTTGAGACCTTGTCTCTCTGGACTGAAAACTGCCTGAGAGCAACTTCCAACTTGCCATTGATCTCCCTCTTCCTGCTATATCTTATAATCCATTTCACATTTACGGTTGAGCCCTTGTTTCTTCACGTTTTCAAGGCTGCAAAAAGCATTCCCAATCTTCCAGCTGGTCCATGGTGCGTGCGAACCCTGCCGATTTCACACGCAAAAAGTGCAAACTTGTCTGCCACGACCACCACACATGACTCGTTTCATCTCAGTCCAATATCGCAAAGAATCTGGCTTGGATGAAACAACGCTGCGAGTCTTGTCCTCTTGATCTGTGGGCTTCAGATACACAAGAAAACACTTTGTCGCCGTAAGTCGTCTGTCGCTCTCAAATTGCCTCACTGTGAACAAGAAGGTGCTTGAATGATATTCCTGCCAAAACCCCTTCGCTACTTGTTCTTTTTCGACTTGGTGTCAGATAATTTAATGTGGTTTGCGCGCAATAATTCACGACGAAGGAACGTGACGGCACGCAGAGTCGAGCACATTAGGAGCCCGCTGCGACACACAAAACCACCATCTATCAATCGCTCCACAATCTGCGAATTAGGATCTGCCATTCGGATCGAGCAAGAAGAGGAAAATCGTCCCAGGTCCGTGGCACGTCACAGCCTCAAACTTAAAGACGCCTTTTCCAGGAACCAAGTCTCATCTTGGTCCACTAGACATCAGAATGACAGAAACCTGGGCAGATGGGTGAATTCGTGTGACAATACATTTACCGACATCCCTGGACACACAAATCTGTGATGGTCGTGCGTCAAGCTTTGAGTGGTAACTTTCTCCAAATCTGTTCAGGACTTCATCAAGCATGATAATAAGGTCATTGATAAAGATCAACCCCAGCAACGGTGATCCCAATGTCCTCAACGCTGGTGCGAAGAACAATCGATCTCCTGCGCGACTTAAGAGCGAAGGCAGACAATGCATCCTCACCGCCTCGAGGACTTTCCCCGTCTCTCTGTACAGCCGCTGCGTACGTTGCACAGGCGTGGAAACATATCTCACGTGCTTAATTAACAGCGATCGTGTTTGGCTTCAGTAATATCAGCTCATCCCCCACTGCAGGCCTGTCAAATGGAAGGCATGATTGAAGCCTCTTCCTGTGTCGCATGCTACCACCGCGCACAAAGTGAAGTCGGCATTTACGTGTTGAGACCCACCTGCTTGCAGCTGTGGGGGATTCGAACCACGCTGTGCGTGCACGCAGCCGAGGCTTTTGCGCTTTACAGCTTGACAGACGTCACCAGAGACAAATTGGGAGAATGAATTTCAAGCCATGTTCGGAGGCTTTCAAAGATGTACGCGCACCTGCCACAGACTGTAATGTAATGTAATGTAATGCATTGGAGAGGAGGGTCCCAGGCGACCAGACAACCTCCCGGTCCGAAGCGCGAATCAAATACCGAAAGTACCATCAAAAAGATGAAGATACGAGGCCCTCGCAAGACATCACGCTGTCCTACATTTCCTGGGCTTGAACCATCAGAAGACGCCTTTTTTGCACCACACAGAAAGCGAATACCGTGCACAAGACCCTCCCCAACATTTGCTTTGATTTTGTAGCACTGAGGTCCTGTTGAAACACTGCAGGGGAACTCAAGATGCCTTCTTTTGATGGTCTCTGGGGTGAAAAAGCACATCTTGAACACGGAAATGTGCGGTCCGAAACGAACTGCAATCCAGCCCTTCCCCAACGATCCGTCGGAAAGTTTGACGTTTGTTTGACGTGGCTGCTGACACAAAATGGATCAGCGACCACATCTCCAATAATTACTCCCCCAATGCTCATGAATTCTTAATTCCTTATTGCTAGATCTACCTCAGCACCCTGCGACAACCTGTTTTCATTGAAATTTTGAATGCAAAGAAGCAGCCTTGCGAATCCAGCAATATGAAGCTTGAGTAAACACAGCTTCGCAGCCCAAGATATGTCCTCGACATGTTCAATTCATAATCAATTGTTCAGGACACAATGCTGTATACGTGTGGCTGACAATACCTTCCTGTTATAAATATTTTACTCGCTTGCCCTTCAATTGATATGCCACCACAACGAGTCGAAAATGTCCTGCGACATCGACTTGTGCTTTTGTGCGACCGTCCTGTGGATAAATTGGTCTTGCCAGGGAAGTTTTGCAAAATTAACAAGACAAAACATAATACAATCTCCAAACAAAGCATTCTTTCTTGAACCCAAAGTGGAGATCCACACTGCCGGACTTTTCGTTATTTTTGCTTCAGAAAAAAAAACCATGCAGAGCAACCATTGACTAGAAATGTGCGTGCAATTGCAGGCCTGGTGTGTGTAATTAGGCTCGTATCAACGTCCCCCTGCGAATCAAGTTTTTGTTTCATTAATTTCCACATGGACCCGAGGAAAAGTTGCGCAGCCGGAAAGTCAACTGCATTCAAACCGTGGAATGAAACTGCAATCTGTGAAAAGACAGCTTCTGAAGGTGCAAGGGCGTCTTGTCACACGGACCCGCACTTCTCTGTGTGTTTCCCCTGATCGTTGCTGCAGTATTTCCATTTCCTTTGATTTGACGCACTTATCTTTTGCCGGACAGGAGTTCCTGCAATTGCAGATGTGTTGCCCTGAACTTGTGCGTAAGGACACACTGGACCAAATCAAAGCCCGTGCAGAGAAACTGGAGAAATGGAATGCACTACTGCACGATCGTAGTCTGCAAGTGACGGCGTCGAATTCTTGGGAGAGACCGGCAGTGCAATCCACACGCATGTCATCTGTTGGTTTTCGCTGGAGGCAGACTTCAGAACCAATCACGAAGAATGACACTGACTCCAGCAGTCTCGATATCAGACGTGACGGTGATGGTGGTCATCAACGCTGCTTTCGGTGCGGGTTGCCTGACTGCGGACAGCTCACTTCAGCTGCACCAAAAGGAAGACTCCCAAAGCAGTTTGCGCCTTTCTTGACAAAGCGAGGATTTTTTTGTACAGGGCTCTTGGGCGGTCCTGGCCCTCCCTTGTTTGGCCGCAATGTGTGTCTGTTCGTGCAGTTGTTCTGCTGCACATGGGAGCCTTCCAAACCTCCTGTGCATGGAACGTTCACCGCTGTCCACAGGTCACCACAAGCGACCTTCAAGTCAGGACACTTGGTTCCAATTCATGACGACTGTCAATGAGGCCGGATCCAAGAACCTTCTCTGGCGTGACACCCCAAAGAACGGTGGCTCTTCGACCTGAGGACATAGGGACGGACGTTGTTTCAACAAACGAGTGGAAATTTTTCGACAACATAAATTTCGGGTCTCTCTGGTGTCCCGTGTGTTGAAAGCTCCATTTTCAGGCCAAAGTTATCGACGACCGTGACGCAAAGCGTTCCCCTGCACAATAAATGTTGGAAGGCAATATGTCCGCGAAACCCGACGGGACGCTTGAAATTTCGGTTAATTTTGGAGTCAGGATGGGATGCATTATTCAAGGAGCTGTTCGTTGGGAAAAGTGGCACCGTAAAAGCTTGTTCACAGTCAAAGAGGAATGTGATGTCCGGTAAAATTTACCTGACTCCAGAACTTCGCAGACTGAACTTCGTCTCGTGTTGGCTTCCAAATGTCTCACGTGACTTTTTTCTTTTCATCTTTGCGGATACCAGTGAGCAATATTCAGCGTGCACATGACGAGGGATTGCTGCTCTTGGGTGAAATAAAAGACTCAGGGACCAATTTGTGAAGTTCCCAACTTCTGAGTGTGGTGGCGGCCCGTCTTTCGTCTGCAATATTGAGGGGAGGTGGGTCCATGGAAAGACGAGGAATAACGAGAATGCACTCCACAAAATCATCCAACTGCACCCATAAATGTGTTGTACTGCGCAAAATAGACGGTCGCAACGTTCGGTTCGGCGCGAAACATTCTGCAATTGAAGAACGACCACAAAGCTGACGCCACCGCAGCTGTTCCGGCACATCTTCCGCCTCACCAACGAGAACAGATTCGCAGCACGAGAAGCATCGAGTGCAAAGCGCGAGTTGTTGCAGTTACAGTGTCGACACTCTCTGTGTGAACTGCGTGTCTGACTCGTCGCCTTGGAAGGCGTGGCCCCGAAACCGCAACATGTTCGGGAGGAGGCTGTGAAGATCGGCTTCTCTCAGAAAGCTACATGTAGATATGTATTCATTCCACCCACGACATATACCACCCAGCTGGGGAGCATGGTTTGGAGAGAATGGTCTCACTCAGGTGGATAGTGGGTGGGGTGGTTGGAAGGCAAGGGGGTGGTTTGGAGAGCAAGAGCCAAGTACAGCTGATGGTGAGGAGGGCTGGTTTGGCAGCATAGTGTGGTTTCTAGTTGCAGAGTTCAGGGTAGAACGGAATGGTTTGGATGGACATGCATTCATCCAGCTGAGTGGGCTGGTTGGAACGGCCTGAGGTGCTACGGAGGCAATGCAGTCGCTGAGCTGGGCGGGTGGTGAGGCAAGGTGGTCGGGCGGCGTGGGTATGTTGCAGGACTGTTCCACTGGTGTAGATTATGGAGCGTGTACTCACCGAGTTGGGCGGGGTGTTGTAGAAGAGCTGCAGCGTCCCGACGGACGGGCGTGTCCGCTCGGCGGGCGGCGTCATGTTCCCGTCATCGTCATCCTCGTCGGGAGCCCAGGCCGTTCCTGCAGAAACACAGAGAGAAGAACGGGTCAGAAAATACCGGCACATTACTCGCGCAAATGACATGCAGCAGAGATTCACGCATGTGGCAGGGCTCAACTCGCGAGAGGCTTCAGGAGCTCGCGATGCCGAGAGGAAGTGCGCTGTCAGCAGATTCTCAAAATATCCCCACTGAAAGTTGATCAGTATCCTGAAGGAGCCGCGGCCCATCCCCTCAGTACTTCACCCTCAGGAAGCTGTCCGTTTTAATCTGCAGCCTCTGTGTTTTAACCAGCGTAGGTAGTGACCAGATGACAGAGTCAATGAGAACGTATCTCCCCAGAGCACGCCATCCCATGAAGCGTGCGTCACATGAGCCCCTGGATACAGCCCCGTGTGTGCAGCCAGCACCACGGACTCACGCCACATTAAGTGAAGACAAAGGACGCTGCGATGCGGCTACACCTGAAACGCTGCAGTCGTGCGATTGTAATTCCCAGCAAGTGTCGTGCACGTAAGTAGGCGGACCTCTGTGTTGCTTTCAGGGTGTATTATATTCCACCGAGTCCACTTGAGTATCAACCTGGAATACGAAATGATTGCAATCCAATTTGCTTGTGGCGGTGGACAGCATTTTGGTCATTACATTGTCGTCTGGTTTCCCTTAACACTGAGAACATGGCGGGCGAGTCTCCCGCACTCCAGACCGCAATTCGTCATGTTCCAGCAAATCAAATCCTGAGTTCAGAAGAACAGTCGGTCCGAAGCCACAGCAATAGGCCCGTTTCAGACAATATCAGGATGTTTTCCATTGTTTATGAAGGCTTCGAGACACTAATGCGAGAGACCAGCTCAAGACTTTTCGCAAGCAGTTCACAAGTCAAAATTATAAATCAAGGCTGGAAAAGACAAAAACTGCCTCTTGAACCATCACTCATTCTTGAAGCGTCATGCTGCCTTGTTCCAACTGTTTAGAGCAAGACAGGGTTGCAATGAGTTTTGAAGGCAAGAGCAAAGGTCTGACGCAATGCACAGGCAAGCGCTCCAGCTTGCAGATCCGCGATTCGTTTCGGGGTGTCAGACGCCTGACGGCACACGCATTGGGAACCACCGTTTTCAGACAACCGACAGAAAGAAAGCAGCGGCCTGTGTCAAATTGGTGCACAAGCGATCTGTGAAACGAGACCAGCAGCCACAGCCACTTGATCCTGTCAAAGTACAGCCGAAAACAGCCTCCATCAACGAGGTCGTTCGTAGTTCGGCTCCAACATACCGCGATCAAACTCTCATCCTGCTCACCGGGATCAATGGAAAGTCCTTTTCCACATCCCGAAGCATACTCCACCCCTGAATCAGACGGACAATACATGAAACAAATCTGGACCACCCAACAACAAACATGACTACAAATGGATGTCCCATCGCCGTGAGCCTCTCATGAGATTCACGTAAGTGTCCTTCCATATCCACAACATTCTCAACCCCTGAATCACACTGACCACAATGCGAGAAAGGAAACAATGTAACCAACCGCCCCTGGGGGGCAGCGGCGGCGGTTCAGCGTACCGTCCACGTCCGTGATCTCGATATGCGGCAGCGACACCTGCGGCGAGTCCACCGTCGCACCCTTCTTGACGCGTTTCTTCCTCTTCCGGCGGAGCCTGGTGCTACTTCCGGTGCCCTTGCGCACGAGCCCGCGCTCCTCCTCTTCCTCCTCCGCCTCGACGCGCGCCATCTCGGCCTGCGCCGCGTGCGCCAGCGTCGCAGCGGCCGTCACCATTGTCTTGACGTCGTCGTAATCCGACATGCTCGCGCGGCGTCGATTTGTGATCGACTTGGTGAACACTTCCAGTAGATCCATGTTTCATGAGTGTATTGGTATGTTTTTTTCCTATGGAACCCGGTCGTAGATTTACCCCTCTGTATCCCAGACGGAGGAAGTGATGTTACGTTGCTCCATGAAAGGCGGGGGTGCGCCTCTTGACACAGCTGATTACACAAGTGGTAAACCCGCTGTACGAGTGCTGGGCACGGTTCGTGTTGTGGTTCTGAGCTCCATGCGCTGCGTCCTGAGAGGCTCCTTCAGCCTCACATCTCGCCTCCATTTCACTTTAATAGGTATTCCAGGAAAAGTGTTCTTCAAGAGCCTTCTAAACCGCCCGTGAACAAGGTGCTTTGCATAAATAACCGACTTGTAAACATATCTGCGCCGTCTGTAGGTGAGACTGGTTCCACTTGGCAAGTCGTCACGTCGAGGCTCTACCTTGAGGCATGTTTCCCCGGACAGAACAAAGCTGCCGCAACTCGCAAACATTTTCCATAATTATTTCTTCAGCACATGTTACATCAATAAGCTGCTCTCATTAATCAAGCTTACTCACTTGAATGAATTCCCAGATAAAGTATCCTAATGAATGCAATACCTGTCCCGCAACACAGCTATTTTATGTTGCTATTCCGGACTCGAGCAACGAGACGGCAGTAAGATACCTTTATCCCCTCCTTTCACGCACAGTCTCCATAAAACAAATGTCCTGCCGTGTATTTTCAAAGGGTTATCAGATCACAAGCTCAATATGGAAAGCAAGCTCCTTATCATCAATAGCATTCAATGGCTCCTTTCGCGGACACGCGTTTTCGTAGCTGGTGAGTCTTTCAGTGGTAAAGTTGTTTGTTCGCGATCGCAGGTGATGGTTATCTCCCGATCAATAGCCGCGCGTTAGAATCTGCACGGAGCGGTGTGAGGCGGGCGGCGGGCGGGCGGGCGGGCGGGCGGGCGGGCGGGCGCTCCAGCCCCGTCCCCTCGCTCATCCCCGTCCGTCGGTATGTTGTTCACTTTCCGGGGCCAGCCGCGGCCGGCCAGTCCGGTCCCGGCGACTCGTGTAGAAACAATGGTGAAAATTGATGGGCCTCCGGTAATTGGCAGCGGAAGACAAGTGACCTCCTTCAGCGCGGGTCAATCCGGTTTGGAAGCTGCAGGCAGCTCGGAGAGCCAGAGACCGACCCACCAACCAGACTCTTAACATATGCTCCAAACGCTCCTGGACGGTCAGCGGGTCCCCCGGCAGTCAACCCGAAAACTTTTGATAAATCGATAAAGAGCAGCAGAGGCCTCTTTGTACCACTACAAATCTATGTTCAGTCTGCGAGAAATTGATGGGATATCAAGACATGTAAATGCGCTGGCTCAGTCGAGTCTGCCGATGATAGATGCTGGGTGTTGCGAAGTAATTTACACAGGTTCAGAGACGAAACGCCTTTGTCAGTACAGACTGCCAACCGCACCGCGCACCTAACTCAAACGTGAGGGTTAACGGGATTTTGAGTGATGTCAGATGAGGTTCCAGGTTGCTTGGCATCGGACGCGATGTGCCTGCCAACGTCTGGACCTTTCCTTTGTCGATCTATCAAGATCACCAAAGCAAAAGTGTACGCAGGGCTTGAGTTCTCGTGCAGACAGCACGTCCTCGATTCGTCAACATCGACCACTATGGAATCTGGTTTCCAGAATCTATTTTAGAAACTCTTACCCAGCTCACCCTCGCTGGACGTGTCTTCGGCACCAACGCAAAGCTCAAACTGCAGATGAGCAGCGCTCTCCACGGAGCAGGCACACGAAACCACCCATCATCCTTCTCTCAACCCAAGCCTCCAATACCTCATCCCTGGTACCTGGGGACTCTCTCATCTCCAGCTTTCCATTCCTGTCTGGGGTAAAGAGTTGTCTCCAAGTCGAACAGGATGACGTCAAAGCGCCTGAACGCGTGTTGGAACACGATCCCGATCCCAGGGCATTTTCACTTGTGCGCATCAAAGAGATGTGCTGGGCGCAAAAAAATAATTTGCCTTTTATGGAAAGCAATAAGTTAATAACTTCCAGGCAGGTAGTTGCCTTTTCCTCACCAACACGGGAGAAAACAACAACCGCGGATTGAATAATTCATCATGAACTCCATCAAGACTATCAGGTGTGGTTTGAAATTTGATTACTGACTTATTTTTAGATCAATAAGCGTTCTGACTGACCACTGAAGGCAAATTAGCGGAGCGCGAAGTATTGAACTTGGCATGAATCTTTAATGTGGAGAAGCTTTGTGTCCCCACGACAGCCGGGCAGCGGACTCCCACACACATTTCGAAATGTTCAGGGTGCAGACACACTGAGAGGAGACGGGGCGTGCTGCGCCCACCCCGTCGAGCCGACGGCTCCCGAAAATGCACACACACATACACACACACACACACACACACACACACACACACACACTGCACAAAATGCAACATACAGTGTAGGCAGTCCCATCTAGATACTGGTTCCATTTTATACCCATTCAGTGACAGTGACAGGAAGGTACATCCCTGGACAGGGTAGTCGGGATTCTCCAGGGCTGTCCCAGCAAATATTTCATTGAAGAGGCAACAGTTGCATCTCAACTTTGGATGGAACAAAGAAACACAATGTACATTCCTGAAAGTAAAGCAGGCACCCAAGATATTTTTTCTTCTCATGGTCAGGACCAAAACAAAACTGTGCAGTCCAAAATGTTGAATGTTGACAGGCTACAGTAAATATTGCCTCCTGTCGTGTGTGCTACCCAGTGTGTCATTTTCAGGGAAAGCACCACCCGTGTATACACAGTACTTTGCATCCGACTGCCCCATCCGTAGCAGTACGCGCCCAGCCTCAATAACTGGAAGCCTCCGAGATGAACCACTCAAAGATGATGGAGTGCAGCTGCGTTGGCCAAACAGTGAAAAAAAACTCGAACAGGACATTAGTGTTTTCCGACTTCAAACAAACAGAAAACTCAAACAGCTGAAAAGTTTTTGCTCTCATCTGATTTCAACAAAGGACGACGCATTCTCAATCACCCGCGCTCACCCTGAGGCGAGATGAAGTTTTTAATTGCTCAGATGTTTTCTCTCAGTCGTCAAAAGAAACAATCGGAAAATCAACAAATCTTCCATGCATGTGCTGCCAATCAGAATGCTAAAAATAGACAGCTTCAATTTTGAAGAGATAAACATTTCTCGGCACAGAGCATCTCCTCTCCGGCGTGAATCTGGGTGACGCCCGCCCGCTTTCTGATCCACGCGCATGGCGAGTTTTCGGCGAGACCACGAACAACAAAGCTCGTTCATTTCAAAACTGTCACAGAACATCGACAGGACTTTGATCGTCTCTTATCAGCGCGAACAAGTGACAGTCATCACACGACAACTTTTGTCATCATTTCCACATCATTGGAAGTCAACTGCCCGGCACGATTCATCCTTGGAGGCATGTTTTCTTTGTGGTGTATTTTGTGAGATCTCAACGCAAATCGCACTGCCCTTTTTTCAGAAACACGCACGTTGTCATTTCTCTTTTTCTTCAACTTATCTGTGTGGGTGTGGGCAGCAGAGAGAGGGCGTCAGAGAGAGAGAGAGAGAGAGAGAGAGAGAGGGGGGAGAGAGAGAGTGAGAGATGCATGCATGCACACACACACACACACACACACACACACACAGAGCGAGACTGAGACCAAGACCGAGAGACCGAGCTGCTTCTGGTGTCTTTGTGGAAACAGCTGAAATCGAAGACATCGAATTTCTATGTCTCCAAACAACGCGGCATTTCACACAAAGCATTAAGGACGCTGTGGTAGTCTCGATGACTTGGCAAACTTCTACTGCAATCCACTGTACACCAAACCAAATGCGGCGTGTCCAAGTGTTTCTTTGCCGATTCTATTTGGAAATTTGTGACCAGACCTTTGCCATTTCGTGAGCAATAGAGACGGAGAAATGCGAGCCTGAAAACCACATCAGAAACGTGTTTTCTGCATGCATCCAGCTCAAGAGTCCGGTCCACCTCTCTCAGCTCTACGTGATGGTAGGAAACGAGCAGAAAGCCTTCGATCTCACAGACAAACAACAGCTGTTTTTTTGAAAATTTCCCGCTCTATCACTGAAAATTTGAAGTGGAAGAAACGTTGAAATTCACCACGCTTCGTGAGCACCATTTACTTCAGGGCCCAGGTAAATGGAAGGTTTCTTCAAATTTTAGTTGAAAGGAAAATTTGTGTACACAAACATAAAAAAGACTGAAGTCACTTGAAATGAATTCCAAGGGACCTCGCATTTGAAAGCTGTCAAGCATAAAATTGCCAAAACAACATTTGCTGGCAAGAAGATTGTCACTGAGATCCAGGTTTGCTCGTAAATGAAAGTTTTGCATTTTAAAACATTTCAAGCGACACACAGACGGGAGGCCCGTTTGCGTCGTCCCCTCCGTCACTGCGATCAGATTCAAAACTCGTCTAATCCTCAGACTTCGACACGTCGTGGAACTGCGCTCCTCACTGATATTATTTTCACACTTCCCATCAGCGTGTCGCCACTCGCGGCGATTAGCGGGATCATTCTCGTGCATTAATGCAGCAATGGGTTCTTTTCTGAACAAGTGCTTCATTAAAATGTTGCTTCTCGAGGCAAAACTGCGACGACAGACACTCTGCAACCCAGTGGATACGTACATTGGCAAAGTGCGGAAAATACTCTTTGGTTTTCCACTTAAAACACAGAGCAGAAGGTGGGTATTTGTTGCTCTGACCGGTGGGAATGTTGCACTTTCAAGTCATCAATGTTTGAAGACTCTGGCCGTGGATACGAGCACCGCATGTTTGATTCAAGCCCAATCAGACTTCACCCTCGAAAATCCCGACTCACGGTGTGTCGTGCGCAATCGCTCTGGGTTGTCTTGGTCCCAAAACAGAATCACATCGGAATCTTCCGTTCCCATCAAAACTTCAACATGGTCTCAATTTTCTTGGTGTCAGGTGGTGGAGAATGTTTCCACGACCTTTTATGTGCCACAGATTGCAGGCTTGAAGTCATGCTTGTCATTTTTGCCTCAGCGTTCAACCACAGACACAGAGCTTCGGCACAAGCGCAAACTCAATTTTGATGCACAAGTAGGCAGCAACTTTGGGCCGTCAAGTCTTGTCCCTATCGACGTCGAACAGCTGTTTCATTCCAAAATGAAGTGATTAATCTAAATCTCATGTCCACAGTTTCTATTTTTGGACTGCGCCCTGGGGCTGACGGAGAAGTGAACGACCGATCTGGAGTCTCGAGTTCCCTTCCCGTCTTCGTGTGTCCTCCGAGTGGCGCACCTCATTAACACCACATCAGCATACAAAAAGCTTCTGCGTGATAAAACATGGATGATAAACTCATGAAAACACGTCGAGTGGGTGCAAACATTTTCACTGCACCAGGAAAGCGTGATGGGGGTGTTTCATGTGTTCTTGTTCTCTCAATAAAAAATATTTTTCACATTTTTTTTCGAGCAACCCGCATCGAGGAGAACGTTTTTCAATGATTCATCTTCGCACAAATGAATGTTGAACAGTTCCAGCTCCATCCGAGCTTTTCTCACGCACCGCAGCTGCTGACCAAATTTGGAGATTTTGTTGGGCAGTCTCTGTTGTCATCACACACAATAGATCTACCTTTGTGCTGCAGCAAATAAGGAACGCACGCTCTGCAGGCCATAACAACTTCCAACGTGTGCAGGTGATGCTGGATTTGAAAGCCCTTCAGCAATAAGCAGGCAACTACAGGAGGAAAACTTGTTTTCCACAAACGTCAAGGGAACCAATCCTCTTTGCGACAACTCACGTCCTTGGACATGTGTGAACACATGGTGAATGCTGCCTGGTACCCAAAAACGTCGTACACGACTGTCATCTGCAATTCCGTGCTGGATCCGTTTCATGGCGTTCGAAACTTCAACTTTTGGAAAAGACCCGTTCCTTCCAGTCACATGCCTGCGGTGAGTTCTAACGGCCTGTCATGGCGCAGTGTAGGTCCCTTCTGTTGAACCTGGTTTGCTTTTACGGTGAGAGCCAGAAACACACCACCTGACCACACAAAGTTGCCCGATCTTCAGTGAGTAACAGGGAGGACCCAGCTGATATTTAACAGAGCTGTGGACTGTTTACTCCACGGGCGGAAATACTCCATATTGTCGAGCTGGAAAGAACGAGCAAATCAAGTGCAAACGAGGAAAGTTGGATCGGTCTCGGCTCGATGCAGTCCACGGTGCGCAGTCAGCAAGACCCGTCGGGGGCATGAATACATTCATGATAGATTTTTATCTGGTCCCAGAACACCATTTGGACCAGATGGCCGGGGCTAAATTTAGCAAAATGTGGGCAAAAGATTCTAAAAATAAGCCACGGAGACCCAATAATAAAGGTTGTGCGAGGTGAGCGTGCCAATGTGGTAAAAGTAATGAGCGGATGGGGGCATTGCCTGCTGAGTCTGCAAGTCCGAAATGTCAGCACAAAAAAGAAAGTTCACGTGCAGAGGAGAACGCGTCAGCCTCACAGACACTCCAGCTGATTCTCGCAGCCAAAGTCACATTTGGTCATTCAATCCCATCTCGGTTACACAGCCGAGGCCCGCTGGAAGCTTGACATTTCGAAGAAGAAACCTCCTGTCATCATGTCACATTACTCTTCATAGCTTCGTTCTCAGCATCAAAAGACAAAAATGGCAAATGTCTGTGACAGCTTAATCGCATCGCAGGAATGTGTGAGACGCTTGATTTACTTTTGTAGCTATCACGGTGGAGAGGCATGTAATTTGTCAGCGGCTGTCAGCTGCAGGCTGTCCTCCTCCGTCGTGGCGGAGGCAGCTGCGCCCTCCCTCCCTCCCCGCAGGATTACCCCCGAGGGATACAGGTGTCCCTGCGGCGGCGAGGCTGGGGACTCCCCCGGAGAAGCCACCACGTCGATATCCCAGCGCTCCACAAAAGGGAGAGTCGGTTGTCGAACCCCAGGCGACCACGCTGCAACAAGTGTTCGCACTTTGCTTTTGCGTGTGTACATGTCTTGGGGTTGGCATTGATCAGTCCCACGGGTTCCGTCGCGATGTTTGAAATGTTCGTGCTTCTAGCCCAGCCAACGTTACGAACAAAAATCCAGCTGCCTTCAGTGCAACGGAATCGTCTGTCTTCAGAATAGAAAGTCGCATGCAAAGGCACTTTTCACTCGTGCCCCTTTCCTTTTCATGCCTTTCAACCCAACTGCCAATCAAGCAAGAACATGGAGACAAGACAACTCGCGCCGCCGCTTCATACGAGGGGACCTCGAAAATAAACTTTCCCATCGCGATTTCCGGTGTCTAAAGAAACCACTCCAAATTTTTTTTTGCACAAAGACTTAGTGTATTGTCTCTTCTATTGACTGCAATACAATGTAAGTTCCAACAAGGTTGTAGAGACTTTGTGAACGCATGTTAACATCAACAAACATCAAACTTTTCTCGGTCAAATGTCTCATCACTGTTCTGGATCTGTGTCGTCGTCTTCCGATGAACTGCCAGAGCTCTCAGATGAGCTGTCCGCAGCAATTGACACATCATCTACCTCAATCCCCT
>JAAUXT010089352.1_pt1 | contig 14391 bp, 14 predicted proteins | sample 7278171 | NCBI WGS metagenome assembly JAAUXT01 (sample SAMN14350112, study PRJNA611818) | marine sediment metagenome | isolation source: surface marine sediment (1.8m) | place: French Polynesia: Moorea | collected 2018-08 | reverse complement strand
GATGCCATTTCTACAACTTGTGCTGGAAAGATACAACACAGGTATGAAGACACAACACATGCATGAAGGCCATGATCACTGAGTAGTGTGAGAAGCGCCACTCTCACACGCATCGCTCTATAGGAAAAGGCCGTATCGAGACAGCACAGTTGTAGAAAACGACATAATGTTGCCAACTTTTTTCACAAAGGTTAAACTTACTGTCTAATATGTCTGGTTTGGGGGCACAGAGTGTGAGCAGAATAGTTCCAAAGGCATTGTGTGGTTACAAGATTTGTCTTGCTCAACACAAATTCGGGCACAAAGGCTTTGAAAAAACAGCCATATCACATCCCAACAATAGGCTTGCATGACATGGCGTCGGTTCTTTCAGCTGAACTTGGCACGCTCTTTGGTCCGCCAAAGGCTGCACTAAATTGAGCAATATTTTAAAAGCAAAATACATTGGCTCCAAGTGACTCGCTGACCTAAGTGGCTCTGCTATCCCTTCTTGCGTGTAAAAAAGGAAACGTCTTGAAAATTTCATGACGGGAAAAGAAACGAAGAAGCACAAGTGCATGATAAGGGCACAGAAAGCATTTGGAGTAACAAGAGAGACAATGCATAAAAGCTCCACAATGAAGGAACTATCAATTATAAATGTAGCTGTCAACAAATTGTCACGAATGCGGCTTTATTCCTGCTAGTCAAGTATACATGTTGATAGCTCAGCCTACAATGAGTATGATACGTGTTTTCCCCATGAAAGTCAATTGGCGACACACTGAATGGCATAACGCAGTCTCGCCTGAAGCTGTGGCGTGGGGCCCCGCAGTTTTGTTTGGTCCAGCCAGAACTATTAGTTGCGGGAACAATTGATTGTGCAAAAAATGTACGGAAATTTAGCCGGTATTGTGATTGTTCCGCCGCCTTTGGCGAGGTTTGACTGGAGCTTTGCAGGATCGAAAGGAGGTGTCGTTGCACATTGGTCCCCACGAGTGCTGACCATACAGGAGAGCAGCACGTGTGTTGGAGCCGTGGGACGTGTTGCGTCCGACAAGTTCCTTCTCTGATGGAACAGCAGACGAACTGTGTGCAGACAGAAAACACACAAAGCAATCAATATGATCACCCTACCGAACCTGACAATTCGTTTTTGACAGAAAATATTTTGGAAAACGCTCGCGGATTGAAAATAAGCGGAACAGGAGAAACCAAACGGATCAAGTTGCTTTTAGTTGATTGCCTCGTTGTTTGAGTAAGTGGGAATCTGTTTTCAGAGTCACGCCCGCAGAATCTGGGATAAAGCTGCCTCGCTCCGACAGGACCTGCTGTTTGACAAGGCTTCTGTGATACATGGTCTTTTCACTTCATTCTTTCGCGCCAGAGGAAAAACGTTTACCAAGCCTTATTGATTCTATTTGAGGCCAAACAAGCATGCGTAGGAATGCACATCAATTTTGTAGCGACGAAGTGGGGTTGGCATGCTGAAGCGTCGGAAAAGTTTTATGAATGAGCACCGAACGGAACTCGGTCCATCACCAGGTCGAGCTGCTCGTCGAGCCGCCATTCCGCACGAGCCCGACTCCAGCTGTGTCAGCCAAGAGCCCGATTCAGTAAAATTTCAACTTGACACAAAGTATCAAAAAAGTCGCTTTGAGACACAGAAATGTTTTCCTCAGACAACGATAATCTCACGTTGTGATCTCACAGCAAGTGTATGAAAGCCTTTGGAGATTTTGTTATCGTTGGCTCAGAGCAGTAATTGTTCGGGAAGGCACCGGCCATTTCAATGCCATTGAAAGTCATTCAGCTGAGAAATAAGATACACGGAAAGACGACGAAACCTGCCAACAAAATGGCTTGTCCCAAAGCAAAAGGGACAAAGCAAGAGGAATGCGTTCTCGTGCGACGGTCTTCTTGACTGCATGTCCGATACATCACCTGTGTGTTCATCATTGCAAGTACCCTGGAGGGTCAGTTGGTTTTGTCTGCTTTCAAAGGTCCAGCTTTGCAACTCGAACCCAAACTGCGATCGGAACCGATAATAACGCACCCATAATAACGGGACAGAATCACTCAAATGTTTTGATGTCCGGATCTTGTCTGTGTATGTGTTCTCTCATGATTGCAAGAAAACGTTCAGAAAAGTAAATTGGATTGATTTGTGTGTGTGTGTGTGGAGGGGACGTGGACTCGTAGTGATCCCAGCAGATGAAGTGCGAAGTCCGCGATCGATGAACATTTTCTGCGTGAGAATGTGCGAGATCTGTATCGACTGCGGCTTTAATGGACGCCGTGATAGGATTGAAGAAAATTGAATGTTTGCACTTCGTGGGCAGTGACAGAATAACACTTCAGCCATTCTTAATTATCACAATCCGCAACTCAAAAGCCGATTACAGTTTGTTAGCTGACAATTTTCTTCAATCTGTGTGCATGTCAATGCGCAATCACCAAGTACCAGCAGCTCCTGATTGCTGAAAGTAATTATCAAAACATTGTGAGCAGATTTTACTGCGTTCTGGTTCATCTTGAGATCAAGGTCTCGTAATTTCCTTGCACTTTCCTCATCATGCGCTGCCGCAGTCAATATTACACAAATTGATAACAAGAATCCACAGCAGGACTGCTACACTTCATCCTGTGCGTGACAGTGGTCTGGGTTTGTTGGCACAGCACATCTGCAACAGTCCAAGTTGAGCGAGGTAAAGTCTCGCACATGCCAACCCTGCGTCCGCCTGCTGTGAGGAAAAGGCAGCCAAACAAGGCCTGTTCTCTGGGGAGTCAATTGTGCACATGTTTGGTCAATCTCTTTGAGGTGTAAGATTTATTTCCAGAAAATGAATACTCGCCGTTGCGCGAGTTATAAAAATGACATGAGGTGAATGCTCGGTTGCATTATGCATCACTTGAACAGATGAAAACACGCAGGCCTTTGAAAGGGTCTCAGGCTTTTATTCCGTCTGTATCCTGATGTTTTTTGGGTCATTTCCAGTTGAACGTTTCGTGATAATGAAGTTAATGAGTGAAACTAATGATTTGTTGACGTTGATTCAAATTTAGATTGATCATCCTGAGAAGCCAAATGTTGAGCCTGTGGCTGGATGACACAAACTTGGATTTGAATGTCAAAGCACGAAAAATAGGTTTTGTTCACTCGAGTCTTGCAGGAGAAAGAGTCATGAGTGAGGACTGCAATCTTCAACACAGGCGAAATAAGAAAAATTGACTCTTTTCAACGATCGGTATTGAGTCCAAAAAACACATTCTCCAAAATTTTGCAAGCAAATGAAAGGCCAACTCAATTTTGGTTTGGTCCAACATTGCATTGCACCTCAGGGATCTGAAGCCACGCACCTGAAAGCGTGTGTTCAACTGAGCTTTGCATGCAGTCCTGCATGAAACTTTAACACGCTAAAACCAACTAATGGTTTATGCTTTATGCATTTTCTATGACCATAGCGGGCGCGAGCATTGTGTTCGCTGTCGAATGATACAGTGTCTGGTGCTGGCGACAATGCGCGAATACACCAGCTAATGGTTTCCCTGCTTGAGTGGAGAACCCAAGTGCTTATTATGTGGGGAGAAGTGTCCACCCTTCCGCGCCGACATTAGCTCCTCGTGACTGCTCCGCGTTGACAGGGCTCTTCTCCTGACTCGGTGTCGCCGGCTTTGCCCCCTGCTGAGCCCTCTCCATGTCACAGGTCGCTCCACCTGCATCTGTCTGACAGTGGCGCACAATATCCCACTTCTCGACGTCCCTTATCCTGAAGCCCCGCTTATCCGAGGCGACATGACACGCCATGTTTCCCGATACCATCTAAATTGTACCAATAGTCGGTCCGACACAAACTACCAGGATGCGGAATATTCCCCGATACGTATCTCAATTCAATCTGGGAGCCCTTGGCCTTCTGTCATTCCGGAGAAATGTGCGCAAGATAAGTTCACAGCGTGCACAGAATTTCAATGGACATGTCAAGGGTCTTGTCTTGGCCTGGGAATTTGAATATTTTGTGCCCTTGATGTGTTTGGGTTTCACTCTGTTTCTACTTGAGCAAAGTTTGTCCATACTTGCGACATTACAACTGTGGGTCGAAGATAGGAGACGCGAAATTCGTTTTGCCAAGACAGAAAAGAACAGGCCTGGGCCTCGCGGTGATTTGAACAAAAAGTGCAATAAATTTGTCAGTGGCCCTGATTTCAGTCTCTTGTTTTGCTCAGTTGTGTTGGTCACTTCTTTCACTCACTTGCTTCAGTTGCTTTTTGGCACAAACATAGAAAATTGACTCTCCCACCAAAGGAAGTTGCACACTTCAAGTCCAACAATAACCCCGTCACGCCAGCTGCACGAAACTTCAATTCTTTTTTGCCATGTGTTTGGCCACCAATGAAATTATGTCACTTTTTGCCCCAAACCCTCAAAAATCCTCACACAAATGTCTTGCCTCTGCTAATTTACAAGATCCAAGTGCAAAAATGATCATCTCCACATATACTGAATCATTTTGATCCAGAATAAGCCATAAAACATTCCAAATAAGTGCAGAAAGGTCTCATTACAAAACCCATTTTCAGCAAAATTTTAAAGTTTGGCTTTGACCCCACACCCACCCAAATAAGCAATACAAGCAAGTTTCAAAATTGTGGGCATTACCTACAACGAATTCCCTTCAAATTCATACATTTTTTCTCTCCCACATCAAATATTTTAAACATTTTTTGATACAACCTCCCCGCTTAAAATAAATTTTATCAGCCTAAAAATCAGTGAAACTTTTCATTGTGTGAACACAATGCCTACTTTACCTGAAAGCTACTCCAACATGATGAATGTCTCTGTGTACCGTTGACTAAATATTTCTCACTTTCAATAAAAAAAACAAACACCCACATCCAAAACATTTAGAATTTGCCCTTTTAAACTTTTTGCACTGAAAACCCAAAAATATTCTGTTTTGTTTCAAGACTTTGTGCGCTATTTAGGAGCTACAACACAAAAATAAACCACTGAACCTTGGACCAAAACCCCGACCACCTGAGCGTGCGCCAGAAAAAAGCACTTTTGATGCCTTGAAGTGATTTTCTTCCATCGCTTGTTTCGGTTACATTGGCGACCAAAATCTGTGCCCGTTCAAATCACCTCACCAGGTCCAATTGAAGAGTGCAACAAACGCCGAGAACTTGATTGGTTAAAATCAGAGGTTTGCTCAGGCGTTGGAGATGTCCTTTCATTTGGATTCAGAAAGATCAGGTGGAGTATGAGAGGATTTGTGTCACTTGATTTTGATATGTTCTTCTTACAGACACGAGATGCCGGTTTCCGAAAGAGTGGAAGGGTCGGTGGTATCAGAGCGGATTGGGAGACGTGCACGTCAAGCAGTCCATCATCACCAACAAAGGCGTCTGCGCAGATCACCACCGAGACTACTACCTGGTGCACAACAAGTACGTAGAGACACCACCTCCACTATTACCTTCACTGACGAGCGCGTGCAGAAAAGAGTCAAGAAGCAAGAAGGACATAAATAATGCAAGGCTCGTAATTTTAATGTATACATCCCTGAAAGTAAATACTTAATCATATGCGATTACTGTGCGCCTGTCCAGTACATCATTGTGTGTGAATTTGGGTGAGTTTTGCAGAAGAGACTTGATTACATGGTTGGTAAATTGGCGTTGAAATGGATATTTATTGGTTCAATCACCATCATGAACGCCTTTCCTGAAGATGCGTGCTTTAAGCGTGAGTGTTGCAAGCTCGTGTGCTGTGAAGAACGTTGTTTCAGATGTTTGAGCGAACAGAGCTGCAAGATGCTGAGTCAACAGAATGGTGTTGATGTCGCAAAATTTTCCAAGTGAAAACTATCGCTTAACTGGTCAAGGGTCTCTGGAAAGAAAGAATGTATGATCATGTGAGCTGGCAGATTGTTGAAGCTGTGCAAAGCTTTCATCTCCACTGACCCTGTGCATGATGACTGAACTGAAATTTGGTGAAAGTTCCTGGCCCTCGAAACGAGGTGAGAACTCCACTGTATTAGCCTGGTATTGTTTGAACAGCCATTATGGCAGATTAGAGCAAAGCTGAAGGGATATTTGCAATGATCCCAACAAGTTGCTTTTCAAGTGCGCTCAGTGATCAATCACGAGATGTATTGTGGGCGACGCGCACATTGCTGTTGTGGAAGCGGCGGCGGCGCAGCGCTCATGGCGCTTCACAAACAGGGGGATCCCAGAGCCTCGACGGTGAGGGATGATCATTCGTGCGCCACCGTGGAAGAGTCAACACGTCTCGGTTCTTGTTCTCACGTTGATGAGCGACAATCCGGAGAGCTCAAGTAAAACGGGAAGTTTGGAATTCTGCTGCCGTTTTTTGTGACACAAAAGGTTCTTGCTTCTGAGCTTTTGTTTTTCGTTTGACCGCCCACATCGAAGGCGGCTTCAGGCGTCCAAAAGTTATGCTCTCAGTTCTGTGTTGGGACGCAGGGCGTCTTGAAGCTGAGCCATTTGATGCACGGTTTATCTGGCACTGAAAGAAACAGATGTGATCCTTCCGCATATCCTGCAGCCGGATGCGAGGATACTGAACGGGCAATAAATGGTTTCATGCGCAAGAACGGATCCTATTTGTTACAAGCAATTGAGTCGCATATCAATAGAAGCCAGAAGGACTTGGACGCGTCGTCTGTTGCGGGCGGCGCGTCGCGGCTGCAGCGAGAGCTGCTCGAGAGGAGCCGACCGCACGAAATCCATCCGCCGAGCATCTGACATACAACATCACTTGCATTCGATTCCCCCGAGAAATTTGCCGAGGGAGCGATGTACAATAAGTGATGGGGGCATATGGCGCCCTGCTCACTGCAAAAGACATGCACAGTGGCTCCCCATGGGCAAAATGCAAATGTGAATCCCTTGTACAACGTAACCGGTCCCTAAAATGTTTTGGACACTCCCTTATGCGTGGATGGATAGAAAGGACGCAGAGGTGCGACAAACATGTTTCCACACAGTTTATTGAAAAGCACACACAACAGCCGGTAAAAATGATTTCCGAGATACTATTGGGGAAGGGTGCTTGCAGAAATAGGAAATTCAGCTCATCAGTGTATTAATTCCAGAAATGAGCCCATTACGGGCTTTGGTATTTATGGAGGCACTCTTAAAAGTAGATAAGCACCGATCCGTCAGTGTAGACGTCACTTTCCCAAATTGATGTCAAAACCTTAAGTCCCATGCATCAAGCTATATCTAAATGAACAACTAGTCACCTCTGCCTCACCAAATAAACCAAAATAAGCTTTTTTCAAGTTATCTGCCAGTTTCACATACACACTGTGGGCTGAAATATTTTACGCAAGTAAATGGGATTCCAAAGGCGGGCGATGTATGGGATTTGAGGGTCTGGCTCTGAGGCTGTGTCCATATAACTTCATTTGCATCTGATTACAATTCCTGCTCGACACCAGACCAGTGCTTCTCCCGTTTTAATGTTCCTGATATGCTCACTCGTGCGATTTAATTTCCTCAATGGTAAATTTCGATGAGCCTTTTAGAGCAAAAAGGAACTTTATCAATTGGGACTGGGTAACTTACGGCCAGATCTGAATCCAAGTGGGAGAGTGTTTCCTGGAGCCTGTGATGCGGCTGTTGGGCGCTGCCCGGGCAGCAGGAAGCGGCTCGAGCTGCGGCGCCGCCCCGGCTCTGCCTTCATTGTTCCAATGGAAACTTGGAATCCTACTCTGCAAACACAGCCTCCCTGCGCGACCTGCCGACGACATCAAACCTGCCGAAAACCGAGGAGAGGAGGCTGAATTTGTCAATCATGGCAGGGGAATTGGTTTCTCGCATTGAACGTGTTGGAGACTCCGTCAATACGGCACAAAGTGCGCCGCCGGTCTCTTCACAGTTCGCAGCACAGATTTCACTTGTCGTGGGTTTTGCCTTCTGGGGATGAGCGACTCGAAGCTTTCGCTAGAAAACTGGTGCTTGCTGAGTCCAAAGTACGTTAAGTTTCAAATTATCCCGCACAGATGAGCGAAAGCCCATTTTGGCCTGAAAGGTCAGTAATTGAGTTCTTGATGCTGAACTGGGCCCGTCTCTCTCCGAACTGGCTCGTCCCGACCTGCAGACTGGATGCGGCTTGGCATGCGAAAATATGGTTCTCATTAATGTTCCCGTCAGCTTTCACCGGGCGCGGATCCCAGCAATTCCACACGGCAACAAGCATTCACCTCGCTGTTTCAATTGTCCCACCGCATTCAGGTGCAGGGACCTGCAGCTTAACATCCAATTGCCTCTGCCATTCGCCCATAGATCTCCATAATCGGGATAAAGCCCCGTATTCACTATCGATGGCATCACATGGCTGAACTCTAAATTGTTGTGCATTTTCTATGGGCGGTAGATTCTGTAGCAGCTGGTGGAACATATGACCAAAACGACCAGAGCGCAGATAATAAAGTCTTTCTGCTGCCATTAGGGCTGGTCCCTCGGTTCGCTTCTGGGCAGCAGCAATTCCTGAGTGCATCGTGGAGTCTGTTCATCTGCTCATTCTCCCTCTCAACTCACAATTGGGCCAAAATCTCGTGTGCAAGGATCAGTCCGGGGTTTTTTCGAATGCGCACCACAGCTCAACTCGGTAACTGAAAGATCCGGTGGAAGCTGGCTGAGGCAGACGACTTGACAAACAGTGATATACCATATTGACAGCTTTGTGACGACAGCCATGACTTCCGCTACTGTGTATCAGGTCGTCTTTTCACCACATCCGATTGTGCGTGTTCCTTTCTCGGGACTAAATGGGTCCACATACCACGGGTACTATTTCGAACCTATCAGGAATTGTCAGTTTCAGCTCTGATGTCTTGTCATGGCATCTTGTGTTTTCACAGAAAATTGATGGGTTTTTTTTTCAGTTTCATGGCCTTATTTGCTGCGACACATGTGTCTCTGTGAGCCCACGAGATACGTTGAAACGCAGGAAGACATCTGTTGATGCTTGGCCTGGTGCAGCCGTCAGCAGTGGTGACCGGCCCGAGCGATATTCACGCTGAATTTGTGTCACGGCAATAAAACATCCCCAAGAAATGGCTTTGCATTTGTATCTCTGACTGCTGATTAGCAACGCATTAGCGAGGTTGGGAGGGTCAGGGCGAAGTGCGCACGCTTCACTCGACGACACAACCTTCGTCGAGGTCGATGACGCTTGCATTTATTCAACAGGCAGCTGCGGTCAACGAGTCCTGCAACTCTGCGTTCACGGGCACAGTTTGGAGCTCTGTTGTTCTCTGACCGTATTTCGCTGGCTCAGACTTTTCACGAGCGCACAATATCACTGTTTTCCGAGAGTCATCAGAGAGCAATAGCTTTTAACATTACAAATTAGGCAGCTGCAATAAAGCCAAGGCAAAAGTGCTCGTATGCATAATGCAACACGAAAACAATTTTCGCCCATCTCGACTTGAGTGCTGTGTATGAAATTCGGCATATATTTGTTGTGGTTGTCCCAGCATAGATTTTTCATGACATGAAAGAAAATGTCTCAGCACACAAGCTCGCACAAAGAAACTGTTTCTTAATGGGACTGATATATCAGCTGTGGACATCTACTAATAGGACGTCGAGCTTCTTTCGAACCCGGCTGCCATTTGAAAGTCTGATTGCAACCACATGCTTTGTCTTATTTGAAACGATCAATAAAATTCCAGTGTAGGTTCAAATTCGAACGCTGCGGCGCAGAATGAGTGATCAATAAGGCATGCTCCTTCAGAATTGTGTTCTTTCAATTAAACTCTTTTGGAAATTTTTCAATTTCATGAGATCTCAGCTTCGTTTTCCGTGATTCCGCTCAAACTCTGTCCGACCAGAGAAATCAGCACAAAGAGGCTCTGCATTCTGGTCCTTTGGACAACAAGGGTGATGTCTTTGCAAACCAAAATGGGGCCGCGGTCGATACAACGGAACGTCTTTTGTGAAGTTTTGTTGTTCTTTCTCTTTCGCGTCGCACTCCTGATTGCGCCGCAGTGGCAGAAGGAGACGGTGCCGCCCGCCCCAACACAAAGACTCCGAACCGAGCTGTTCGTGCGATCAGCCGCCAGCCTCGCGCTCCGATGCTTCTTCCTCTTTGAGAATTAATACCTATGAAATTGATAATTGTTATCAATGCCAAGCACGCTCCCCGAATGTGTTCCTCTGATCAAAATTTCTCGTGGCTGGATCGATGCAGAGAATTAAGTCGCTACAAATCACACTTTACTTCATTTGCCCAATGGGACTCTTGCCTTCTGAGGCGCAAATTTAGTCTTATGTCATCAAACTTTTGTTTTATCGTATCTTTCGACATCCAGATGTGTTTGAAACTTTACGACACTGATCAGCCCGCGCAAGTCCAACACACGGCGCTCCCTCCGCGCGCAGTCAACTGCTCTCGGGCTTTTTGCGTTCGTCATTTGGATTCCACAAAGGTTCCGACGGCAATCTGCAGACGCAGTTAATAATTTTAAACAACCATTTCAGCTTTGATCACACTGCCTTGCTTCATATCCGGAACGTCGATAACAAATCATCAGACTTGTTTGCCAGCTTCACAACAATATTGTGTTGGGACAAAAAGAGAGCGGGAGAAAAGAAAAGCGTGCGTCCCATCTGCAGGAGCAACTGCTCTGCTCCTGCTGCATTCTATTCACAGTCAGGTTTGCTCGACATGAATACACGGCTACATGAAAAGTGACTTCCCGAGACAAATTGACTTAGGTCGATCGAGTTTTCATCTGAATGTACAATTGGTTGAAATCTACAGTTGACCAGCAGATGGGTCAGCTGCGGAGGCTCCTGAGAATGACAACTGACATGCAGTGGGCCTTATTGTTAGAACCAGACCAGGGCATTTGCATCAAGACTTCTCTTTATTCCCAGTCCAATAAAACTGCGGCATTTTCTTCTACTTCCAGAGACGAGAATTGCTACCAGTGCCTGTTGATGATGAAGCGTCACAAGAACATCATCCAGTACAAAGAGAGTAAGTACAGCAACATCTCAAGTGTCAGTCGTTCTGCGCGACAAATTTGATTTTTATGCTCCTTTTTTCTGATGTTCCTGCGAAATTGTCGAGGCTGCCAATGGCGTCCAGTGTCGATGCTAATGTCATGAAGCGGGCCTTTCTTTTGTGCTGCAGTCGTCGTGCCTTTCACTGAGTGGAAGCGGGGAAAGAAGTCCGCGTTCACACGAGAAACTGCAAATGGAGAATTTTTTCTGCTATTTGTTCAAACCATTTTGCTCCGCAGTGCAAATTTGTGGAGGCACTCGAGCAGAAGCAGCGAGAAAGGCAAACGAGCGCAGAGGCAGTAACCACCGTTCAGCTGCCTTCCCTTCCTCTTTCTGCAAGACCTCTTCCAGCTCGACTACAGACCAATTTGCCTCTCCTCTTTCCCTGCGTCTCATATTAAACACTGACTCTTTGAAGGCACGCAGTTTCCATGGGAGGTTTACTCTCTTATACAAATGTACGAGATCAGTGTTAAATCAATAACATCTGACTGCTTCTTGCTTTTCCCGGAGTTCAAACAAGGCGAGCCAGATCTGGATTTTTCGGCTGCTTTTCACAGAGAATTCTGCATCTTGGGGGCCATGATGGCGAGAGCCTTTGGATTAGTTCCACTGTGCACTTCGCGACTTCAGAGTCAAACCGAGCACTGATCAATTCCTTCTGTTCCCGAATTTCCCACTTTGAACTGCAGCAGCTGCAGCAACATGGAGCGCGGCTTCTCGCCTTTCCACACAATCTCACGCCAGGCTGTTTGACCACGATTTTTGGTTTATGAATGGCCAGCAGCAGATGCCCCTGGGCGTTTTAGGATTTCGCCTAATTGAAATATTAATTTTCCATTGATTGAATCCAAACATCATACTGCCAGCTTTCTGACAGTCTCTGAAAGGAATTGCAAGGCGGCAGTTCCCTGAGGTCCGCACGCATGAGGTGCAGTCGTTACCTTTGTTCGCCGAAGAAGATTTGAGGCATTAAACTTGATGCTGTTTGGCTTGACTTTAATACTGATTGGACAAATATCATCATTTGCATGAGTTTCCACCAAAGCGATTCAGAACGGGCCTTAATGTATGGGAACCGAATGGTTGAATCGATTGCGCATTATCACACTGACGAAATTATTTCTACTTGGGAAGGTTGTGCTGGGAAAGTCGAAGAGTAATCACTCTCGTTGTTCCCGTTGCACGTGGTTTTCAAAAGAAAGGTGAATAAAATGACTGGGTTTGGGTGCCGATCTGCCTTGTTACTGACGTTTTCTGACGGAAAGGCAGGACGCCGACGCTTCAAAACACGGGATCTCAACCAATCGTTTCTGAACTGTGCGATTCTGACCAAATTGTACGTCAGGCAGAAAACATCCAGTTGAATTTTTGCCTTTCGAGAGGCAGGTGTCAGCGATGGCAGTGGTGAGTGAAGCGCACAAAACAGGAACGGCAGCAAGGAATGAATTCATGTTGACTTGTTTGAATTGCAGGCTACTGCGTTCCAAAGGACAGCCTTCATCGAATATGCGCCACAATCAGAGTGGAGTCGATGCTTCACACACTTGTCAGAGGTAAGCGGATGCTGTTTCTTCGGTTACGTGATGCACATACATCTTTCTGCGAAAAAATATTCACGAGTGGCCTCTGCCAAGTGAAATTGAATCTGCACGAGGGCTTTTCTGTTGTTTCGGAATGATGACAAACGATGGTCGACAGTCTTGGCTTGGCGTCTGCATTTCCGAAATTGGAAACCACTTGCACTTGAACCAGATTCGCCGAAGAAAGAAAAGGCCAAGACAGATTTTTCTCCTGCCACTGACTTTCTCCTCCATGTCCAATTTGCTGTCTGTTCCTCGTGTAGTGCTTCCCAAAGTTTGGGGTACAGACAGTCAATTGGGTAACCAATGGGTGTTGTGGGTCTGACAAGAGATTGTCATGTTGGAGCGAAGATTAATGATGTTGGAAGCACAGGGCGAACGAGCTCCAGCTTCAGAGCCTGATGAAACAGCCACTGACACTCTGAAAACACACAGACAAAAGCCCTTCATACAACAACCGATACTGGACAAACAACATTTGCATTTTTTTGATTGTCAGGCCTTTCAAATTACACGCATCCTTGAGTCTTCAATCGATTCTCCATAATTGCATTGAGTAACCAATTGTCAAAGACAGAAGAGCACTACATTCCAACGGAACTGTGCTCCGAGCTATTCTTGTGTCATTCCTCTTATTTCCCACGAGGGCTGCTGTCCTGCTGCCCGCGATATTATTTTCCATAATTTTCTCTTTAGCTGGAGTTTTTCCCCTGAAGAGGCCCTAACGCCACAACAATTGAGGATGAGTGCAATATTTGCAAACACTGCTGTGATTTTCACCAAAGATAAAAATGCTGAAATGCCCCGAATGGAACTCAGCACGGCACTTGGGGTGGAATCTCGAGGACAGTCGAGGCTTATTGCAACGGAAGCATCACCGTCTCACCCGCCGCTCAAGCTTTTCAGCAGTGGGGAACACACTCCACCAAGAGCCCTTTCAAAAGCAATGAACCAACGAATCGAAATCCTCCAAATTGACATTCCAGGAAACCCTACAGCTGAGAAGCTGAGAAAGGAAGAAGACAATGAGAGCAGTTTGTTTTTCAGTTCAACCAGCGTGACAAAAGCTTCCAGGTCTGACGCCCAAGTTTGCTTGCAGAGCCTCACAACGCGGTGAAGTGTCCGTTCCAGGACGCCTACTACTTCGACTACAACGACAACATGCACGGCTTCTGCGACAACCCGATCTCGTACGCCAAGCCGTGCGCCGGAGAGGCGCGATTCCACTTCCACTTCAAGCACTGCGTCCACCTCGCCTTCCTCCACAACGAAGGTGCGTCACATTTGTGTCGATCACTGCTTGTTGAGCAGCCACTTTGCTGTGGCCTTTTTTGGTTGCATCTCGTCTCGATCCAAAGCCACAGCTCCGATTTGTGACACTGTGACTCTGGCGATTTTCATGTCGGTGCACGTGCCAGACACTTCTTTCATTTCGAACAGAGTGGAAATGCACTGGAATTTCTTCGTTCTGTGAATACTGACCAGTGAGCACCACGAACAGTCAACATACCCGACCCCCACCTCAAACTCTGCCTCACTGATTGTCAAACACGGTTTCTCCATGTCTAGATTCGAAATCCGCATTTCAAGGATCGACTGAAGGCGCACGTAGATATTCCTGGTCAAGCTGTGTTGTGTTGGTTGTCACGGAGGGGTCACACGGAGGGGTCACACGGAGGGGTCACACCGAGGGGTCACACCGAGGGGTCACACCGAGGGGTCACACCGAGGGGTCACACCGAGGGGTCACACCGAGGGGTCACACCGAGGGGTCACACGCGAG
>JAAUXT010090911.1_pt1 | contig 14394 bp, 17 predicted proteins | sample 7278171 | NCBI WGS metagenome assembly JAAUXT01 (sample SAMN14350112, study PRJNA611818) | marine sediment metagenome | isolation source: surface marine sediment (1.8m) | place: French Polynesia: Moorea | collected 2018-08 | reverse complement strand
GATCTGCGACGTGATTTCAACCCCGATTAACCCCGCCAAAAACTTATCACTTCTGGAGCTGGTATACAAGTCTGGTGGTTTCGATTGAGCTTCACCCCCCCCCCCCCCCCGCGGAGTGACGTGACACGCACCTCGCTGACCTCCTCCGGCGTGAGGCCGAGCACGCTCGAGATGACGTGCAGCACCTCGCGGCGTTTCGCCGTCGGCGTGTGGAAGTAGCCGATGAACAGGTTCTTCACCAGTGCTCTGCACGCAAGACGTCAACGTATTGCAATGTTGTGAAAATGACTGCTCGGCGCCACTGCACTTGGCATGTTCTTTACTTGCACTTCTATTTGCACGCGACTCCCGACACTTTTTCTGCGAACATGACCAGTGTAAACATTTCCTTCCGTTGATCGCGTGAATTAATCCAGTAAATCAGAGACTGCGAGTGTTCAACTGAGTTTCCTCTCGAATCAATGCAAACTTACTTGTCGACCTTGGCTTCACTGATGTTGGCCAGCTTGGCCATCTCGCCCTCCATCTGCTTGAGCGAGTTCTCCCGGATCTGAACTGCAATGCGAAGAGTCAACAATCCTGTCAGTTCAATATAAAGGCCACGAAGGGAATCGAGGTTGCGCCAAGCCGAGAACCACCTTGCGCTGCATTCGAAACAAGAGGACCGGCGATCAGAGAGCGTGAGACTGAAACACGCGACGACAGCCGGACCAGAACCCATTTTCCTGCGCGCTCACGGTGCTGCCTGAAGCTCATCATGTTCTCCTCTCCATATACTACTTCCACAACGCTAGCCAGCCGAGTCCGCTTTACTGTGAGTCGTTAGTGGTGGCTACACGGAGAGTATCACAACAGATACTGAGTACTCACAGAATGACATCAGTACCTGATGTAATACTCACCACTCCGCCACCGGGTTCCCAGTCCTGCAAATCCAAGCGTCACCTTCTGTTAGTGCCAGTGCTGCAGTTACCATTTCCTGTTGTACGTTAGTCTAACTACGTCCCCCGACGGTGATCTTTTCTTCCTGCGTTCAAGTTTGGTATTCAAGTTGTTGCCGTTGTCAAATTGAGGCTGTCGTCTGTTCTGTAGAGTCAGTGACGAAAGAATCTGCCGCACGCACTTTTGTTGTCGCATCTTGCTTTCGACAGACCCACCTGGCACACCGCTAAATGACTGATCTGCTTTTGGGTCAAGAGCTTTTTCCGTTGAAAAAACGATAAAATCTTGTTCTTCCATTGTGCTGGTCTTCTTTCTTTTTTGTTGTTGTCTTGTTTTGAAAAAAAAAAAAACCAAACAAGCAAACAAAAACAACCCCAAGTTCCTCGTCATTGCTGGCGTTTGTTGTTGAGAGGAAGAAATAACGGGCCCAAGCTTCATTGGTCTTGAAAGAATCAATTGGTCTTGGGGCTTCAGGTGGAGTTCGTTGTTTCAAGTCACCAGGGAGGGAAGGTGAGGGAGGGGGAGGAAGAGGGAGGGTGGGAGAAGACACTGCAAACTGCTGGTGTTTCGGAACCCAAACAACTTTCTATTGACCAATATTGTATTCCATGTTTACAAATATCAAGTAAAAGAATTTGAAAAAAAAAAGAAAGAAAAAAAGAAGAGCACACAGCGCTACCCCAAAACAAATCATTCTGTGGTGTAATAACGGCGTGCTATTTCTAGACATCATGCTGCTTAATACCAAACGACAACGCAACCTCAGCGGGTAAACAGAGCACGTGCACCGGGGGTTCGCTCACTTTTACCAGCTGAGATTACGCCGGCATTCGCAGGTTGGCATTGCATAACGGTGCTACATTCCCAAGCGAGCGACAAGCGAGTGCAAACGTCAGTTCATTTCCAGGCGTTGCAAAACGATGGCTGGTTGAGGCTGTGGTTCAAGCAGTGTGTGTTTGGTTGGTGGCTTGACAGCGAAGGACTGCGATGTGTCCAGTCCACATTGTTTGTGCGCACCAAGGTATGCCGTTGCTACGTGCCTTTCAAAGCAGTGCATGGTTGTGACCAAGCAGGTTCCAAGGGACATTCCAGGATGTTGACATGGAGTGCATAGCGAATCGTTGGTGTGCACAACAGTTTAGTATGTGTTCTCGAGACCAAATGTTCTGGGGTCGCCTGAATTTCCACTGGGAAGCTTTGTCCGACCAAAATTGCCGTGTGCACGTAATCTGTCAAGTTGTTCAAAGCCAAAGTTTAGAAACTGTCTTGGCAGACATTGCAAACATCGGTTTTGTCTCAATGCGTGCAGTGCAATGCGACATGCCATCAAAGGGGAGTTGTTCTCAACACATTTCGCTCGTGCATCGGGGTGAAGCAAACGTTGTTCCTCGAGTGACGGCGCTGGTGAATTCGTATCTGTTCCCGCAAATTTTGGAAGCAATAGATCTGCATATTCCATCCGTTGATGTTGATCACAGAGCTTATGGTCCATAGGAAACCTGAAACTTGACCCCTTTTCATGTTAACTGGAAACTTGTCTTGAAAAAATTAAATTCTGACAAGATCAAGAGTTTTCTAAACAACAAGCAAATAAATCCCCAAAGAAGCACCAGTGAAGGAGAAGAGAAGGGTTGTTTGCGCGGTGCGTCTGTCCAGCAGGCGACGTGCCGCGTCGCACACATCTCTCTCCTTGTGTCCCACACGTATTTCAAACAACGAAACGTGCAAAATGACCGCCTCCAATTGCAAAAATGTGAAGACCATGCAAAACATCAAAAGCCATACTCAAGCGACAAGCAAGCGCAGCCAATGGCCCAATATCAGCCAGTATTCTGAGATCACTGGACAAGAGTTCCCTGTGTTTGGGAATTGCACACTCAGAATTACCAGCTGATATTTAGCCAAAAGCCACAAACAATCAGTACGTTGAACGCAAAATATGTACAGCGTATCCACATCCATCCACATCTAGCATTTTGTGCACACGAAACTTCACTGACTGAAAATTCTTAAGCTGAAGCCATGCGCGTCGTGCGCAGATTTCACGATAGCATTCAGTCACTGCGTGAATGCGTCTGGGAAAGAAATGAGGCAAAAGTCTGAAAATGCCGAACGCGAACGCAAAAAGTTTCCACACTGACCAAGAATTAATTAATTAAGGTTATCCAATCCACCATGCAACCAGCACTGCGTCTCCTTCCCACTGTACAAGTGGGCACCAATTTTCACAGCAGTCAAATCAGACATGCAAGACAAGATAGATGAAGGGAGTGGGCAAAACAGACGAATGCGAAACTACTCTACAGAATCTAAACCCTAACACCAGAAGACTGGCAAACAGGAAAACTGCGGCAAGGAAAGCAACAATAATCTGAGTGTCCGTTATTGCACCAGACTGTTGAACACTTCTCAATTTTCTTCCATCAGCGAAAAGTGGGTGTGTCAGATAGAAATGTTGTGGGACGAGACAAAAATAAATAACAAACTGACCTACTGGAAAACTATTTTCAGATTGCAAAGAAATTGGAAGCGTCGGATGGAAAACTGACTTTTTGAGAGGTTGTGACGTCAAAATGAAACGATCTGTTCCAACTGAAGAAAAACCTGTTTGGCCCCAACCCTCAATCTTCTGCTCAAGGGAACCACTGTCCGTCTGACTGACGAGGCCCAAAGCAGGAGCAGCAGCAGCGTCCGGCTGCGCTGGAGAGCGGCCGGGCAGCATGGTGAATTGTTAGCGATATTTATGAAACCCCGGCTGGCAACTCGGAGGCCTTGCGCTCTTACTCTGAATTACCAGCTGAGATTACAAAACTATCCCGCAGTCTCTGCGCATCCCGTGTCCTCAGCGCAGGTTGTGCACATGTGTTAGCCCTGGGTGTGTTTTGCCAGCTATTGGTGTTTGTTAGAGTTCTGCACCGTCCTTTCCGAGAATTATTTTTTGTCCTGCAAAAGCGGCTGATTTGCGAAGAAACCCAGCAAGTGCAGACCAAAGGAGCACAACTTTCGTTCCTAACTTTTCATTGCTCCTTGGTTAGTGTGGTGAACATCCGTGCTGCGCGCCAGGAGCAGTGCAACAACGAATCAGCAGAGGACAACGGACCAGCGTCATGGCATGACGAGGTCATCCATATCCCCTGACGAGTTTATCCACTGCACATGTGCAGGATAAACACAGGTTATGTTCGTGCCGAAATATGTCCAGGTGTCCAAAACAACACCGACTCAACATTGAGTGCAGATTGCGGTGCACTGTACGAATAGGTCACGTTGAAGAGGACGAGAGTGAAGCAGTGAGAGTAAAATCGGGAAGCAGAAGCCAAGAGGAGCGCGTTTCTGACCTTCCTCCTTGAGCGCCGCGATCGCCTCGGTTTTGCGGTCGAGCTGCTCGCTGAGCCGCTGCGCCGCCTGCAGCGCCCCCTGCGTCTCGTTCAGCTCGCTCTGCACCAAGAAAACAGTTCCGCTGCCATTTCGGCTCTCGCAGAAACGGATCCCACGACACGGGTTCAGCGAGAGGGCCTTCGCTTCCTGCTGTGCCGAGCCATGGAGCTTCACAAGAAACGCGCGTCTGGACTGGAAGAACACGCCAGTGCAAGAGTTACCTGGACGGCGTTGAGTTGGCTCTGCAGCTGCAGACATTGGATTTTGCTGGCTTCAAGATCGCGTTGGTACTTCTCTATTTCTGCGGCCTGCTGGGCTTCCCGTTCTGCAACAATTCAGTCATTTTGCAGCCAAAGCTTTGAACAAAGTCGCCAAGTCGCGATCCAAGGCATCAACGAATGATTGCTGAAAGATGTTTTTGTGTCGGACAAACAGCAAACACGTCACTTCCCCTGCCGCCCTCACAAAGAATCGCGCTTCGCATCAGACGGAGACCTGACTCACCGTGCTGGAACTGCTCGAGTACCATCTGCAGGTTGTTGAGCGAAGTCTGCGACGCCGTGGCCGCCTCCTGCGACGCCGCCAGCTCGAGCAGCGCCGCGTCGCGCTGCGTCGCGAGGGCGTGGAGCTGCTGCTGCAGCGCGTCCACCTGCTCCGACGCCTCCTGACTGAAACAACACCGAGGCCCCTCCTATCGAACCACATTCACAGAGAAGGAGCGCTGACGGCGCCAACGACGATCTTCTCGAATATTTGGATTCCCTGCGCCGTCAGGCCGAGGCCCAGGATTGCTCCAGTGGTCAGCAGTGCGGAGTCGCGCTGGCCTCACCTGGCGGCGTGCACCGCGTGCGAGGAGGACAGCGCCTTCTCCTCGGCGGCGGCCAGGCGGTTGCGCAGCTCCTTCTCGCGCTCCTCGGCGGCGAGCGCCTCCTGCGTGTATCCCTCCTCGATCTGCAGCAGGTGTCCGCGCAGCCGCTCCACCTCCCGCTGCAGCCGCGCCTCCCGCTCCTCCAGCCGCGAGATCTGCGCCACAACACGCCGCGTGAGGGAAATCCCACCATCCACAGGGAATCCAGACACCGAGTCAGCACTGACCCGCTCGTACCTTGGTCTGCATGGAGAGGCCCTCGCTCTGCTTCTGCTGCAGCGCCATGTAGGCCTGGTCGCGCTCCTGCTGGAACATGTGCGCCTGTTTCTGCATCGCCTCGGTCTCCGCCAGCATCTGGTCCATCGTCCCCTTCTCGACGCCGCCCTTCTCCTCCGCCACGAACGCCTGCAGACTCTTCACCTGTGGATTGACGGGTGCGACCTTGCAACCGAAAATTCAGGACACAACTGCGAGGAGGAATGGTCTTTGTGGAAGCTGCACACATCCCTGCGTCTAGTTTGCGTTGAGGCTGGCAAATGGACAAGTCCCAGCGACTGACCTTCTCTCGCATGCCGTTGAGCTCGAGTTCCTTCTGCGACACTTCCATGGAGAGTTTGCTCTTGGCCTCCTTCAGCATCGCCACCTCGGATTGCATGCCTGGAATCTGCCCCGCCAGCTGGTCGCGCTCTGTCACGGCGTCTTGCAGCTCAGTCTGTAAACCCTGCACAGAGAAAGGATCGCTTATGTCCCTCTGTCGCACTCAACCAACGGTTTCTGTTTGTGACAAACAAAAAGCACTGTTGCAGGTTCCCGAGCAGTGCGTTCAGCGACCTGGAGCTGGAAGGCGAGGTTTTCCTGCTGTTTGCGGATGGTGTGGATCTCGAGGTCCTTCTGGCTGATCTTCTCCTCGCTGCGGTGCACGCGCGCGTTCAGCTCGCTGATGGTCCTGTCCTTGTCGGCGATCACCTCGTCCTTGTGATGAATGACACCTGAACAGACACTTCGAGGTGAGCGCGTTCCTGACCGTGCATTCCGACTAAAGCAGTTGGATTTCACACCCGACTGGACACGGCGCTCTGCACTGACCGTCCTTGTTCTCGACGCGCTTCTTGAGCTCCTCGAGCAGCCCGTCCTTGTGCGTCACGTTCTCCCGCAGACGCTGCGCCTGGCTCCGCAGCGCCTCCACCTCTTTGTTCTTTTCCTCCACGAGAGCAGCCGATACTACAAACAGATTCGCGCGTAATTGGCATGTGTTTAAAATTCTCTCGGCAGTGATACATTCTTGTGTCGCTGGGTTTGCGTGCTTTGTTCACACCTACAGTGCTCGTACGCTAATTTTCCAGCCAGTCCTGTGGGAAAAAGCACCAAAACGTTTTGTTTTAAAAGCACTTTGTACGAGCACTGCACCAAGAGGCACCACTCACTTGACGCTTCGACACCGTTTGTCACTTGGTGTTGGCTCGGACTGGCTTTTCCTCCCTGCACCTGCTGAATCTTCTGCAGTTGCACATCATCCACAACTTCGTCTTTGATGACCCTGAACGGAGACACGCGTCCGTTCGTCTCACGGAGTCGTTCGTTGTCGGTGTCCCGTGAACTGCTCACGACGTCGCGAGGCGATTCACTGCGGCGCTGCAGCAACTCGTTGTATCGCAAGTCGGCCTGAAAACGAGAACGGAGTGACCAAGCTTGTGGGGAACAAGCCGGGATGCCAAGTAATACTCAAACCTTAAATTTTCGACGATGAGACGCAAAGTTCTGCCCGAAACCTGACTCACTTCGGAGTACTTCTGTTTGAAGGAGACCAGTTCCTTCTGCGATTTGAGCAGCTGCTGTTGTTTGTCCTCGTACTGGTGCTGCAGCATCGAGAACTGACGCGTCAAGTCGTCCTGCTTCTCCGTCACCTGAGAGAACAAAATCAGGACGTGCAGCTGCACGGCTTCCTCTCCACGTCTGGTGCATGAGCTGCAGGTGGCACCACAATTTCGTCCCGTTGAAACCAACACTTTCGTATGAACGCGAGCCAAAAATTGCAGGTGAAACCGCACCTCCTTGTGCACAACAGTGAGTTTCTGCAGCTCCGTGTAGTACACAGCCACCTCCTGATGCTTCTGGTTGAGAGCAGCGATGATCTGTTCGCGGTCCTTTTGGAACAGTGCGATCTGTGCAAAACGTGAACACACAACGTCAACTTTTAACGGTGCAAGTGTAAACGCCGCGAGAAAAGCATAAAGCAACAACCCGAATTGTACTCTGCCCCGTGGGAGCATCTTCTGGAACCACAAAGCAGCCGATGGAGGCACCTGTTTCATGAGGTTCTCCTTGTCCTGCATCAGAGTCCCGAGCTGCGCGTTCGCGGCGTCGCTCGACGGTCCGCTCGTCTCCTGCAGAACCTGCAACCAGAGAAGCGATCAGCCTCTCGCGGACCGCAGCGCAACAAGACCGCGTATCAAGCTCAGCGTGCCGCGGCGTGAGCGGAGCCGCGGCTGGACGCACCTGCAGCAGAGTGCCGTTCTTCTGCGTCAGAGACTCGATCTCCAGGTCCTTGTCGCGGATGATCTGCGACAGCCGCTTCACCGCTTCCTTGGTCATCTCTCGGTTCCCGTCCTCCGCCTGAGCGACCCTGTTGTCGCTTGTCTTGGTCGTCAGCAGGTCCTGGTTGTCCTGCTGAAGCTTCGACAGCGCCGCTTTCTCCTGCGACACGACGTTCATGAGGCGGTGCACCTCGCCCTTCAGGGAGCTGCACTCGCGCGACTTTTCGTTCAACACGTTCATGATCTGCTCCTTCTCCATCTTGAGGCTTCTGACTTGGTTCTCGAGTTTGTGCATCTCGACGAGGCTCTTGTCGCCGTGCAGCTGCAGGGAGCGCTCCTCGAGCAGCCGCAGCAGCGCGTCGTTGTTGCTGCGCAGCTCGTTCACGATGTCGTCCTTCTGCGCGATGATGTTGCGCAGCTCCTCGACCTGTAGCTCCGTCGCTTGACTGCTGCTTCCATCGTCGCTGTTGCTGCTCGTTCCGTCCGAGATTTCCTTCGCGTTGCTGAGCTCCGCCACCTTCTCTTTGTATTCCTTCACTTCGGCCGACAGACGCTTCACCTTCTCAGTGGCTTGTTGAAGTTCGGTGTTTTTTGCAGACAGGTCATATTTCAAGAAGCTGATACTGGACTGGTGCTCTTGTATCGTGTCTTCGTATTGCTTGATTATGGCAGGATCTGTGTGGCTTTCCGGAGTTTGTGATTCAAGTGGCTCTTCCATTTGTTTTTCATACGCTTCTATCTTGCTGTTTTTTTCCTCAATCGAACTTTGCAAACTGGCAATTTGGGCTTCGAGGTCTATGATTTGTGTTTCACTGTCTTTGCTTTCAAATTGTAATTTCAAATTTTCGATCTCATTTTCCAAGTCTCGAGTTTTGTCCAACTCGGTTTGGAATCTCTGGGATTTGGCGATGGTTTGTTCAAGTGTGCTTTTCAGTGCTTCATTTTCACCTCTCAGTTCAGACACCTCGTTTCCTTTGTCGTTCAGCATGTCTTTCAAATGATTCTGCCCACTGAGCGCATCCTGAAGAAGTTCTTTGGTATCTGCCACCTGAGTTCGCAGTTGTGTGCACTGGCTTCCGAGTTCTGATATTTTCAAGTCCCTGTCGTGGTTCTGCTTGATGAGGTCTTCGTGTTCTGCCTGCAGTGAACTCGCATCCTTGTCTCGAGCTTGTCGCAACTCTCGGATACAGTTCTCGTACTGCTTCGCCTGATCACGTTGCCTCGTTTCCGCCGTGTCCAGTTCTTTCTCCAGCACCACCTTCTGTGCTTTCAGAGAAGCAATTTCTTCCTCAAAATGTTTCACTTTTGCTTCGAACTCTTCCTTCAGCTGATTTTCTGTCAAGCACGAGTTTTCTAAGGCTGAACTAAGTTGCAACCGTTCTTGATCTGTTTCAGAAAGCCTTTCCTGCAGTTTTCGAAGTTCCTCTTCGAATCGACCCACTTTTTCGTCGTAAGCAGAGCTCAATTTCTGGCTGTCGTTCAAGCTTTCCCGGAGTTGAAACAACTCGTGCTGCAACTGGTGACGGTCTTCTGACTTCAACGCATTCAATTCCTGTTTGGTCGTGTTCAACTCTTCCTCCATCTGCTTTTGCATTTCTTCAAGGCTTCTCTTTTCCTTTGCCAGTTCTCCAACTTTCTGTCCAGCTTGCTTCAGTTCAGACTGAAGCTTCTGTGTTCTTTCTTCGAGCTCCTTTTTGTCCATATGCAGTTCGTTTAGGGCAACAGCTCCTTGGTTGAGTTTTTCTTTCATTTCAGCCAGATCCTCCCACTTGTGATCCTTCTCCGTTTTCAACAGCTGTGCTTCTTGTTCGGCTTTTCGCAATTCTTCCTTCAGCTTCTCCAATTCCTTGCTCCGTGTCGCAACTTCAACCTTGTCCACATCCTTCTCTCTCAAACTTTCATTTAACTTCTCTTCAAGCTCCTTGACGTTCCCCTGAAGCTCTTCATTAGCTTTCGTGAGAGAATCTCGCTTTCTGATGATTTCTTGAATCGCCTGCGAATGTTGTGCGTCCAGCTCTTCCAAACTCATCTCCAGAGCATGTTTGTCGGTCTGCAGCGCTGAGACGGTCGTTTCGCGCTCACTCAGCTCCAGCTGCAGGGTGTCCAGCTGCTGCTGCGCCGCATAAAGTTCGGCTGACTTTCGCTCAGCTGCTGCCTTCTGCCGAGCCAGCTCCTCCTGCAGTGACGTTATTTCCTGAGCGGCGCGCGCAGCTTCCTGCTCACCTGCAAGTAATTTCACTCAGGACTTCGCAAAGTCGTTCACCAAATGGTCAGAGAAAGTGCAGAAGCGATTGCTTTACACTCGTGGGAGAAACACCCCTCAATGACTGAGATGGAAATGTTTCGCTGATGCACAGGTCTTTTGAAACAAGAGATCGGCGCGTGGTTATTCGAGGTCTGGATTACTCCTCCCAGTTGGCGTGGATGTTTCTTTCGACACATGTCTGTGTTTGCTTTGTTGTTGCTTTTGACAATACCCTGGAGGAATAGGGGTGGGGGGCAGATGAGAGAGAAGGGGGGGGGGGGGGGTTAAGCACCTTGGATTTACTCACAAACGGTACATCAGGCATCAGTCACTGCGCTGTGCGCATGGGCTCAAGGCCGGGGCGCGCGCTTGAAAAATTCGATCAGTGCATTCACCTTTGATCTGTTCTTCGATCTGCTGAAGTTTCTCGAGAAGAAGAGCGTTTTCGGACTCCTTCTCGATCATGCTGTTGCTCAATTCATCAACCGTCGAAGTCAGTCTCTTCTCTTCCTCTTCCTTTTCCTACCGGACAAAATAAGAGTGGATTAGAGGGAGCAATGTGACCGACGCACAACGCTGAGCACGCCAACGATTCCAATTTTTCGGGCGGGGGTCGGCGGTCTGTTCAATCGCTTCTTTGCGTTTGACACTTCTTGGTCGAAGTCCCAAGAGTATTCGAAATACTGTTTTCCGTTGTGCGAATTTTGTTGGCAGCCATTATTCTGTGGGTGGGTAATTCTTACACCGCGGGTCCTGGCATTTTGGAGCCCACAATGCATTCCAGCGGCCTATGCCGGGCGGGGCATTGTTTCTCAACTGTCGGCACGGACCTGCAGCTTTGTGGAGAGCGCGAGCAGCTCGTCCGCCTTGGCGCTCAGCTGCTGCTCCAGGTCGGAGAGCTGCGCGACGCCGCCGCCGAGCTCCGTCTCGACGCGCGTGCGCATCTCGTCCACCAGGCGGCGCGACCGCTCCTGGTCCTCTCGCTGCAGTGACGTCATCAACACTCAAGCTTCACTGCACTTGTCACAATAGCTTCTCAGATTCCAAGGAAAACATTATCGTTTTTCGGTTGTCTGGAGAAGAATTCGCCTGGTACCGACCTGTTCCCGCAGGATGTTGTCTCTCTGCTCTGCCATCTCCCGGTTGAGCTGTTTGTACTCCTCGAGCTGTCGGATCATGTCGACGGTGTCTTCGCCCACCGACTCGTCACTCCTCTGCGACGAAGAACGTGCGCTGTGCTTCAAGCGAACGCAATCAAAATGCTTCGATTTGCGATGTGTCGAGCGCGTGCGCAGAGTCGTTACCATGGAGGTCTGCTGCAGGATGCTGAGCTGCTCCTCTTTGTCGCGGAGCTGCGCGCGCAGCTTGACCACGAGCTCCTCGAGCGCCCCCTTCTCCATCTCCCAGTCGGCTCGGATCAGCTCCACCTGCGCCGCCTCCACCTCGAACCGATTCACCTGAAACGACGCACACGGTGGGACTTCCTGACTGTGAAGACCAAACAAAGACGCAATTGCAGACAGAACAAAGGTAGACCTGCAACAAGAAGGCTGCAACTGGAAAGCACGCCACGCCAACTTGGCTAACTGGAAACCTGCGGATTTTGCCATGTTCGATTCCGGAACGAAACAGACAACGTAGTCGAGGGGTTGGTCAGCCACCACCTGAGGTGAAGGTGAGCAACAAATCCATGATGCCGAAAGTGGAGTGGGTTGGTCAAATTCACCTTCACTGAGGGTATGGCCTGACGATCAGGAATCAAATATATTTTACTGTCAAAATATTTTTTACAGAGGATGCAGAACAAAACTTTTTGGTAAAACTCAACAGAATCCAACGAATTCGAAAGGACTACGTTTGCACGTTTACCAAACGCAACTCTTTTGCCCTGGGCATTCGTCGCGCGTGTGGAAACACAGGAAGCCAAGCCCAAGTAATGTCATAATTTTGGTGGGCAATCTTCCAGGAAGGAAGCCTGGCAGAAAATAATACTATTGAAGAAAAAGCGCTGCTGAACGGACCTGCTTCCGGAGAAGGTCGATCTCGGAGGACAACTCTGCGTCGCCGGAGTCGTCGAGCGGGGAGGCGGCGGGCGCAGGTCGCTTCCCAGGGGCGCGCGGCGTACTCGACGGCAGCCTGCGACAACGAAAACGTGCAGCCACTCCAAACACAGCGTCGCAGAGTACGCTACGGACACACAGGTTTTGCACAGTATTTCAGTCCCTCATCCACAGCCAGCTGCGAGGTTCGTGTCGGTGTGAACTACTCACTTCATGTTCATCAGATCGAACGCCTCCGATTTCACCACTTCCAACTCCTTCATCAACTGTAAAGAAAACCGGGCGCTTATCACCAATGCGTTTCCTGTGACACTTCCTAAACTTCTCACTGCATACAGATTTGGATGAGTATGAAAGCGGGCAACACTTTTTTGGAGACAAGCGTTAATCTTCAAACGGCATCACAGTAAAATTCTTCGCACCAAAACCAAAAGTTCAGTCATGGCACTGCAAATGGATCTGGGAAGCGCTGTTGAAGTGCTGTCGCTCACCTTCTCTCTCTCCTGTTCCAACTCAACAACTCTGGCAAAGGACACTTCATCTGCAATTAGATCCACATGTTGCAGAGTTACACATCGCAAACATCTTCTGCAAGTCGACACACATTTGCGACTTTGCGCTGACAGTGTTCTTTTTTTTTTTTTTCTTCCACAACAAGCAAATCAAATGGAATCAAGTCTGAGTAGTTGAGTTTCGCGTGTTCAACGCCACGAAATGAGCGCGATTGAAAAAAATAAAACGGATTCTGCACACCTTTGGCGACGGGCGAGTTCACTTGTTCCGGAGGCGCTTCGCTGTGGCGCTGCTGCAGCCGCTCCACGTCCTGTTTGTGCGCCCGCTTGAGCGCGCCCAGCTTGGCGGCGTGTGCGTCCTGCAGCGCGGCCAGCTGGTGCTGATGCTCGTCCGTCTCCCGCCGCAGGCGCCGCTCCAAGTCCTGCAGCGAGAGAGGGGTGAACAACACGTGTGACACTTGTGAGCGACGTGCGTCAAGGCTGATCTTCACCTCAAATATGTCATCCACAACCCAAATGAAAATTTGTGGCTAATGGAAATTCCAAAAGATTTTATCTCGATTTTCTGTGGTCAGAGACCGGACTTGGAAGGACCTCCACCCTTGGTGTGTTCAGACCCACACACATCGTCACCTTCTCTTCACAGGTACACACACACACGGCGTTCCAGAAACTCAATGCAAAGCACACAACATGCCTGACTCGGTCAATATTGTAAGAGTTGAAAAGTTGAGCTGACTCTTGAGCAGGAAACTCTCGGTCTGACGAGGTAAACCGTCGACATGCAAAAAACCCTACCGACAAAAGAACATGTGCGACGACAAAATGGCAAAACGGGACCATATTTTCTGCGACAAACAGACTGCATCTTAACACACACACGTAACCCGAAAACAAACAAAGCCGGCCCATTCGTGCAGGTTTATCCCCAAATGACTCCACGGATGTGTTTGCTTGTATGATAATACATACTCGTGCACGTAGTCGAGGGTCCCTGACTTTCTTTCGAAAAGATGCAGCGAACAGAAAGATTCTTCCCATTTTTCTTGCAACCCCACGCCAAAAAATTCAAACTTCCGTGCGTCTTGTTTCTACAACTGTGGCATCTCGTCTCGCTGTTTGACCCTTTTAGCGACACAGTGTGCCAGTGGGCGCTTCTCGCACAACTGCATGTGCAAGCATGCCTTTGACACAATCTGCCATTTTCTTCAGAAATGGCAGCTGACACTTGGCACAGTTTGATTCGTCTTTTCCCACTACTTCAGACTTAACCAGACTACGAGAAACAGCCGCACGCTATCCAAATCTCCGACCCACAACAATCATCAATTGGTGAAACCAATGACCATTGTTTCACCCGGTTTATTTACCCAGCAAAGCAACTTCACTGATTTCATTTTGTAGGGGGGGGGGTTAAAGTAGCAAAGTTGAATTTGTTTCATGGAATGAACAACTTCCCTACTTCCCCCCCCCCACACACACACACACACCAGAATGAAATCAGCAACAGCTGATATACCCGTATACACCTGGAATGTTCATTTGGCACCAACATCCAACCCCTTCCAAGACCATTCCCCTGTTTTGAAAAACAAGAATGCTACGCACAAAAAGCGTGTGGTCTTACGCCATTCACGGGAAAGATTTTTTTGGCCATTTCAGACAATTTTGAAATTTTCCATGTTGAGTTAACCAGCCAGCCCATGTGAAGTTATGGAGGGGGGGGTATAACTCAACATGGCCAAAAAATCAAAAATGCTTAAAATGGCCTGAAAATGATCCTGGTTGAATTTCACCATATTAAGTCCCACCCACCCCCCCCAGTTACTTAACATGGGCTGGCCAACTCAACATG
>JAAUXT010054800.1_pt1 | contig 14395 bp, 15 predicted proteins | sample 7278171 | NCBI WGS metagenome assembly JAAUXT01 (sample SAMN14350112, study PRJNA611818) | marine sediment metagenome | isolation source: surface marine sediment (1.8m) | place: French Polynesia: Moorea | collected 2018-08 | reverse complement strand
GTCTGGGCGAGGAAGTCAAGGCTTACATCGTGCCCAGGAACGGCACCCGGGACGAGGACGAGATGCGCGCCTGGGCCAAGTCACGGATGGCGGATTACAAATATCCCCGGCATATCGAGTTCCGCGACAGTCTACCCATGACGGCTACCGGGAAAATTCTGAAAAAGGAGCTGAAGTTTAGAATGATGGCCTGAGGGCTCGTAACGGCCTGTAACTGCTCTCGTTACGTGCCCGGAACATACCGCTGCAACAGCAGGGTGAGAGCGAAACCGGTCACGGCCAGCCAACTCAAACCAGTGCTGGTGGTGCTGATCAACAGCGCATCTAGCAGCGCAATACCGGCGATCAGACTGACGACAGCCCGGGGCACATCCCCGGGCCGGCGTCGCCCGAGCAGGGATAGGGCGTACAGCAGCCAGGCAACGAACAGCCCATAAGTAATCATACTCCCATTACCCTGGACCACTGCCCAAAGCCCATAGAGCACCGGTAGCGCCAGAAATCCGAGAGGCCACAGATGCTGGATTTGGTTCAGGTTTTCCTGTTTGGCCACATAGGTTAGGCCAATCAAATAACTCAACAGCATGAGCGCTGCCAGGAAAACGGCCGTGGGCGGCGTCGTGGTCATGGCGTAGGCGGCCGTCAGGTAGACCATGACCCGGCAAAGACCCATCACCACGGGGCTGAGGGGATTTTGTTTGTGGTAGAGGTCGTAGAAGATAATGGCGGCGGCCAGGACCAGGCCCGACAGGACAGGCCGCCATTGGGTGCCTTCCCTGAATCCGTAGCCGCACCAGAGCAATAATATCAGGGCGATGGCCAGCAGCGTGAAGCCACCGGTAAAGACGGTGGTGGCGCTCACTTGGCCCGACGGAATCGGCCGCTCGGGGCGCTCCCGGGCATCGATGGCCCGGTCAAAGGCGTCATTGAGAAACATACCGGCGACATAACACAGGGACATGGCCAGCACCAGCAACGGCAGGCGGGTATCGAAACTCGGCGCCCCGGCCAGGGCAGCGCCGGTGAGCACGTTGGTCCAGACGGTGGGCAGATTCGAGACGCGACCGAGCCGCAGCGCCACCTTCCCGTTCATGGGTCCAGTTGTGTCCTGACCCAATTCAATTCCCGAACGATGGCGCTTTCAACCGGCTCACCCCGGTAACGCTCGGGCAGGACATCCCAGGTGTAGGTTTCCACTTCCAGGTGTGGGGCGATGGGCTCGGCCCGGTGCAGCGCCAGCATCTCCCGGATGAAGGGTTGAGTCGATGAGAACGGGCCCAGGTCATCGTGAAAGATGGGCACATGGAAATGGACCCGCCATTCCCGTGGGCTGTCGCCGGGGGAAAGCTGAGCCAGGGCCTCGGGGAGATCGACGTAGCGCCGCAGGTGCTGGTTATGATCCCGTTCCACGACCTGGTGCAGATAGACGCCCTCGGCAAACGGGCGTAATCGCTGCGCGCTCTGCGGACTGACCTCGGGTATGCGCAAACCGGCGCTGATCTGCACTTTGGCGATGCGGATACCGGCCCCGCGCAGGCGCGCTAGGCAGCGATGGGGCTCCTCGAACTCCACGGCGGCGTGGCACAGATCCAGACAAACGCCCAAGTGACGCCGCAGGGCGGCCTCAGCGGCGGCCTTCGGCAGTCCCGTCAAACGCATCAATCGGTCCAGGGCCGGGGGCGCGAACAGGTGGCTCTCGAAGAATGCGACGACCTCATCGGCGGTCTCCAGGAGGCAACAGGGCTCCGGCTCCAGCGCCAGCACGATCGTACGCCCGGATCGGGTCCGGATAGTCACCAGATGGGCGACATGCCTCAACAATAGTTCACTGATCCGCTCCCGGGCCGCCGCGGTCGTCGCCCGGGGTTTGAAAGCGCCGGGAACCGTGCTGATGCTGCCCTCGAGATCAGGGTCCGGGGGGAGCAGGGCCCGCAACAGATCCGCCAGGGTGTTGCTGTAGCGTAACCGTTCCGCATCCTGCCAATCCGGCAGATACACCTCCTCCTTGACCCGAGTCCCGTGGAACGGGCCGTAGGGAAATCCGTTAATGGTGAATACGTAAAGGCCCGCGGTCGCGAGAAAATCCTGGAACTCGGCCAGCACTGCGGGCTCGCGCAGGGTATCGGCCGCCGCCGCCGACAGCCGCAAACCGATGCCGAAATCCTGCTCGGGGGCAATCTGACGCTTGATCAGGGGTATGAAGTGTCCCAGATTATGCCGCACCTGGTCCCAGGTTTCGCCGGGATGGATATTGCTGCAGTAGGTGAGATGACCATACCGCGGGTTTGCAAGCCTCAAGACCGCATCTCCCGTGTCCGGAGCCAGGCGATGGCGCGTTTAATCTGGGCTGCATCCATCGCGTGAGCCTCCTTGCCGTGGCCAACCGCAGTCAACAGGGTGATGCTGAGCTCACCACCCAGGTGCTCCTGAAACTCCCGCAGACCCGCCAGGATCGCCAGCTCGCCGTGGCTGTCTCGTTGTTCCAGCGCCGGGTGCCAGAGGCTGAAGCCCAGGGTGCGCAGCAAGCGGTAGATACGTTCCTCCTGGCCCGCCGGGAGCCAGCCGATTTGGACAGCGTAGCGGCTGTCCAGGGCGATGCCGATGGCCACGGCCTCGCCGTGGCGTAATGCGTGGCGCGTGAGGGACTCGAGCTTGTGGGCAACCCAGTGGCCGTAGTCGAGGGGGCGGTTGCTGCCCATCTCGAAGGGATCCTTGCCCCGGGCAATCTGGTGCATGTGGAGTTCGGCGCAGCGGCGAATCATAGGGTCCATGGCTGGCCGCACCCCGCTGGCGAGCTCATGGGCATGGGCCTCGAGCCAGCAAAAGAAGGTTTCATCCCGGATCAGGGCGACCTTGACGGCTTCGGCGATACCCGCTATCCGGTCGCGGCGGGGCAGGGTGGCGATAAAATCCGCATCGATCAAGACGGCGAAAGGGGGGGCGAAGGTCCCCAAAAAGTTCTTCAGACCAAAGGCGTTGACGGCGTTCTTAACGCCCACACCGGAGTCATTCTGAGACAACACGGTCGTCGGCACCCGTACGTGACGTACACCCCGGTGGCTGGTGGCCGCTACGTAGCCGACCATATCCAGCACGCCGCCGCCACCGATGGCCACCACGAAGGAGTGGCGATCGATGCCCAGTTCCATGAGCCGGCGCTGCAGCCGCTCGACCAGCACCGGGTCCTCCTTGACCTGCTCGCCGCCCGGGACGATCTCAGGGCGCGCGGCCAGGGACAACCAGGGTTCGTGGCATGCCATGTAGCGGGCGATTTTTTCCTCCAGCCCGGGCATGGCGGCGGCAACCCCCGCATCGATGAACACCGCGCAGCGATGGCGTTTGCCGGCTTCAAGGCGGGTCAGGGTGTTGACGAAGACGGGATTATCGGGGTGGAACAAATCTTCGGTGAAATGTACCGGGTAGTCGTAGGAGCCTGTAAAGCGTTGATGGTAGACCGCGTTATGGGTCGCAAAATCGACGATCAGCGCTGGACTTTTAGCCATGTTGAAAATTCTCGCATCGTTGCGGTTCAGCTGTCATCATAATCGGTTGCGTTCCTGAAACCGTGGGAAAAAACACTATTAAAACAATAACCCTTGGATAGCAGAAGTACTTGGATTTGCGGTAAGTCAAAAAATATTAATAATTATAATTGCTTAACAATAAGCTCGTCTCCTTGCTCCGAAATTTCGGACAGTTCGTCGATGCGCGGCGGCTGTCCCCGCAGCACCGAGTTACCCTCGTAGAGGGTGCGCTGATCGATCGGTGCCGGATGCAACCAGTGTTCCTCCTGTATTTGCCCGCTCTGCCCGTAGGCCGCCAGGGCGTTGCCATAGCAGATGGCTTCCACCGCGTCACGGGGTATTCCCCGTTGCAGCATGAGGCGAGCGGTCTTGGGCACTGCCAGGGGGTCGGAGACGCCCCAGTCGGCGCTGGAATCGATGAGGATGCGTTCGGAGCCGTATTGGCGAGCGATATCGACCATTCTTTCGTGACCCATCTTGGTGTGGGGGTACAGGGTGAATGCCGCCCAGAAGCCCCGCTCCAGCACCTGCGCTACGGTCTCCTCGTTATTGTGGTCGATCACCACCCGTGAGGGGTCGAGACCGTGCTCCAGCGCCACCGCCATACTGCGGATCGTGCCCCGGCGTTTGTCCCGGTGGGGGGTATGGACCATAACCAGCATGTCCAGTTCCTTGGCCAGTTCCAGCTGGGCGCGGTAGTACTTGTCCTCAGCCGCGGTCTGATCGTCATAACCGATCTCACCCACGGCCACCACGCCCTCCTTACAGAGATAGCGGGGTAAGATGTCCAATACTTCTTCAGCCAAGGCTTCATTATTGGCTTCCTTGCTGTTCAGGCCGATGGCGCAGTAATGGTGAATACCGAACTGGGCGGCCCGGAAGCGCTCCCAGCCCACCAGTGTGGAATAGTAGTCGATGAAGGTTCCGGGGCTGGTACGGGGTTGACCCACCCAGAAGGCGGGTTCGATGACGGCCACGACGCCGGCGGCGGCCATGCGTTCGTAGTCATCCGTGGTGCGGGCGTTCATGTGAATGTGCGGGTCTATGAAGCGCATGTTTCAAGGTCTCTTGCGTTATCGGATAAGGGGCCAGGGTCAGCAGGTCGCCGCGATCCCGTGCCAGCTGATGGTCCCGTTCGCTACTCCCTCCCGGAGGGCAGGGACCGAGGCAAGCATCGCTTTTGCATCGGGATGGGGGCAGCTGCCGAGGGCAAGGGCCGCAGCCTTTTGCTCGTTTTCGCTACCGCGCTGGAGAGTTCGGTGTAAATCAGCAACAGCGCTGGCGTCCGCGCAGGGCCCCACGCAGCGCCATAGCTCCGGACTCAGGGAGCGCCCGGCAGCCCAGCGTTCGTGGGCATAATCGCTCAACATGCGGGTCAGGGTGGGGTTGACGCGGGTATCCAGACCGACGATGGGGTCCAGCTTGCTGCCGATGAAAAGCGCTTTCAGTACCATCTGATTCCATGCCTCCTGGGACAGCTGCTCCGCCGGGTAAGGGTTGCGATGAGCCACCGCTTCGAACACGGCCTTCATGTTCGAACGGATACCTTCGGCGGCGCGCAGCCGATATCGGGCCTGGTCCGGGTAGAGGGGAAGGCCCCGGTAGAAGGCCATCAGCTCACCCACGTCGGCCGTGTTGCACAGGCGCTCCAGCCGAGCCGCAAACTCCGCTGCAGTGCCGGGGGCTGAGAGCAGGATCAGAATACGGGCGCCCTGGTCGACGCTCCAGTCGCGGGGATCCCAGCCCGGACGGATGCGGTTGGCCTGGATCAGGTCCCCGGCGCTGTACCGCAAATCGTCTTTGCCGAGTTTGCGGGATACCAGACTGATGCTCAGGTACAGATCCCGATCGCGACCGTGAGTCGTCAATTGATCGAGGCTGCCTTGCAGCCAGGCCATGGCGGGCTCCGGCAGTTGCCGTTGCAACCAGTGGTGCAGCAGATGCTTGGCTTGCATGGCAACGGGCCCTCCTACCCGCCGGAAAAAACATGGTTCAGGATCAACGCCTTGATCTCCGTTGCCGCGACCTGATCGGGGGGTAGCAGGTGCGGCTCGGAGCTGATCACCAGGGGGCCGTCCTCCGGTCTGTCCGTCGGGCGTCCGTGGGAACCTTTCACCAGCGTTGCATCCAGGGGGATCACATCCATGAGATAGCGAAATCCTAGCAATTTTTGCGCCAATCTGCGTGCCATATGAAGCTTCGGGAACCGCAGCCGGGGATCGATGAACAATTCCACCGGATCGAAACCGGGTTTACGGTGAATATCCACGGTACGGGCAAAATCCGGTGCTTTGTCCGGATCGGTAAAGTAGTAGTAGGTAAACCAACTATCGGCATCGGCCAAGGCGATCAGCTCACCGCAGCGAGGGTGATCGAGCCCGATTGCGGCTTTCGCCTCGGCATCGAGGACCCGTTCCACCCCGGGCAGGGATTCTACCAGGGCTTTGATCTCCGAGACCAGCGCCGGCTTGGAGATATAGATATGGGCAATTTGGTGATCGGCGACCGCGAAGGCCGGCGAGGCGCCGGCATCGAGCAGTTCCTGCCCCAGCTCCTGGCGAACCTGGATATGACCCGCCTCCCGCAGAGCTCGATTGATATGCACGGGATTGGATACCGGGGTGATGCCGTACTCGGATAGAACCATTACTCGGGCGCCGGCGTGCTGTGCTTCGGCGATGAGCTTACCGCAAAGCGCGTCGATCGCGGCAACGTCAGCGACGATATCCGGATGTTTCGGCCCCAGGCGCTGGAGGTTGTAATCCAGGTGAGGCAGGTAGACCAGCGTCAGGGTCGGCTGCCGGTGTTGCCGTACCCACAGGGCACATTCCGTGATCCACTCACTGCTGAGGATATCCGCTGCCGGGCCCCAGAACCGAAACAAGGGGAATTGGCCCAGGGCGTCGTTGAGCTGTTCGCGTAATTCGCCGGGTTGGGTATAGATATCCGGTATCTTGCGGCCATCGGCGGGGTACATGGGGCGCGGTGTCACCGTATAGTCCGCGGATGCGTACATATTATACCACCAGAACAATTTGGCGCAGGTGAAGCCGGCGTCGCGCTTGCGTGCCGTCTCCCACAGCTTCTCGCCCGCCACCAGCCGGTTCGACTGGCGCCACAGCCAGATCTCGGACAGGTCGCGAAAATACCAACCATTGGCGACGATGCCATGGTGACTCGGCAGCATACCGGTGACGAAGGTTGCCTGCATCGTCGTGGTAACCGCCGGGGTGACGACGCGCAGAGATCGCATACCCCCCGCATCGGCCAGGCGCTGCAGATGCGGGGCATGGGGGCCAAGTAATGCCGGCGTCAAGCCGACAACATTGATAACGACCGTGGGCTTCATGGTCCTCCGGAGCCTTTTGATTTATCCATTCGCAGTGGCGTGGTGGCGCGTAATCGATTATCGTTAATGCTACAGGATTTTGCCGCTTTAAGCATGTTTAACGTTTGCTGCGAACTCGACACGCAGCGAGGGGGGAGTGTACGATGACCCACAGGATTATTAATTTTATAATAGCCATAATGTTTTTCATGGCCGCCTTGGCCCAGTACAACGATCCCGACCCCTGGGGTTGGATTGCGCTCTATGGGGCCATGGGTCTTATTTCCGGGCTTGCCGCATTCCACCGCTACAACACCCTGGCGATTGTTGCCGTGGCTGGCATTGCCTTAGTCTGGGGTGCTTATTTGTTTCCCAGCGTGCTGGAATGGTTACAACACCATGCCTTCCTGGATCTCACCAACCCCATGTCCGATGCACGGCCCTATATCGAAGAGGCGCGTGAGGCCCTGGGTCTTTTATTGGGCGTCTTGATAATGGGGTATCATTTCGTCTGTGCTCGCCGGAATGCCGAAGGCATGGGTGTTATCCACACAGGATGAGGATCATTCCTGTCTATCGCACCGGCGCTCGTGAGTGTTGGACGAAACGCCAACGGGTGTCGCTGCCTTTGCAGACATAGAGGGTGTCCTCGCCACTCAGCCCCGGGGTACGATCGAGAATCTTTACCTTACGGCAGGTCTCGCCTTGTTTGTTCTTGATGGTGGCGAGCGGCGTGATGGTGCCCGAATTGCCCGATTCGGGATTCTCCCAGTCACTGCCGGCACCATCGGCATTGTTGTCCAGGGCATCGATGGCGGTTTGCTCGGCCAGCTTGTAATCTTCCTCGGTAAAGAACCGCAGGGGATCCAGGGCAAGAAAATCCATATTCTGGCCGCTGGCGCCGGGGGCAATGAGGACCATGGTAAGGGTACTGGCGACAGCAAGGGATTTTTTCAACATGGGCGTTCTCTACCGATTTCTTGCCGGATTCATGTTTCCATCATAGCACGGTGGGGTGTCTTGTGAAGGTATCCATGTGACCAAACCATTCGAGGGCGATTACGTCCACTACCTCTTGCTCATCGCACTCCTGCTTGCGACATTGGCGTGTTATTTTCTGTTACGGCCCTATCTGCAGCCCATTCTCATGGCCTTTATTCTGGCCCTGATCCTCCATCCCGCCCATCGCTGGATCGAGGCAAAGGTCGGTCGGCGCCCAAATCTGGCGGCAGCGATCTCCTGTGTCCTGCTGACATTCATCATTCTGTTACCGCTATCGTTGATATGCCTGGCAGTATTGCACCAGGGCCTCATCTATTCCACACGCTTTTACGAATGGTTGACGACCGGCGGCGGGGAGGCGTTTCTGCACAGTCCGGCGGTCACCGATACCCTGACCCGAGTTCGGACATGGTTACCCGATGTCAGCCTGGACTCTGGAGGACTCGTGCAATCGCTGATGAACGCCATGTCCCAGTTCGCCAGGAATGCCCTCAATTTGAGCGCTAGGCTGGCGACGGAGGTAACCGGTTTCTTCGTCAGTCTGATGTTGATGTTGTTCGTGCTCTTTTTTGCGTTGCGGGATCACGACAGTATTTTCTCCGCCCTGCGCCATGCCGTTCCCCTATCCCGCAGCCAGGAAGATGCGCTCCTGGCCGAAATCATGGGCGTGGCGAAGTCCGCCCTGCTGGGGTCGCTGTTGACGGCTCTCAGCCAGGGGACGGCGGGCGGTTTCGCCCTGTGGCTCGCCGGATTTCCGGGTCTGTTCTGGGGCTCGGTCATGGCCTTGACCTCCCTGATCCCGGTGGTGGGTACCGCGCTTGTCTGGCTGCCCGCTGCTCTGTACCTGATGGTGACGGGTGACTGGGGCTGGGGTATTTTTTTGATTATTTGGGGGGTGCTGGTGGTGGGCTCGATCGATAATTTCTTACGGCCCCTGTTCATGCAGGGTACATCGTCCATGAATACCGTCATTATCTTCTTTTCGTTGCTGGGTGGATTGCAGGCCTTCGGCTTGGCGGGACTGCTCTACGGGCCGATTATTTTCGCCGTTACCTTGGTGTTGTATCGGCTGTATGAGCACGAGTTCGAGGCCTTTCTCGACTATCAGGACCGGCACTGACCAAGGGCGTGGGATCGTGAGCGTGGATGAGGGCATTGAGAGGGGAGGTTTGATATGGCAGCCGCGCTATTACGGGTCGAAGACCTGAGGGTCTCATTCCTGACCCATACGGGGACCCTGGAAGCGGTGCGGGGGGTCGATTTCACGCTCGGACGGGAAAAGCTCGGTATCGTCGGTGAGTCGGGATCGGGTAAGTCGCAGATGGCCCGGGCCATTTTGGGGCTTTCACCGGCGTCGGCCCGGGTGACGGCGCGACGGCTGGAGTTCGACGGGATCGATCTGCGTGGCCTGGGGCCAGGGCGGATGCGGGCCATTCGTGGCGGGCGCATCGCCATGGTGATGCAGGATCCTAAATTTTCCCTCAATCCGGTGATGTCGGCGGGACACCAGATTGCCGAGTCCTGCCGTACCCACGCCCGGGTGTCCCGGGCCGAAGCCCGGCGCCGGACGTTGCGGATGCTGCAAGCCGTGCGCATCCAGGACCCGGAGCGGGTTTATGGCGCCTATCCCCACGAACTCTCGGGCGGCATGGGACAGCGTGTCATGATCGCCATGATGTTGATTTCTAATCCCGATCTATTGATCGCCGATGAGCCCACCTCGGCGTTGGACGTCACGGTACAAATGCAGGTGCTGGCCATTCTCGATGATCTCTTGAGCCAACGGGGTATGGGGCTGATTCTGATCAGCCATGATCTGGCGTTGGTTGCCTCATTCTGTGACCGAGTGCTGGTGATGTATGCCGGTCGAGTCATCGCGCAATGTCCGGCCGCAGCCCTGGGCGAGGCGCGCCATCCGTATCTGCGGGGGCTGTTGAACTGTCTCCCGAGGGTGGACCGGCGAGTGGATAGGCTACCCGTGTTGCGGCGTGATCCGACAGGGTAGCTGGGTTGGCGGGGGCGGAGTACGGTATGGCTAATCGGTTGCGGTGGACGATTGCTGTTCGGCGGCGATTTGCTCTATCGCATCCGCCGTCTCCAGCGCTTCATTTCGCAGTTTTTGTTTGATGAGCCAGGGTCCGATCAGAGGCGGAAACCAGAAACTGGGTACGACCTCGGCATCCATGGTCAATTCGGTGTAGTCATCCCGTGGCACCATCCGATACAGGACTCGGCCCTGGTGAAAGTCGCTTTGGGTGGGATCCATAACAGTAAGAATATCCCCCGAGGGCAACGTCCTGGCGTCCTGCACCCAACTGTAGTCGAGACACACAAACAGAATGCAGCCGCTGGCGTCCACTTTCATGCGTACCTGGTCACCGGGGCCGCGGCGCAGTATTCGCACCGCCTGGATCCCGGGGTTCACCCGTGGCAGGTTCTCGTAGCGGGTCAGAATGGCACGAACCCGGGGTTCTGAAACGTAGATCAGGAGCTCGGTATAGGCACTGAAATGGCCGTCATGATGCTCGATCTTGGCGTTGATGACTTTGCCCGCCACGGCAGGTAAAGACAGAGTAGCGCCCCAGGTTAGCAGCAATGCTGGCACCAGATACGGGGTTTTGCGCAAGAATTGACTCCAACGCTGCGGGCACAGGTTTGCTATCACCGGTCGATGTGCCCGTGGGATCGTTCGCGGGGCTGCAAATTACATCCGAATGACGCCCGGGTCCCGGGTCTTGAATTCCCGTACGGCTTTACTTAAACCTTCCTCGAACTTACGTAGTTCCAAAATGCGTTCGGCTCTGGATACGAGCTTACGTAGCTCAGACAAGCTCATCTGGCTGAAGTCGATATCGACAATGCGTGGCGAGCTCAATGGAGACCTCCTGATGCTGCTCTGGCGATTAATTTTTCTCGGTTGAGAAATGTTAAGTTTACGGGATTGAAACTTGAAGACAAGCGCAAGGGATTATTGTTCCCCTGAGCAAACGAGCCGGCCACGGTGGCGACGGCTCGACCGGGCTCCAGCGGACCGCCAGGGAAAGCGCCTCGATGCCGTTTGCTTCAGGCGGCCTTAGCCGAGCGGGGAACACCGTCAGCGTGCAGGGAGACCTCCACCAGTTCCGCCAGCCGGCGCAGCTGTCGCAACAATTGCTCAGCGGTGTGGGGGTCACAACGAACGCTGATCTGTAGGTGGGCAAGTCCGGATGTCTCCACCTGATCCATGTGCAGGTGGCTGATGGTGAGCCGTCGGCGCGAGAAAAGCAGGGCGATACGAGGTAAGACGCCCATGGCGTTCACGGCAGTGAGCGTAATTGTAACCATTGGATTCATGGCGTTTTCCTGGCTGAGTTGACGGTACTGGGCAGCATTTTGCGAGGTTGACCGGCAAGGGTCAACCGAGGCGAATTTCACTGACCGAGGCACCGGCCTCGATCATAGGGAATACATTGTCCTCCTTGCCCACGACCACTTCGAGCAGGCACGGTCCCGGTGAGGCCAGCAGGCGCTCGATGGCCGCATCGAGATCACGGCGCTCGCTGACGCGCCAGGCGTGAATCCCGTAACCCTGGCAGATGGTGATGAAATCCGGATTGTGCAGGGCCACGGAGGCGTAGCGTTTAGCGAAGAACAGTTCCTGCCACTGCCTGACCATGCCCAGGTGGCTATTATTCATGATAATCATCTTGATGCCGATGCCCTCCTGCATGATCGTACCCAACTCCTGCAACGTCATCTGGAAGCCACCGTCACCCATGATGGCGATTACCTCCCGTCCGACGACACCGAGTTTGGCGCCAATGGCGGCCGGCAGCGCAAACCCCATGGTCCCGAGGCCTCCGGAGGTGATATGGCTGAGGGGATAGCGAAAGCGGTAATAGCGGGCCGCCAGCATCTGATGCTGGCCCACGTCGCTGATGATGATGGCATCACCGCGGGTTTTGCGGGACAGTCGATCCACCACTTCCCCCATTTTCAGGGGGCCTTGGCCGGGATGCAGCTCGGGTCGGATCACCTGCTCATACTCCCGCGTCTCATGGCGGCGAAATCGCGACAACCATTCCAGGTGGGCATTGGGCTCGATGGCCGGCAGCAGGCCCATGAGCGCCGCCTTGGCATCACCAATCAGGGCGATGTCGGCCCTGACATTCTTGTTGACTTCCGCGGGATCGATTTCCAGATGGATGATTTTGGCCTGACGGGCGTAGTCGTCCAGGCGTCCGGTGACGCGGTCATCGAAACGCATACCGATGGCGATGATGACGTCCGCCTCATTGGTGAGAACATTGGTGCTGTAATTACCGTGCATGCCCAGCATACCCACGTAGAGGGGGTGGTCCGTGGGGAATGCAGACAGTCCCAGCAGCGTTGCGGCCACGGGTATACCGGCTCGTTCCGCCAGCTCCGTAACTTCCCCCTCGGCCCGGGCCAGGGACACGCCCTGGCCCAGTAACAGGTAGGGCCGCTGGGCCTGGTTGATCAATTCCGCCGCCTGTTCGATGCGGCTGAGATCCCGAGGGGCTGTGAAGTCATGGCGGCTGGCGTAATGTTGCGTCACCGGACTCAGATCCGCCGTTGCCCCCAGGGGCCAATGCAGAGCGGGATCGAAGGTCCCCAGTTGGGCATCCTTGGTGATGTCTATCAACACCGGTCCCGGACGCCCGGCGCGGGCAATCGCAAACGCCTTGGAAAGCATCAGCGGTACTTCGCCGGGCTCGGTGATCTGATAGTTCCATTTGGTCGCGGGCGTGGTCATGCCCACCACATCCGCTTCCTGGAAGGCATCGCTGCCCAGCAGCGTGCTGACAACCTGGCCCGTTATACAAACCAGCGGTGTCGAGTCCATCAGGGCGTCGGCCAGGGCGGTGATCATGTTAGTGGCTCCCGGCCCTGAGGTGGCGATGCAGACGCCGATGTTTCCCGTCGCCCGGGCATAACCCTGGGCGGCGTGGGCCGCGCCCTGTTCGTGGCGCACGAGGATGTGGCGAATCCGGTCTTTGGCCTGCAGCAGGGCGTCGTAGGTGGGCATGATGGCGCCGCCGGGATAGCCGAACAGAACCTCCACGCCTTCGTCGAGCAGGATCTGTACGATGGCCTCGGCACCCGTAGTCGTCGCGGGCAGGGTTTTGGCTTGGTTAAACATTTTCACGCATCCGCAATCAAGTGTTAGTGATTGAAAGTAGTGCCAAAACAAAAAGCCCGCTACCTTCGGGGTAGCGGGCTTTTTGTTTCAGATGCTCTTTCAGCTCAAGGCATGCCGGCCACCCCCGGGGAGATGGGAATTAGTACTACTACGTTTACCAGCACGTCGAGCTTGCTCATGATCTTAGGCTAGAGTGTGTGGTAGGGGATTGTCAAGATTTAATAATGCCGGTTGGTGAAATTATCGGGGTATCCTATGGGGTCTTGACTCGAACGTTTTCACTGGAATCCCATGCGCGTCTACGAAAATGCCTCCCTTTATCCCCATACCACGTTGCATATCGATGTCCGGGCCCGGTTTTTGGTGGTTCTCGAAACCGTGGAGGATGTCTTGGCGCTCGCGACTGAGAAACGCTTCGTTGGGATTCCCAAGTTTGTTCTGGGTGGCGGCAGCAATGTTCTGTTCCGGGAGGACTATCGCGGGTTGGTGGCGTTGAACCGCTTGCGGGGAATCGGGCTCAGCGACGACGATGGTCGTGAGGTTCGGGTATGGGCGGCGGCCGGAGAGAATTGGCATGATTTCGTGCTCACGACCCTGGCATGGGGGCTGCGGGGGCTTGAGAACCTGTCGCTGATTCCTGGCACTGTCGGTGCGGCTCCGATCCAGAACATTGGTGCCTATGGCGTGGAGCTGAGTGAACGGTTCGAATCGTTGCAGGCGGTCAGGTTTAGCGATGGTGTCAGCGAAACCTTCAGCCGTGGTGATTGCCGGTTCGGATACCGGGATAGCGTCTTCAAGTCAGCTTGTCGGGGCCGCTACCTGATTACCGCCGTGACTTTTCGCCTCTCCCGGGTGGGGCCCTTCGTGACCGATTATCGTGATTTGAGCGAAGCGCTTCGGCGAGACGGAAAAAGCCCCGTGGATGCGGCTCGAATCAGTGCTGCGGTGTGTCGAATTCGACGCCGCAAACTGCCAGATCCGGCGCATCTCGGTAACGTGGGCAGCTTTTTCAAGAATCCGGTCGTCGATGCGACCACCCTGGGTCAACTGCGTCGCAGGTTTCAGGCTTTGCCGGCCTTTGGTCTCGACGATGGCCGCTACAAGCTACCGGCAGCCTGGCTGATCGAGCACTGTGGTTGGAAGGGCTGGCGCAGGGGCGATGCCGGTGTCTATGACCGGCACGCCCAGGTGCTGGTGAATTATGGCCATGCCAGTGGAGCGGAGATCTGGCATCTCGCGACCGCCATCATGGCCTCGGTGGCCGATCGCTTCGGTATCGAGCTGGAGCCCGAGCCGCTGATTCTGTGATCATCCCGTTGGCCGTGCCGGCCGTGACCGGCCCGGGAAGAAGGTCTTGTTGGCCTTGAAGGCATCGACGCTGGGGATCAGGCGTCTGGC
>JAAUXT010038029.1_pt1 | contig 14395 bp, 13 predicted proteins | sample 7278171 | NCBI WGS metagenome assembly JAAUXT01 (sample SAMN14350112, study PRJNA611818) | marine sediment metagenome | isolation source: surface marine sediment (1.8m) | place: French Polynesia: Moorea | collected 2018-08 | reverse complement strand
TCAGATACCCTCCAAGACCACATCACAAAGATTCCCCCAGTCATACCCTCCAAGAATATATGATCAAAGTTGAAATCGGTTGAGAAACAAAAAAGTTGAAAATGCAAAAAGTGCATTTTCAACTTTTTTGTTTCTCAACCGATTTCAACTTTGATCATATATTCTTGGAGGGTATGACTGGGGGAATCTTTGTGATGTGGTCTTGGAGGGTATCTGAGACATTTTTTGTTTCACCTATCAGCTCAGTGACCTAGTTTAAGAGCACGCGACCTACTTATGCAAATGAGCGCGCGACCTACTTATGACATCATCAACAGTGAGCGATAATTGGGTTCGAATCACCGCGAGCTCCATGGAGCTATTTTTGTCACGTGAAAGGATAAACAGCACAAATCTGGTTGCGCGCATGAAGCAAGACATTAAGAACTTCAGTTGAGGTCAAAAAATCCTCAGAAACTGTGTCATCCTTTCACTCGAGTTGCGCAGACGGAACCTGCGTGGATCTGGATAGCACCGAACACTTTCTACAACATGTAGAATCTAGTGACTTCACAACGGACACTTTTTCCTGATGCTTTGGTGGATGATCAGAGCTGCAAATGGTCAGTGATACAGATCTACAAGTTACCGAGACTGGCTAGACCTTCGTTTCTCCCCGCCCTCACAGAGCAACCGTGTCTCGCACACGATGGGGGGTTCGCGTGCCTTGCTCGATTTGCCTCATGCATTTGCCAATCCGGGGCGTGACACAGCACAGCAGACAGCAGCGCATCGACCGGCAGAGAATCATCCGCAACAAACAACGCCGTTTTGGGTGAATTTGAAGGGTTGCCAATAGATTCAAGCCAGTCTTACCCTCAGGTCTCAGGTCTGTGTGAGGCGATAAGACCCGGCGTCTCAGGACCACAATCCGCCCCGCATGTCATTCCGCTGGTGGCATCCTACAATTTCTGGACCAGACAACAATGTCGTAGTCTGGTCCTAAAGTTTGTTCAGAGCCACATCCCGCCTGTCCAGCAGGGCGGAACCTGGTCCTAAAAGTTTTGGAATGTGGTCTTGGTCGGAATGTGGTCCTGTTCCAACGGCCGCGCGTTTGCTTCAACAAATCGCAGCTCAAGTACAGAAGAGTGTTGTTGGTTGAGTGACATTTGCTGACTCATCAGGCGCAACCCGTTTGGTGAGCAGCAGAGTCGACGGCCTTTCAGTCTTGTCAGTCCATATTCGTGTCAGAATCCACGAGCGCTGCAAGCGCTGGAAGTGGAGTTGGAGCACAGAACAAATGTTCCCTCCCTCAGGAGGACCAGAACTTTTTCACATTCTGATAAGACAAGGGAACAACCGTCTTTATCACCAACCGGATCGAGACGTACAGAATTTCGCACTCTCCCTGGCAGACAGGTGTTTTTCTCAGCTGCATTCTGTGCTGAATAGGATTCCACTGAGCACAAAAGCGGCATTCAATCAGGTTGAGGAAATGTCACTGTTCACAGCGTGAGGACATAAGGACTCATTACTTCGTCTCTATCACGCTGTCCATCACTCGGATATTGCACATACACTCCTCTGCTTCCTTCCGCTAACTTTTCCTGCTTCAAACAAGCTCTTTTCCTTGATTGCACCTTGTCTTCACTTCTGAGTCCTCTCTCTCGAGATTCCATTTGTCCCTTTGGCAACCTTTTATGAAAAATTATCTTGTTCATCTTTGCAAATTGTAGAGATCAAATTTCTAAACAAACCCTGCATCTCAAACCACAAACCTCAAACCATAGAGGCCAAAAGATATTTCTGCTCAAAAGGAATCACACATTAAAATGATAAGAACAGAGAAGCTTGGACAAAGCGTTGGCCACCAGTGGACGAAATATGCGGGGAGGGGACTGACCACCAAGAGTTTGATCATCAGGTGTCCAAAAGTTCTTGGAAGTTCGTCTGTGACATTTTGCAGGATAAGCGTTCATCCACACTAGGTCACTGACGTAACAGCGCAACAAGTTAGGACAACCGGCGCGCACAGGCCCAACGCTGCACTCTGCGGCCCCCCAGTTCCGGAGCACTCAGGACACTCTGCCCGACTCCCCGCGGGCGCATAGTGGCCGTTTGATCAGCGCTCGCACCGAGGTCGGTCTGTGACTCAGGGATCCCAGTCACACTGAAATTAATTTGGCTTTGCACCGCGTCCACGTGTTTCCTCCATTTACGTGGAACAATCTGCACATTTCAGTCCGAGTGAGTGCCTCCCATCTACAGCAGTTTGCTCAATCGAGCAAGTCTAAGGCCACAAAATGCGACAAGGGAAACACGCACCGTGAATCAACCTGACACCAAATCAGAATCCAGCACCATCGACAGTCGTTCAGATTGACAAATTTCCGTTTCGCGCGGCAGAACTAATCACTGGCGTTCTCAATCGTGCCAACAATGTCATCATCTTGTCTCACAAATCTCTGTTCGCAGAGAAACGACCGTCATTTGTGGGAACAAACACCAGCCACACAGTCTGTTGGCGCAGCGTCCTTGCACAGCCAACAGTACAGAACACTGAGCACTGCGCTGCAAGGACGAGCATGCCGTGTTCGAGACCGACCAATCGCCCACATCAAACTGCTGTCCGTCTGTCTCTCGCGCGCCCATCCATCAACCCGCTTCCTCCGCTCGAGAGCTGCAGCGCGCAGCCCGCACCGGGTCCCCGAGAACAACGCCACGTGCGTTGTCGCCTGCCTCCGCTTCTCGCACAAGAGAAATGCACTTCATCCAAAGTCAGCTTCCCCGAAATTTTTCTCGGCAGGTCAGAAATCATTAGGGAAATGAGCTGAGGAATAAGTTGACTGGCTAGAAGATCATCGCAACACCAAAAGCAGATCACGGACCAAATCTTGTTGTTATTTTTTTGACGGGAACTTGCAGCAACTCACTCAGGACCCCCCCCCCCCCCCAACTGCCTTCGAGAATCAACGTTTTTATTTCGCTGGCTCCGCAACTGCAAAGTTTTGACTGTCCGTCAGTCGCTCAATCACAGCAGCGGAAACGTGTCGTCCGGATCAGCCAGACACAAGGCCTCGAGAGAATGACAGTGCTCACTCCCATGCACAGTGCTCAATCCCAGTGCAGAGGCTCCCTCTTGTGTCTGTCTCAATTGAATTTCCGTCGCACCCGTCTGGTTGCGGGAAGCTTGCAGCAGTGCATGCTCGAGTGCCAGAAACGCGGTTGATTGGACGTCATGAAGCGAAAACTAATTTCACGACACGAACTGGAGCGAAAGGGAAAGATATGACCACCATTGCCTGAACAGGCGAAACATGGGAAGCTACAATGCACTCGGATGCGCGGGCCGAAAGTGGTCACGTCCTGGCTTGGTCCAAGCAATGGCACGATGGAAAGCCAAACATAGGGCTTGGTGTAGCGCAACCAGCATGGTCTTGGACCACAGGCCTTGCTTTGGTTGGACTGTGTGCTGGACCAGTAGAACAGGCAAACAGCGTGCGCTGACACAGACACAGACACACACATACACACACGCACACTCACCGAGTTTGCACGTCTTCCTCGCCGCCCCGTACACGCGCACTTGGGTGAGGTGGAGGTCGCGGTTCTTGTCGACGATCGCGAGGCGCCGCTCGTTGGCCGTGCCGCACTGGTCGAGCGCCACCTCCATGATCTCCAACTGCAATGAGAATGACCACGTCCGTCAACAAACCAACAGACGCTGCAAGAGAAGCTGACTCCAGGAATCGGCCAGAAAGTCAAACTGCAGATTCAGTGGCGCCACGTATTCGATGCGCAGTGTGTTGTTGACACATTCAGGTCGGAAAAGTATCGAGGCCACGAAAAATATCAACTGATCTACAATCTGCACGTGGACGAGACTAACCTTGTGTGCGAAAGGTTTCCCATCTCCCAAAGGTTTTCCAGTTGCGAGATCAAAGAGATGAACAACTAAAATCAAGAATGCACATCCATGAAACAAAATGCAAAATGGCGAAGCTTTCGCAATGAAACTCTTCAAGCGGGTAGAACAACACATTTTTGGTCACACGAACAGAACCAACTTGGCAAAACAGAACAGACAACAGACTCAATCGCTTACGATTCTTGCTCGATGTTGCTTGTTTTTGTTTTTCTGAGGGAATATACAGCACTGGTCACCTTTTGTACGAGTAGAATCAACACTTCATTTCAGCTGAGCAAACTTTGAGTGAAACAAAAACAGCTCAAAGTTCTCGGGAAAAAATTGGACACGGGCTTCCAAACTGTCCAGTCCAATCTGCTCAAACCTGTTTGACCGGCACAGATGAAACAATGTTAACAACTCCACTTCAACCAGAGAGAATCGACTCACGTTTCTCGTCGGCTTTGTCGCGGATGGCGACGGTGTCGTCGCTGAGCGAGACGGTGCTGCGGTTGAGAATGTCGGTGCGCATGCCTGGAAACCGCGGCGTCGACACGAGGCGCCCCTCGTAGGAATACACGTACACGGACGAGCTGTCCACCAGCAAGAAATTCCTGCGAAGATGATAGTTTCGCGTCACTTGACACAGTTTTTCTCTCGTTTCGTTGTGCACAGACGGAACAGTTCTGAGACCAAACTGAGATCGGATGAAGGGGCTCTGCACGCTGTCAGAATGGTTTTGGTCGGTAGAATCCGATTCCGAGCCACACCGACTGCCCGTGGCCGCAGTACTCACTTCTCAGCCTGCACTATCAGCGTCACGCTTCCCTCCTTCAGATCGAAGATGGTCGGTGTATTCCAGTTCTTAGTTCTGGAAAGGAAAAGGTGTCGTCATCGTCATGTGGTGAGCACAAGACTCAGTACCTAGGAGCTGCAGGCTGAAGAAGAGATATCGCGTTGCTGGAAATTTTTTTGCGTTGCCTCACTTTCGTAACGGAAAGACACACGATCGACTTTAGCAAAGTGGATCTGCCTGCACAGAAGACCTTCAACGATACAGGAACGCAAGGACGTTTGAAGGGCCGTTTGTCTGACATGACGTTGTGAGGTGTCGGCCAAAAGTAGTCGGATGTATCACTGTCTCAGTGAGCAGACGCCTCTTCGTTGTTTTCAAGTATGAAGGGTTCGCTTCTCACATGTAGACGTAGCACTGCGACGATGTGGCCACCACGAGGTGCTTGAAAGCGAGCGCCATCTTGATAATTCTGTCCCGGAAGTCCAGCTTCTCGCGCGCCTCGTTCTGAACGTTGCGAACCTCGATCGTCTTCCTTCCGGTCATCACCACCTCGAAGTTCTTCCACTCTAGTCGCCTGGCAACGACGATATACAATGATGTCATGCAAACCCAGAAACACCAGTTCCACGAAAGCCAAGCACAAAAACGCTCAGTGAAACAAACGAGAACACAAATCAAGAAGACAATCTATTATAGCTGCTGACAATATTTGTATTCATTCTTGCAGCACAACCATGCCCATGTCGATGGGCTGTCGCAGATTTCACGTGCTTTGCCCTTGGTGCTACTGAACTGTTGCGCCCCCAACGAATATTTCGCCCCTCGGGGAGAGGTCAGACAAAACCAACGCACCTCTCTATGACGTGAGAGAAGAGGACTTGGCCGTTGCCGCACGCTCCCGCCACCTGCGTCCCGTCGCTCGACCAGGCGAGATTGAAGATGGAGCCGGTGTTCGGTTTCTCCAGAGCGTACGACCACTGCAAGAAACCACATCGCCGCCTCGCTTCAAAATACTGCATTACAAAAGTGGGCGTTCAACAAATCAACTTACACTTCAATTTCTGTGACATTGTATTGCATGTTTTGACGTATTACTAAATTTCCAACTGAGACTTGTCCAACGTGCGGCCGAGCTTCGACGGAACACAAAGATTACTGAAGATTCTTTCATGTGCAGCCAACTAATCAGAAATCTTACCCCGGCGCGGTCGCAGAGGCGCAGCGTGTTGAAGGAGCCAACAGCGAACAGCTCCCCGTCCGGCGTCCACGACACGGACGTGATCGGGTAGTCGTGAGGCGCGCATGCGTACAACTGCCGTCCGTAGTGGTCCCAGATCTGTTGACATGTTGGGCAAAATGAACCACAACCGAACACACACTCTCTTGTTTCCATGATGTTCCTCCACTTTTTGAGCTTTTCTCAATTGGTAACCCCGCTAAGTCAAGAAGAGTTTCGCCTACCTTGTACCTGCAGTCCTCGGCACCTGACAAAATGAGGTTGTTCACAGGGTTCCAGTCAGCCTTGAGAATCACGCCCTCGTGCGCCTTCCACTGCGAAATCAAGCAAAGCACAACACTTTCAACAGGGTCCTTTTGTTTCAACGACGTGACAAAAACGTCCCAAACGACAAAACCGATCTCATTCTGTGGTGAAATTCGATTCCAGCCCAGGCGAAACACGTTTGTGCTTTACTGACAAATACAGCACAATCGCCTGTGTTGAAAACTCGTACCCGTGTACAGGACGCACCCTTTATTTCATGCCAAATTTTGGGGCAGAAAGGAGCTTCTGTGCAGGGAAATATACGGTATTCGCGTACTGTGTTGGGTTTGGCGTTGGCAGCAAGCTGCTTGATGACGAGTTGACGCCCGTTGGTGTAGAGAACTTGATCCGAGTCGGGGCCCCACGACACTGAGTAAACTGGCGAACCTGGGCAAGGAAAGACGCCGAGTAAACCGACTGAGCAGCCGACCACGTGCGCCTAAAACAGTCCCAGTGCTCACATTCTGCCAAAGAATTGAAGTTCATCTTTCGCCAATTGACTCACTATTCTGAGAGAGTGTCGATCGATGCATCCCGCTGCGAGACCAGATCTTCACTTGGCCGTCCTCCCCAGCTGCAAAGGGGTCACTGCATATTTTCAAGCCCCTCACACGTTTTTCACTGTTGTGCTACCTGCGTGACATCCTATTTCACCTCCGACGCCTCCTTTCAACTGTTTCAGGCGCAACAAAAATAATTTTCACCTGTGACAAGTGCAGTGCCGTCGTAACTCCATCTCCCAGAGAGGACGGCGCCGCGGTGTGCCTCAACGCTTTTCTCCACCCTGCCAGTTCGTGCCACCAGCAAAAACTTCCCTGCGAAGCCAAGAGAGTGATTGTCAAAACGTACCAGTCAGACGTCCCCACATCGTTTCCCGATGTTTGAACAGCACACATGAGACTCAACTGCTGAACAACTACCGTCAGTGGAGCAGAGCACGAACACATCTGACGCCGCCGCCTTCTTTCCGCCGCCGCCGCCGCTGCGCGGAAACCAGTGCATGTCAGCCGGGTACACGTCCTCCGGCAACTTCACCACCTGCGAAGTGACGAAAAACTGTAACCGACCGCAATTCCAACACGACAGGCACCAATGTCTGTCTCAATTAGGAGCTGAGAATGAAATATATCTTGGCAATGACATTCTTCCCTGAATTTTCGTGAGATTTTACTGTCTTTGATGATTACAACTGAAAGAATCAAAGGTCTGTCTGATTAGGAGCTGAGCTATTCACATGATGTAGGAGGTGGGCTGGCAAAGATGGGACACAGTGGGACAGAGACAGGCGAAGATACAGGTATTTCAACAATGTATGTTTGATGGAAGTCAGTAAACTTTGAATTTGTTGGCCTCCCACTACGGGTGCAGGGAACGACGGGAAATGTGACTTCTTGGCTCAAATGTTATTTTCCCAGACAATATGCGATTTCTACCACATGTAGTCTTGCTCTGAAAGGGACATCGCACATGACTTCTTTCCTTGCGAGGACTGGGACTAACCTGGGAGCTTTCGCCGGACAGAAGGTTCCATTTGAGGATGAGATGGTCATCAGCACCAGAGTAAACCTCCTCCGGACTCGTCCAGCCACAACAACTGACCAGCTCTGAGTGTGCATCGCTGTTAAGGACTCGTTGTTTTTGGCACTTTCAATGAATCCAAACAGCAGAAAAAGGCACCTGTTGGAACCACAATACAATACCACACTGGCTCGCAGCCCCGGTCGTAGAAAGTATGATATCGTAAACTGTGTGCACAACACAAGAATGTGTGGGATTTCCGTTGTGTGCAATGAAATTGCAAACATTCCTTCTAGAGATTGTCAAGACAAGGGACGAAGTCCACACGTTTCACGGTTGAGGCAATTGCAAGAAATGACATTTTGAAACAAAATTCCCAACACTTTCATTTTCGACCCACAACAGCATCGCTTGCAAGTTTCTGCAGTGTTCGTCTTGACAAAAGGATATGTTTAGGTTCTTTCTGCAGGGTAGTTTTGAACCTCATTTCGTTGCTTTCTGCATCTGTTCTGCAAGACAAGAGAGAAACACTTGGTGGGTGGCTTCTCTGCTTTGGTTCTTTGGCAAACACTTCGTTGCTGTCTGCATTTGTTCTGCAAGACAACCGAGAAACACTTCGCGGGTGGCTTCTCTGCTTTGGCTCTTTGGCCAACACACAAGGCAGACAATTATACACGTACCTGTGAATCTCTTTCGTCAATTATTCAGACATTTCACAACTGTTTCAGTCCCGTTGCACAGAAAGTTAGTTTCTCTTGTGCTTTCGGCTTTTCGGCTGCTGGAATGTACGCGAACTGTTGTTCGCACGAAACTGTTCCAGTTGAGTTGGAAACGAACCAGATAAAATTATTTGCAAGTTCAATCAACACTTCAGTCCTAAAAACCAACATCACATGAAACAATAATTTGGGCTGCAACCTAGCAGACGTTAGTTGCTTCTTTTATGTCAAGTAGAGACCTACGATTGATCAGTAACTCTGAAATCTGTACAAACAAAAAAAGCGCAGAACGGTGGTTGCCACAGGAAATCAAAATAACAAACCACTCTCCTTGAGTTCTAACCGAAAATGTAAATTTTAACTCAATGAAAATACAGACTAGCTGATTAAAACAGCAGTCTCGGTCCTGTACTCCACAGCAAAAGATGTTAAGCTTCGAACAAACGCATTTTAGTGGTTTCATTTGAACAGTACGTGCCGTTTAATACTTTCCTGCATTTTAGTAAAACCCAAACAACGGAAGTTATCCTTGTTTACGCTGGATACGCCAGACTTTCGGCTCTAAACTTTTGGTGTCAGACTGTTTTCGACGGAATTATCAAGTCCCTGTGATCAATCTTCGTATAAATATGTCCAGAACAAATTGGTCAGAAAGATTTTGATGAGTCTCATCGATGGAACTGTGAACAATGAATGAATACTTGGGCAATGGTAGGTCAATTCAAATCGATAACTTGTGTGGTGTGACTGAACTGAGAACCACGTACCCACTGTGGGTGCGACGCAACCACGTCTGCGGCGATCCCTTCAATGAGGGCCCAAAGGGCCTGGTTGGGGACTGGCCCCCAAAAGTTGAAATGAGCTTTTGTGGCCCCCACAGCTGCTGGGTGGGTTGTGGGTACACCATTTGTCCTTTCAAAGTGTATCAAAAATCTAACTATTGCCTGCTTCAGATAGTTGAATGCTTTGATCTCCAACACAGTCTATTGGGCAGAAGCCATTTCACAGAGAGGGAATTTCCAGTCATGTGACCACCCCATGGGGGGGAGGGATGCAGGCTAAAGCTAGCAAAATAGTGATCTTGTACTATTTTCTGTCTATTTTCTGTCTAATTGTTGTAAAATTATTCAGAATATTAAAAACTGTCTGTGAGGTCACCACCCCCTGGTGGGGGAGGAGTGTGGTGTGACACACCTGACCCAGTTGTTAGAACCACCACTCACTAGATGTCACTTTTGTACATGATAAATATGGAGCTTCCTGCCCCTGGGAGCAGTCTCTCCTGAGATACCAACCTGTGTGTTTGTGATATCACTACATTGTCTGGAGTCTGGACTCTATGTCTGCGTTTGTAGATTCTACTTTTCAACGCACGTACTCCACATACATGCAGTCCACATGAAACAGGTCAAACGTCCAAATACCGACCTACGTCCCAAAGAAAATGTGTGTGGCTGTTCATTTCCTTCTTTGCAGGACGGAACTTCTCGGGTTGAGCCAAATGAGCAGTGGCCATCACGCAAATTTCATCACAACTTTGGAAGTCCGCAACAGTGAGGCTTCTTGTTGATCATCTGTTCGTGTGCGTACTGAACTGTTGATCAGTGCTGATCGTTGTTCCGTTTTTCAGAAGTCGTGAATATTTGGCCGTACAAACAATAGAAAGAGCGTGGATATGTCACAGAAACAGACAACTGTTTAGACTTCTCAAAAATGCAGTCTGTGCCGCGGTTTGTGTTGGATATTTAAAACTGATTTGACGGTCACTCTTCATTGTGTAGACGGCAAACCACACACTTTGACATTCTGTTTCAGGAGCAGTCGCTGTCTTTTGAAATTATGCGCAAAGTCTACCCGAAGGAGGCGGAATATCTGAAAGACAGACTGTGTCTCGGGAAAGTCAGATTCAGGTTTGAGAAATTTCATCCTTTTTCCTTGAGATGGACATACCCACCGATCAACGTCAAGATCAGTCTTTTCTGCAAACTTATTGCAGGTTTGGAGGGTGTGAGTTTCCGCCGATGGTATTTTTCAAGGTGTTTGCGGAAACGTCTCGAATTGGAATTGGATTACATTACCTGAGCGGAAAACGCATGATTCGTCCCGCATCTGAGGTCAGAACACATCGATAACAAAGCAATGATCTGAGCTCGCAACGAATTGAAAATCTTTTTTGTGAGATAATTCAAAAGAAGAGTAAATTCTCTCCTGTCTTTGTGTCCTGTGTCAACGCTGCCATTGGAGTTTCAGGGGCGTTTCTTCAGCAGTACTGCAATGATCTCACTCTTCACAGGCTGCACAAGACGCGTGTGAACTGATGGGCCACAGAAAATTTTACGAACAGGTTTTGCAAGATATCATGATGCAGAACGCTCACAAAATCACGGACCGTGGTGACGTCACAACTCTGAAGGACTACATGCAGGTGCGAACAACTCATTTGCGAATTCCCGTGCTTCTCAAAGTTTACAATAGAACAAGAACACTTGACAATATTGCCTTCGAAATTATCCGAGCAGCAAGTTCCAGTGAACGTTCCTTCGGCAGGAGATGGGGGGGGGGGGAGGTCCTGCCAAACTCGCGTTGCGAATGCCAGATTGTGAACAATTTCGGGGAGGAGTTTTGGCGTACGAGGCATGGCCTGGGTGGGGTGCAAACTGTCTTGTGGGGAGGGTCCTTGCAGAAAAGCGTGCAAAACCTACAGCACTGACGCCTTCGTGGTCGGTTCCTGTGTTGTCAATTACGTTTCTTCGTTATTGAAGCTGTTGTGTGTTGAATTTTGAACAGTACATGAGTCTGACGGATGAAACTCCCAGTCACATGGGCGGCAAAGAAAACTACTGGAGGAAACTGACACTTGATGGTAGGGACAAACTTCTGGTGGTTCTATTTTGACTTTCGCATTCAATTGATTTCTTCGTGTCACAATGGTTTTCTTGGAAAACACAATACTTGTAGTTTTGCATCCATGCGCTTTGTTCCGTGGAAAAAAGCATTTTGTTTTGGAAATGAACTCCAACGTCTTGGATCTGTTTCTCCCCAGATCTTCCCAGGCAGACAATTTTCTACGACGTGATTGATTTTCTATACTGCAACAGACTGACACCACGACTCAAACATGAAATTCCCAAGCTGCTACTGAAACCCAACAACAAGGAGACTTTGTTGGAACAGATCCGAATCATTTCGGAAATCAGGTTTGGTCGTTTTCAGCCTGTGAATCCACTGCAGCAATGTATCGGCACTTGACAATGTAATGCTCAGATAAGCACAGATCTAACAGTGTTTCGTGGGTGTCGCGGATTTCCTTCCCCCCAAAAAGGTGTGTTCAGGGGAAGAAGTTACTTTCGCCAAAATCAGTCAACCCAATCTCTCGTGCGGCATGCAGATCACAAGTCTCCCAAAACAAGACAGGGTCCTCTTTTTTGCAGGTCTCCGTCCCCGCCCTTGGCACGCACGACGCCACAGAGTCCTGCGTCTGGGCGCCCGTCGGCGCGCCGCTCTCGTCAGGCGCGACACCGTGTCTCACGGCTCCGAAAGGCTTACGGCCTTGACAAGGTGCGCGTCTTTTCAGTGAGGTGGTCCCAAAAGAAAACAGCACATTTCTTTTCCTTTGATTCTAACACCCTTTTTGTCAATGGAAGTCAGCGCGCCTCTGAAGAATGGACTCGCACGAAATGTGCACAGGCTTTTCTGTTGTTTTCAGGCCCAACCCAGCGATGGCGACACTCTGAGTGAACTGAGCCGGCTTGATTCCGCAGGGTGCGATGCCGGAGCTGACGCTGCTGACTGGGAGCGGGAAGCGGAAAAACTGTTCGAGTGGACGCAGGAGTTGTCCTTTGATGATCTCGCTCTGACCCCGAGACTCGACACCACTTACCCATCCTAGCAAATGCACTTCATTGCTCAGGCATCGTCCAAGCCGAAGTGCTTGATGATGTGAACGCTGTGATGTAAGATTGCGAATTTACAAGTTTGGTGTTGCCTCATGGCTCCGGACTCGTTTGATTTCTTTCAAACGGAGCTTACGTTTCCAGGATACTGTCACAGATACGTTGTGTTGCGGCCAAAATCTTTGTTCGTTGAGAAAGCTGCTATTCAAACACCTTCAAAACACAGATTATTTTGTCAACTGGATCTACTAGACACCATTTTTATTGCGGATATTTTTATACATTTGACGAAATACAACACTTTTGCCCAAGAAGAAAGCTTGTTCACAAAAGTTTGCCATGATCTCAAAAATTTTTTTCTTCCACAATCCTGAGATTCGAGACGATCCAATGAGATCTCACACAGACCACGACGGAATACCGTTGAAATGCTGAATCACAACCTGAGAACGCACGACAACTGAACATCTCAAATGGACGTGTATCTGACTTGGCACTGGCGGTGCAAAACAATGTGCAAATTGGAAATTGCGTAGACATACAAGCTTGAATTTTGTCAACCAGTCGGCCTTGATTCCTTCCCTCAGCGTTTCCTGAGTGTTTGATTTCATGTGAACACACGGCATGGAATGCGTGACAAGGTGTTCTTGTAATTAGCGCAAAAGATACACACAAGCACGCCGTCAACAGCAACTTTGTGCTTTCTTTCCTGTTGATGCGTTGTGCATGCAAGACTTACACTCGCCTGTTCACACACACAGCTGAACGGTAGATCTGATTCAACGACAGAGCGAGAAAAGCCCAACCTTGTTTGTCTCCCAGAACGATCGTTTTACGATAAAGGTCAGAATAGTTTTCTCGTTGAAAGGATGGCTCACCAGCTTCTGTCTTCTATTGGAGCGTCTCCTTGTCGAACTGATATTCTCCGAGCCCCACTCCGACACGACGCAGGTTCGTGATGTGGTCCGACATCGCCTTGATCAGACAAGTCTGTTTCTCCAGGAAGTGCGCTGCAGCGAACAACGTCACAAAGTTGAGTACGTCACGTGGGGAAGATGCCTGATTCGTTTCTCTTCACCAAGTAGAACTTGACCAAAAAAGGTGAACGCGGCGGACCAAGCTTCTGACTTGTGAGCTCCAGTGGTGACAAAGCAAACGAACGCTGACAACTGGCAACTTGTCATTCACTAAGAAATCTGCATCTGCCAGCCTTGTGCAATACTGAAACTTCACGCTGAAGTTACCTTCCAGGAAATTGCCAAAGTCGGAATCGTCATGCTTGTTGGCGATTTCGTGGAGTTCGAGCAGTGCTTTGTTGTTCGCCCTCGCGAGTTCGTGGGCCGCCTGTCAATGGTAATAATGTGTGAGCAGGCTTGGTATCCAGTCTCACATGTGTCTCTCGCGGTGATGGATCCAAAAGACAAACGTCATGGGAAGCTGACCAATTTTCTGACCCGCTTGAAACGACCTCGGAGTGAGGAAGCCAAGCAGACACAACTCAGCAACGCCTTTGGCACACCTGTATGGTCTCGAGTGCGTTTGGCCACAGGTCGGCAGCGGGCTTCTGAATGTCCTGCAGTACAATGCGACCTCCCCGCTCGTTCTGATAATGCATCAGCTGCAACAAGAAAGGAAGTTTGAAATGCACAGACGGTGTGAACCAAATTAGAGTAATACTTCCTTTTGGTTTGTTCATACGTTCTGCCGATCAACAACGTCCTAAATATTGTGACGCTGACGTCATGCCTTATACTCCTCCCCATTTTATTTATTTGGTTTTGGTACTGCAGCAGCTTGTTACCAATCTGACCACAGCTTGGCCAAAATAGGATAACTTTAAACTTCATAAAATTTAACTATTTACAGTCTTGTTCTGGATTTGTTTACATGTGCTTTGTGTTGCTTCTCCACAATGGGGCTATCACTGTGAAGCTTCTTCCCACTACTTCAGCATAGCTGGCTACTCTTCCAAGTGGTTGGTTTGGCTTTTCCACTACAGTGACTCTGTGTGGTTCAAAGGCCTCTGTCCTTTCAATGTGT
>JAAUXT010112556.1_pt1 | contig 14397 bp, 19 predicted proteins | sample 7278171 | NCBI WGS metagenome assembly JAAUXT01 (sample SAMN14350112, study PRJNA611818) | marine sediment metagenome | isolation source: surface marine sediment (1.8m) | place: French Polynesia: Moorea | collected 2018-08 | reverse complement strand
TTTCAGAATCACAAAAAGTGCATTTTTGACTTTTTTGTTTCTTGAAAAATTTTAACTTTCATCACTGATTCTTGGTGGGTATGAAAAATGCAATCTTTGAGATATGGTCTTGGAGATTGAGTGTCACGCGTGTGCTGCTATTTTTGTGTTAAAATGTTTATATAGTTTGAATCACTGCGGACATCGTCAGGCGCCATTTTTTTTGGGGGGGCGACTTCAGAACAAAGGCCCTGCCTATTGATGGAGCAACTTTTGAGGCCACAAGTTTTTGAATGCCACTTTGAGGTTGCAAAACGCCACAGTACAAACCAGAGGGCCTGCAGTTCCTGATGGGTCTGGGAAAGGGTCGCTGGATGTGCATCTGCATGGTGTCCAACTCCCTGCGCTCCAGCAACATGTAGGACAGGTAGTTGTCCCAGGAGATGCTACCGTCGCAATTTGTGTCGATCTGAAATAAATGGAAACAGTGTAGCTTGTCATTGAATAAGCTTGATCACACAAGTGTGTGCCTGTCGAAATTCAAGAATTGGGTTTTGAATTGGTTTGCAATATCTACAGTACCTTCATGAAAATGGCGTCGATTTCTTCATCTGTGGCAGTTGCGCTCATGCACGTGCGGAGAGTTTCGCGGAACTCGACCAAGTCCAGTTTCTCTTTCCCATTCTTTTCTGCCTCTTTGAAAGCCTGCGTTGAAATGAAATCCTTTTCCAGTGAACATCATCTCGTACAAGGACAACATTCCTGCCAACTTTGAAATTGCGCCAGGTTCATTCCGGCGAGCCTCTCATCCACGGTCTTGATACTGTAGTTCCACTCCTACTCAAGTGTACGAATGTGGGCTCACCTCACCTTTTGGGGACTGCGCTGTTGGTTATCAACGCGAACCTCCCTCCCCTCCAACAAAATACTTTTCCCACGGAAGTTGGTCGAAAATTTGGGATGCAAAAAAGATTTGCCCTGACCTCTTCCAGCTGCAGCAAATCTGTGTGTGCAAATGTGTCGCCTCCTTCAACTGCATTGTCGTCGAATTCGCTCAAGAAGTCAGAATTAAGTCCAGAATATGTTCGTTCTGCAATTGATTTTTGTCTGGATTGGTGTCCACTGCCAATTCCAGACATCTTTGCAAAACATGAGTTGCTTGAAGATTTCGTCCCACTCCGTTTGTTGCTGCAACTCGTTGCTGTGTGACGCGGTGGTTGTTGCCAGAGAATTTTGTGACGTCATCACGTTCACGACTTCCAGATGCATTTGTTACAAATTTTTTTTATTTGATCAGGTTCGGAAAAGTGAACTCGTCTGTCCTTTTGTTTTCCAAAAATAATATTTTTAGGATAAAACCAGCAGTGGCCTCGTGGCGGGAAAAATTATTTTCTCTTTCACAGGAATCCCTCCCGGGGCCTCTCTGTGTCGGAGGGAACTCTTCACCTGAGGCGTCAAGTCTCGAAAGTCACAGGAAGTGGAGTGGAGATGGCGTTTTTCAGGGTTGTGTCCAGCAAAGTAAGTTTTCTGCGGGTTTCACAAGTGTTTATCAAATGGTGTTTTTCATTCAGGCACGAGTTGGCCGCAACAAGATATTCTGAACGAAGTTCAAACCGATCTAACTTCGACTTCGTCGTGCTTGCTCAGATATTTGCCGGTGTATAAGTGGCGTATTTTCGACCTTGACTTTGTTTCTGAGTGCGAAAGCGGTGAAAGGCAGAAAACAAATAAAAATTGCGTTTCCTTTGCGCTGTTTGAAAGAAACCCGAACCGTGATTGAATTCGTTGAGAAATTGAGCACGCTGATGGCCCACTATCGTCTAGTAGCTGTCATACTCGTGTCCGTGCAGCTGTTCTGTTTGGAAACAGCTTGACGGTTGACTGTCATGTGTCAAAAATGCGATCAGGACGTGGGACGACGATTTAAGATCCAGACTGCTACGATTTTCCCAAACGAAGTGGCGATCTCTTTCATTTCAGGCCCTGGGCGGCCCGCTGGGCTCAACTGTCATCAACCAGCTCAGAACACTGCATATTTCGGCACCCTGCGCACAGGTAATCCCTCTTCGCTGCGGCTAGTGCGTTTCAACTTCCGCAAGTTTTTGCCTCAGAAGGAAGGGAAATGCTGTCAACAGACCAGCATCTTTCTCTGGATTTGAATGTGGTGTGTTTCATTGCAGGTTGCTTTGAGCAAATTTGAATCTGACACCAGCTTGCCGTACGAAAAACTCGCCAAAAATTTGGACGTTGTGAAGAAACGGTAAAAACATAATCGCTGAAGGGTTATTGATTTCATGTGGCTGGGAGTTTTGCCCCCCAGAGTAAGTTCCGCAGTTTCAGTTTCATTCAAAGAAAGTGAAGTTTGCACACGACATTGGCGTTGCAGGTTGAACAGACCGCTGACGCTTTCGGAGAAGATCCTGTACAGCCACATCGATGAGCCCGCGACGCAGGACATCGAGCGCGGAGAGTCGTATCTGCGGCTGCGACCCGATCGTGTCGCCATGCAGGACGCCACTGCTCAGGTGTGTCCGGGCGAACAAGCTTCCTGGATTCGAGGAGATTTGAGCAGGAAGACCCTTGCGCGCGGTTTTCGGATTTCCACTGGCTCAGTGCAATCACTGTGTGCTTGTGCTTGAGGGGGAGGGGTCCTCAGGTAAAGCAACAGCACAAAGTTGGGTCCCACCCAGGACCAAAACCAGGTGTGCTGCTGCTCCTGTCCTGGTAGGTAAGTTACCCTGGCAACTTGCTGCAACTGCCAGCTCTGCCCCCTCCTCACTTGAGCCAGTAGCAACAGACCTGTTGCGTCTCACCCTGGGCTGGAGCCACGCTTTCTAGGCGCAGGCTTCTTGTTGACACAATGTTCCGAGGCATCGCATCATCTGCGTTTAGAAGTAGACATATCTTTTTGCGTCCTTGCAAAAACCGTCACATTCAGATAAACTTTGATTTCACCACGCAACAGTTTTTCCGCTCCTCCATCGCAGTTGTGACGAGTGTTGATGACGAGTGTCTGCTTCAGATGGCGATGCTGCAGTTCATCTCCTCCGGACTTCCCAGGGTCGCGGTGCCGTCCACGATCCACTGCGATCATCTGATCGAGGCGCACGTCGGGGGAGAGAAGGATCTCGCCAGGGCCAAGGTGGGAACTGGGAAACGCACGTGCTTTGTACAATGTCCCCAAACTTTGCTGGTGGTGCGCAGCTAGAATTAAAGTATCGGAACCAATCCTTAAAGGACACCCGGGAAGAAATAACTCACTGGCAAGAGAAGGTGCCACAGTGCGGTCCTCCCAATGAATATCAGTTTCTCTGGTGATAGTTGTTTGGAGTCAGTCGATGTCTTCACATTTGTGTGCGCGTTTTCTGCAGGACGTGAACAAAGAGGTTTACAACTTCTTGGCATCAGCCGGAGCGAAGTACGGCGTCGGCTTCTGGAAGCCTGGCAGCGGCATCATCCACCAGGTAAACAGCCGTTTCCTTTCCTTTTCTGCGTGAGGCTCGTAACTTTCTGTGGAGCTGCGGTAATTCGACAGCAAAATCCGTTCATCTGGCGTATCGCGTATTTCTCTCCGAATCTCGTTCAAACTTTTTGCAAAGCCAAGTTGTGTCAGGAATGCAATGTGCGTCGCGAAGGTACCGCAACAAGCAAATTAGATTTTCTGTGAAGACAGCACGACGTGTGCGTTGCATCAACTGCATCCGTGATGTCGTACGCTCGTATTTCACGCGTCGTTGTCTTCGATTCACGCACCTCAAAAGTGTTTGCTTGGACTTGAAACTGACGGCGAGATGAAACAAAGCAAACGAACACAAATCAGCTGTGTGACTTGAAAGTAGTGAGAGACAGGCAAAAATTAACAACGTCCAGCTTCAAATCACAATGCTGGGTAAGTGGAGTACAACTGGTCATTTTGTGGAATCTATGTCAAGAGAAGGATGTGATTATTCTGTGGCTCGCACACCAGCAATCAAAGTGTCAGCATTGAGCGCAAAGAGGCAAGTCATTGACCAGCGACGATTCATCATTGCCAGGATGATATTGCCTGAACTCACTCCACATCCATCTGCTTTGAAGCAGCTTTTCTGCCTTTGCTTCGGTCTTGTTAGCGATGGTCGTCGCTTCCGAGTGCTTCCATGCGATTCCTCGACAGCGGTTCGGAGTGAGATTGCTTTTCGAAGCGGAATCCCTATCGATTTTCTGTCGTCCGTAATGTGATTCGGGGGCTATCAGGCTCGTTCGGTGAAGCACTAAGTGAAAACTGATGCGACCTTCGGGCCCACAGTGGAGTGATGTGTGGGACTCTGCCGTGCAAGTCGATCCTTGTGCTCACAACTCGCGTGCACAGCTGAAAACAAAAACGTCATTTCAAGTTCCATTTTCTGATGACAAAATTTCGAATCGCTTGCGAGGGAAATTTCAGCCCTTCGATGTTTGAACTTGTTGGTTCCATTTCTTTGAACTTCTGGAGGAAAAGTTTGCAGCCTCTTGAGGCTCTATTTGGTCGACATTTGTGGCACCCAAAGTTGGCAAGGACCACGTGTCTTGACCATCTCAGAGGGAGGGGGCTCCTTTGTTTTGAGGGCTAACTTCAAACAATCAACGCGTTGGAAAATATTGCACATGCAGTGCAAAATCAGGCGGCAAAAAAATTGCGGGGGTTTGTGGAAGGGTGTTGGTGCCGCGACCCTCTCCCCTGGACCACTTGCGTCTGTTCGGCTTCACGGTCGCTGGCTTGCTCTACACCGGTCTCCTGTTGGTGGTGTCCTGTTGAGACTTTGAGGGTGAAGCCTGTTGCAGAACTTTAAAAGCGACCGAGAGTGATATGCAGATACAGGTGTGAACAGGTTGAAGCTGCCTGCTCATGTATAATGCTGCACACACTTGCACTTCAATTTATGCACCACACTTCAAGCTCAAAAATTTCCAGGAATGAGACAGCGGTGCACTTTTCTCGAAGTCCAGCACATTTCCTCCTTTTTGTGAGGGCCTCATGAGGGTTTGTGCTTTCCTTTCCACAAAAGATAGTTTGTTCGGAAGACGTCCCACTACGATGTGTCAAAAGGCCGAGTGAATCTCGTTCAGATTCTGCTGGAGAACTACGCATTCCCGGGGCTGCTCATGATCGGCACGGACAGTCACACCCCGAACGGCGGCGGCCTCGGCGGCCTCTGCATCGGCGTCGGCGGCGCAGACGCAGTCGATGTGATGGCGGGAATTCCCTGGGAACTGAAGTGTCCGCAGGTGAGAAATCGTCCGTTGGACAGGTCTGAGTGAATGACATTGAAACTGACAAACACAAAGCTTCATGTTTGCTAGCTTTTGTCTCCTGAAAGGGAAAATGCAATTGTTGACCTGGAATTGCGTTCGGTGTGGACCAGGTTATCGGAGTGCACCTGACCGGAAAGCTGAGCGGCTGGACGTCGCCCAAAGACGTGATTCTCAAGGTGGCGGACATCCTGACGGTGAAGGGAGGCACCGGCGCCATCGTCGAGTACCACGGACCCGGGGTCGACTCCATCTCGTGCACAGGTGGGGAACATGCGCAGTCCCGACATGTTTGTGTTCACCCCAAAACACCGAGTGCACATGGACCCAACCCTGCACAAAGAAAGTTCGGAAACGTGGAAATGTAGATACGTATTGGGTGTTTTTTATCATCAGAGCAGCAAGTGGCAGACAAAACACAAACGGGACAAACAAAACAACTGATGAAACCTGTTGACTTGCAGGCATGGGAACAATCTGTAACATGGGTGCTGAAATCGGTGCGACCACGTCCGTCTTCCCCTTCAACCACCGCATGCACGATTATCTCAACGCCACCGACAGGGCCGGTGAGTACCAACTGCTGCTGTTCCGAGTTGCGTTCGTTTGCAAGAACTCGCGCGAACCTTTCGTGCAGCGACGGTCATCGCTTTTCTCTGCTTCCCTCACAGCCATCGGGAAGGCGGCGAGCGCCGTGCAGAAGGAACTGCTGACCCCTGACAACGGCTGCGTGTACGACAGGCTGATCGAAATCAACCTCGACACAGTGAGTTCACAACTCAGCGATCATCACTGATGGACATTGGCACTCAGAGACATACATCTGGCCATTTTCAAGTTCCAGCTGAAATGGCTAGACAGGCGCCAACTGATCGCTGTGTGTGAATTGAAATTGACACCCTTGCCTGCAAATACCCGCCTCTCGGCATTTCATATCACTGGGATACTTTTCATCCAGCAGGAAGTACACTTTCTGAAAGATTTTTCACGAGCACTGGAACTGACGCGAGACCTACTTTACAGCTGGAGCCGCATCTGAACGGACCCTTCACTCCTGATCTCGCGAGCCCTGTGTCGAAAATTGGCAAAAATGCCAAGGAAAATGGTTGGCCTCTGGACATCAAAGTTGGTAAGTTTCTTGTCAGTGCAAAACCGTGGTGGCGGGACTGTTCAGTTCTCATAGAGAAGTCCACCACCACTCTCAGTTTTTGCGTCACCAAGTGTGCCTTGCGATTTCTTTCGTGTTTTCACCAATATTATTTTAGCGAGGTCTCTCAACCAGAATTCGAAAATCTCTGGAGATTTTTGCGTGTTCTTTCCAACCCGCTCCTGTCTCCGCCAGGTTTGATCGGCAGCTGCACGAACAGCAGCTACGAAGACATGAGTCGCGCCGCGTCCCTCGCTCGTCAGGCCAAGAAGCGCGGGCTCAACGCCAAGTCCATGTTCACCATCACGCCGGGGTCGGAGCAGATCCGCGCCACCATCGAGCGCGACGGTCAGGCGGGCGACCTGAGAGCAATAGGCGGTCTTGTGCTGGCGAACGCGTGCGGCCCGTGCATCGGACAGTGGAAGAGGTAATTCTCGTTTGCGCCAAGACCGTGCGGAACAACTATGATTCGTAAACAATGGCACATCCTCGCTTTGTTTTACATTTTGCAGAGATGACATCAAGAAAGGCGACAAAAATACGATTGTGACGTCTTACAACCGCAACTTCACAGGACGCAACGACGCCAACCCAGCGACGCACGCCTTCGTGACGTCACCGGAACTCGTGACGGCGCAGGTCATCGCGGGCAGACTCGACTTCAACCCGCTCACAGACGAGCTCGACTGCCCTGATGGTGAGGGACGTTCTGTGTGCGTGCCTGTTCGTGTGTGCGTGCAGTGTTCTTGAACGAGAGCGTGAGTGATGTCTCGAAGTTCCCACTTGTGGAGCATAGCCATTTAGGTCTTTCGCTGAACATTGCAGGCAGCAAGTTCAAGTTCGAATCGCCTTACGGAGACGAGCTGCCACAGAAGGGCTTCGACCCGGGAGAGGACACGTTTCAGGCGCCGCCCGAAGATGGCTCGGGTCTCTCCGTGGACGTGCGTATTTTCTTATAATCGAGTCCATCTTCTCTCAAACTTCGTTTTGAAACAAAATGCAACCTTCACGTGTGCAGACTCTCAACCTCTTGTGGGTTGTGAACAACCCAGGGTGAAACAAAGAATCTCGCAGGCTGAGGTATTGGAGCAACAAGTGTTCTGAATCGCATTCGGCCGAGTCATTGTGCTTGTGCCACAAAATCCACCCTCAAAGCCCGCGAAGAAAACACCAGTGACGCGATCCTCGGATTGAAGACTGAATGTCCGGTTGCAGGTGGACCCGAAGTCGGACCGGCTGCAGCTGCTGAGCCCGTTCAACAAGTGGGACGGGAAGGACCTGCTCAACATGGCCATCCTCATCAAGGTGAAGGGCAAGTGCACCACCGACCACATCAGCGCTGCCGGACCGTGGCTCAAGTACAGGGGGCATCTGGACAACATTTCCAACAACATGTTCATCGGGTAAGCTGAAAGACTGGTGTGTGTGTGTGTGTGTGTGTGTGTGTGTGTGTGTGTGTGTGTGTGTGTGTGTTTTTGACCTTCGGGGTGAGAAGAGCACATCTCAAGCATTGCGTTTGCTTGTACACGCAATCATTGTGTGTTTGAGGGAAATGGGAGTGCATTTTCATGAATTTCCACCTGTTGCAGAGCTACGAACTTCGAGAACGATGGTATAAACAACGTGAAGAACATCTTCACTGGCGAATGGGGTCCTGTGCCAGCAACGGCCAGAGACTACAAGGTGAGCGAGAGATCAGTTCAGCACCCGTTCGCTTGCGTGCATACATTCGTTCAACATCCACGTCCTTGCAAATTTGTGTGTTGGTGAATCCGTCTTGGGCCACGAATTCGAAGTGCATACATCTGGCAACCAACATTGGTCTTTTGAATGACTCGCAAGTGACTTCAACTTCGCACGCAGAAACGCGGAGAGCCGTGGGTGGTGATCGGAGACGACAACTACGGCGAGGGCAGCAGTCGTGAACACGCGGCGCTCGAGCCGCGCCACCTGGGGGGCCGTGCCATCATCGTCAAGAGCTTCGCCAGGATCCACGGTGAGTAAGTGTGGGGGAGGGCTGTTGGCTTTTCGGTTGAGGATAGGGACCACCTGCCGGCCGCCTCAGTCACTCGGGGCGAAGAAAAGTCCTGCATCCGCTTGAAAAATTCGGCATTTGTGTCGCTTTATTCACAAGCTTTCACCAGTATGTCATCGTATCTGAAGTTGTGATTCTCTGAATGCCATTCTCCCAATTGCAGAGACGAACCTGAAGAAGCAGGGGATGCTGCCTCTCACGTTCGCCAACCCGGCTGACTACGACAAGATCCTCCCATCTGACCGCGTCTCGTTGCTCGGTCTCAACGAGTTCGCGCCCGGAAAGGTAATCAGCCTGATCACACGCGAAACAGCAGCGGTGTGCCTTTTTCGAAAACGTCAGTGTGTGGTAAATTTGCGCCACTGAATTGTGCCCTTTCATTGCAGCCAATAAGATGCCAAATCACGCATGCTGACGGAAGCACAGAAGACATCATGTTGAACCACTCGTTCAATGACTTGCAAATCTCATGGTTCAGAGCGGGAAGTGCGCTGAACAGAATGGCGGAAGTGAGACAGTGAGCAAAGCGGAAGTGATGTGATACAGAAGTCCAGGACAGATTATCTCGGTGATCAAAGGTGGGCAGTGGACAAATCTTTGGAACATTGTTCTTGTTCACTGGACATAGCTGCCAGTCTTTTCGTGGGTTTTAGCAACACTGGTACCAACCCCGTGATGCGCACGATTTGTACAGCTGAATCGTTGGGTGTCAACGTCAAACAATCGTGCCAGAAATGGACTTTTTTTTTCTTTTCCAACCTCTGCTATTTTACTGCGCTGTCAAAGTTCGAGCCGCTAAGTGAAGCAGAATTCCAGTGCACGAAGAACTTGTCGACGGTTGATCGGTAAAAATCGGTTTTTTGTTCGGTCGTGCTGAATTGTACATAAAATGACAAAGTATTGTTGACAAAGTATTGTTGTCGTGGGACAATTTTATTGATTGTACAACTACAGTACTCCCCCTGTGCACAAACGCACGACTTGTGCGCACGAAATGGTTGCCTTTTGACTGAACGACCAATGCATCTGTCAACACTTGTAAATCAGTTTACAAGGAATAAAGTCCGTTGGTTTTTGATTCCTGCAAGACATCTGGTCTCATTTCTGTTTTTCTTTCCTTTGCTGGTCTCCATTTTTCGAAACAGACATCAAACAGCAAGCAGGAACAGGCTGCAAGGACTGGTGGCGTGCTGCCACTCAGTCGCTTGCAGATCATGCATAACTTCTTACATACGGAAAGGCAGCGCAAACAACAAAACGATTGGCCAGTGCAATCACAATTCCACATTTTGTCCATGATACCGCCAAATGTCCAATTCCGTACACGCATGCTGAATCTTCCAACTCCGGAACACAACACAAACTGCCTGTCCAGTGCCATACATGTTGAGGACTACAGAGCACGACCCAATTTTTTTCAGAAATGTGGCAAGCATACCTTGCCGGCAAACAGTTCCGATATGACCGTGATCCACAGGGCAAGCACGAAGAAAATGTAGGAAATTCCCACTTGGTAACTACTCGGCAGTTGGTATGGCTCCCCACCGATATGGTCCATGTTGAATCCAGTGGGGAATATCACAGCAGCGATGCAGAACAGGATCACTGAAAAACAGACTCGTGTTGTAAAAATCGCAGCAATGGACCTGCATTCAGACGATCATGCGGTGACGTGATTTTCCTTGGAATCGTTGCACCTGACCTGCTGGCTGGGAAAACTCGTCTGGATTTCAGTGGAAACTTCACTCAAATGTTTCGCGCTCATACAAATACACGCACACACACACACACACACACACACACACACACACACAAGACGCAACTTACTTGCAGCAAACCCGAGCCAGCGGGCGAACTTCATGACGTGGTACTTCCAATAGGAAACTGCGAGCAGCACAATGGTTACAGAGACGCACACCACTCCCGCCGCTATGCACAAGAACGTGATCACCCATTCTGCTCTTGGAGTCTCTGGAGTAAAGCACTTGATGTCTCGTCCATAAATTGTCACACATGTCTGCAGCAAGCCAATGTTCGTCGCTCCTGAAATGGAAATGTAGAGTCGTCAATCGTGGATTATAGACTCTGAAAGCAAAGTTCTTCTGTCAGACTGGCGACCCAGACGAAACACAGGAAACAAGGACGGCAACAAAGGGGAAAAGGTGTCCACACAAACAAACATCTGTTGTGTGGCCTGGGTCTAGGCAATGTGAGACGCACCTCCAACTTCGGAAACGATCCAGTTGGGCATCGCCAGACTCGCGATGGCGAAAACGTCCGCCGCGAAGAAGAGCGCTCCTGATATGATGCTCAATTTATCCATTTCTGTTCGCTTTAGATCACAACTGTCTGTGGATTGTCATTCATTAGGTTGCTCCAATTGTGTTTACACGAAAATTGCCAACATTTTATCTGGAGCTGCACGACGATTCAGAATAAACTATTATTGTTTGCTTTCCTTGGTTTCCATCTTGAAAGGAGCGACACCTGGCGTCGAGGATCGGCCAGGAAATCTCCAAGTCTTTTCACGCAGCATTGCGCACAAGCCAAAAATGTAGAAAAACACCACTGTAAGCGACACAGAGATGCATTCTTTCATTTAATATTTCAATGTTACTATGGAATGATGAAAATACTTTTTTCTTCATTCTGCAATTCATTAGTGCGCTGTTGTTGATGAGTGTATGCGCCAACTTGTTTAGCACCGGTCGGGTCACATGATGAACATGGAGGAAGTAGAAGATCGTCGATTTGACATGTTTGATAAAATTGAGGATTCTGACCAACAAGATGAACCAGTCATCACTGACGACGGTCAGGTAGGTTGAGTGAGGGTGCTTTGTAGTTGAACTGTCATCACTTGAATGTTTTTGCGTCATGCTTGAGCAGTGTCGATGTTTGATGGCAAGGGTGAAGTTTCAGAACATCACATGTCTTCTGCTAGATCTACACGTACAAGAAATTAATTTGTTCGCCCGCAAACACAGCTGTTTTTGGATGCGGACGAAACAGCCCGCACACATATTTGTTCCCAGATTTTAAAAAACAACGCAAAACCTGGTTGACAGTTCCAACCAAATACGCATTGGTCAAATCCGCATTCCACAGTCTGTCTTGACCAAATACACAGGAACCTCAGCGACCGTTGCAGTTTCGACTGCGAAATTTTCGAACACCCATTGACTGAACGCACCAGAGAAAACAGTGAGATGCGTGTTTGAGCAGAGAGGCAGATTCTTTCTGGACTACCGTGTGAACCATGTGTGAAGCATCGATTCATTTTCAGAAAGGAAAGTGCCATTCGGTGTCGACGGATGTGAGTACGTGTTTGTAAATGCACATTCCCTGCACCCGAACGACAGTGTGAAATTCAAAACTTGGGAAGACTGCACTGTCCACTCACTGTGGTTTCAGTCTCGATGACATGCAGAAAACGGTCGCTGTTTCGAGAAATAGACCAGTGGACCCACGAGCACCAGACAACTCTCGAGAGTTCAGAACAAACTTGATTTTGATTGTCGAATGATACTGCACTCTGAAGCTATCACGTGATCAGTCAGCACTTTGGTTTGTCTGGTGCGGATGCAGAAGCCACACCGCGATACGTAACGATACGACGGGGTCTCCCGAATGACATCGTAGGAGATAATTGCAATCACGGGCACATATTTGCATTGAAATTGATTTGATAATTACATGGTATCTCTGCATCTTGGGACAGTTCGGTGAAGATTCAATGCCTCGGTTATCTGCACTAATTACACCGTTTGCAGTAATTTTGCTCCATTCAGTGCAGATTGATCACGTTGCAAAACACGGGAGTACATCGGAGTCTTGATAAGCCCTTACAGGAGTGCTGGGATTGAACATCTATTAATTTCTTATCAAATGTATGTAAACATCTCGCACAAGTTTGTGAAAGTAACGTGCAAGGCAAGAGAGGAAGCAATCCTACGTGGCGCTGGACTTGCACAAGCAGCCGAGAAAAGGGCAGACATGAATATTTTGGCAGTCAACGCTTACGTGCAGAAAAAATTTCGGGACTCGTTTGACAGCACTCTGCACACCCACATGCAAGTTACGACGACTTCCAGTGTCAAAGCGAATGTTGGAAATGTGGATAACAAAGTTGAGGTTTGTTCGCTCGGACAAAAGAATATACAAAAATGAAACAGTTTTCTTTCATTGTTTTTCGCTGTGGATACCATTGGGTTTGTTGTTGCGATGCAGTAAGAAAGGGTTGAAAAGGAATTTATTACTGGAGTCACACTTCCCATTTTCTGGGCTACGTAGTCTGAACAGGTTGAATGATTGCATCACCCGTACCTTTCGTTGGATCAGTTTGACTTCACGAAAACAAAAAATTGCTGTGATTTTGTCAGCAGACACCTCCCGTGCGAAAAACATACTTGGTGCCACGCACTTATTGCTCACAGACGTTTGCACAGGTGCTGTTTTGATTGCAGTTATCATACATCGGACGGGATTGCGAACAAGTCCCTGTGCATCTTGCCGCTTCACATGGAAAGTTGATTCGACGTCTTGACCTCAGCTTCAACTGTCTGAGGTGAGATATTTTTTCAATTATCTGCGCGAAATTGACAGGAAAGAAGGCAAAAGAAAATGGCAAATTTGCCTCCCTGTCCGAGGCCAGCAACGATTTGCCTCTTCGTACTACCGTTCAACTTCTGGTTCGTGTTCTCAATGGCTGGTGTGTTTTCCTCAATGTGGATCATTGATCAACTTTATTTGTCTCATCAAATCATTCTTGGGAAGAGTCTCGCGATTTTGCATTCATCGGACTGCCACCTTTGCTGGTCATTGTCGTTGATATTTTGCCTTCGCTCCGAAAACATTTCGTGGAAAAACCAACAACGTTGATTGCAGGTCACTGGAAGGATTGGCAGTGTTCGGAGACCTGGAAGAACTGATTTTGGACAACAACCTGCTGTCGGACACAGTGGAGCTGCCCAACATGCCCAACCTGCACACGCTGACGCTGAACAAAAACAAAATATCCTTTTCGTAGTGCAATGCTGAAAAGGCGAGGTTGTATTCAGGTCTATGACCCTGGGTGAGGTTTGCGTTGAGTCTTCGGACCACATCTCGACCAGCTTCACTGCTGACTTTTCAATTCGACTCATCGAGGCCACCAAGTTGTGCCTGCAGAACATTTGACGAAGCACGCGCACCGAGTCTCATGTTTTTCTTGACTGTCTGCACCTGACAGACCTGGACAGGTTGCTCGATAAACTGGCGAGCCACCTACCTTGCCTCACGTATCTGAGTCTGCTGGGTAACGAGGCGTGTCCCGATCAGCTGTCCTCGTCAGACAAGGACGAGGAGGACTACCAGAGATACAGGTTGGTTTCTCGGACGATTGCCCGACTTGGTGTGGAGATACGGGATCTTGGGGGAAAGTGAACGAGTAGATCTGGGCACAACTGAGGGTCGAGTGGTGTGGCAAGTATCATCCAAAATAACGACGGTGTACTTTGTCGTTAAACCGAAGATCGCTACGAGTGCTGTTGTCAGCGGGAGTGTGGAGAAAATTGGGGCGACAGGTCGTCTCTGACAGAGCGCCCTGATGGTCTGATTTCAGGTATTACGTGTTGTACCGACTGCCCCGGTTGAAGTTTCTCGATTCGACGCCGGTCCGAGCCAACGAAAGGAACGAAGCGACGAAGAAAGGCGCTTTCCTGAAAGTGGTCAGGCCCCAGGAGGATGACTTAAATGTAAGTACGGTGTCGGAACCTTGTTCTTTGTTCCTGACCTGTTGATCGATTTGGACTTTCCACAGTGCAGATATTTTGTGACATCCAGGCACAAACATTACGCCGCAAAGATTTGACGTTGTTACGAGGGGAATACTGAAAGTCTTTTCTGTCATGTTCAGCACCTGGCTGCGATCAGGCTTTGTGCTTGTCCGCCAAAGCATTGTTCTCTGTAGTCAAGAGCGGTTCGAGCG